>Ga0157362_1000960_pt1 | contig 11246 bp, 4 predicted proteins | sample AttlaeALBM3_FD_111480 | JGI IMG/M metagenome (GOLD analysis project Ga0157362, IMG submission 111480) | Fungus gardens microbial communities from leaf cutter ant in Ribeirão Preto, State of São Paulo, Brazil - Atta laevigata ALBM3 | ecosystem: Host-associated > Fungi > Mycelium > Unclassified ... | reverse complement strand
TTATAATTAGTTAATTTCTTATGACTTAAAATTTAGATGGATTAAAATTTAGAGGCTTATAGAAATTACAAGTATTATACATCTAGATCTATAAAGAAACTAAGAGCAAGAATGAATTATATTAAAGAATCTTACAACAGTTGCAAAATTGCTTTTTCTACCTACTAATGCAGCCAATATTCCGTAGCTCACTATTCTTCACCATTTCTTCTACTTTCTCTGTACACTTATTGTTAACGAGAGAGATGTATTTTGTCGACGTGTTCAATAATGCTATCTGATAGTAGATCGTAGACGTTCCTGCGAGAAGCGGAAATATGTTGCAGACTTTATGCTGCCTTAAATGTCACGACTGCGATTATGTATTTCCCATTTCTGTAGTTTAAACGACGTGTGAAAAGGGGATTCTGTTCAACGCACAAATGCGAGACGATGATTTACGAGTCGATCTTTCTGCAGTGCTACATTTACATCCTTAAATGTAGCCAATGTGTCAACATTTTACGCTCATACATATTCGCAATCTTCAATCGACCACAGATCGTTGCGAAATACACGTACTTTTTCAAAGCGCAAACGAGCCAATAATTGAGTGTAAAGTGCAAATATACGCGAGGTCGAAAGAGTTTCGCGAAATGTCAGAGTGTCGTCCTAGATTTCCACATTCATATCCCGTCCTATCGACAGCGAATTTATTGATCCATAAACATATAATAAAATATTTCGTGGCAACCCAAGAGCTTGAACCTCGATGCTTCTCTAATCAGATTGTTTCATAATATGGCAAACCGCTGATCCTCTTACACAACACAATTCATCGGTTTTGTTCGATGAAGCACGAGCATGAGCTTTGCCGTTGTGTACAACTGCGAGAACGTTCTGCCACAATCGCCAACAGGTCGCGATATAATTGCTGCTTAATGGGGCGAAAAAATACGAGCCCGGTTACTTTGCCGGCTATTGTATTACCATTCTTTGGTAAACTCCGATCCAGTCTCCTATTACATGTCTGGCTAAAAATAATAATGGTTTACACTTTGCTACCTATGTTTGCACCACATATCCATAATTGCCCGTACGTGATTCCGTCAAAGTGTGCGCCAATCTTGCACAACGGGTGGCTCGTTTGCCGAGTAGTCCAGTAGATTTCACATAAATGCTTTTACTTTCTCGAGACGTGTCAAAAATTATAACCCGTAGAAAAGTAATTATCTCTGCAAACGTTTGATTAGATAAGCAATTTATTGTTTTTATTTCAACAGACATAAATGTGGTAATAAATTTTTATTAAAAATTGAGCAATAAGAGGTGAATAAAATACGACTTATATATATAAACATATAATTCTACGTATATATTTTTTATTGACTCGCAGAGTTATTTCTTAATAAGAAATTTTACAATTAGAATTTTTCACTTATGCAATATTTTCAATTATCATATCGGTAATATAAATGGTCACTTAAATAAATATTGACTCTTTTCATTATCAGGTAGAATTTTATGTAGCTTTGTATTATTATATTGATAAATAATTTAATTTTCTTATGCTAATAATTTAATAAAGATTTTATACGTTTACATACGGAATTTATTGCAAAAAAACATCACCCTAATAAGATTTTAAAAAGCTAGCTACTTTCCCGATTTTGAGATGAATATATAATTCGATCAAATTTAGAGACTCAATGCAAATTTATCGCGACGAACAATAAACGTTTGGAAGGATATAATTTTTTAGTCGATGTAGAATCAAAAGTAAATGGCAAAAATTGTCGTAATGCTATGGCAATGTATTTACCCATCGCATAAAATCCTATACAAGGAGGAGCATTGACTGGAAATTGTGTCACCCGATGTACACCGTGTTGTTGCTCCGACCAGGCCAGACGTAACACGAGACTGACCATAGGAGGCGGCCACTTGCTTAGTGTACATACCATCTCTACCAACACCGATTTGAGAGCACTATAACACCGTGGTCACTATGATCACCAGCTCGAGCCACACGAAATACGAGGGACACGCAGCAAGCGAGAGAATAGATGCTCGGCAGGAGTCTGTCCCTTTTTCTCTCCCTTTTTCTTTTGCATGTTTCCTTTTCTCTGTCTCTTTCCTTCGTCCCATCTTTCACGAGCTGTGTGACCAACGGTGTGACTGACACATTGCCTGTGCTTATCGATGACCGTGGCACTAATGACGGTACCATCTAAACCACCGAAGAATTTGCACACAGTGTGAAAACTGACGATGCATTTTTCTAATATCTATTATAGTAACACTTAATATATTCTATGTATTAAATATGACGTGCATCAGATCCATGAAAAGTAATATGATTAATTATATTGCACTGAAAAAATCTGATTGCACTTTATTCAAATACATTTTCTATTTCTTTTGAAGTATTATAAAAAAGTTTCTACTTCTTTTTAATAGATCTTTGTGCATTCAGCACAATTGTTTAAATTTTATAAGGTTATAACTTAACTATTTTGAATATCAGTACAATAATTAGGATAATTACGTATCACACAGAATATCTAAAACTTCCTAATTCTGAAGCAAATTGTGAAATGTTTAATAATCTAATTAAACATTGTTTATATTTATTTATTATGCGTGATGAATATTATATCAAAATTATTCATTCTAAGAATGTAATTAATTTTAAGAATTAACTTTCGAATTTTTATTTTGTCGTATAGCAATAAGTTAGATTGAAAATATCGAGACGAGAAAATACTTCTAGCGCAATCTTTTGGAAATCATAGCAACTTACCTGATCTTTTTCTTAACAATATCGATATAGTAGAATATCACAATCTGTATATTTTATTTTTAAAAATATATATGTAATACATACACAAAGATATATATACATAAAGTATAAAAATGAATATTAAATGAAATATATAATACATAATTTTATTTTTAAAAAATATATGTACTGTATAAATATTGTTACATATATAATTCTCATATAATTTCTAGATAAAATTAAAAATTATGTAATTTATTTTCACAGCATTTTATACTCGAAATTATCAAAATTATTAAACATCATTTGTGTGAAATATACATATAAACTGCCGCAATTACGAGAATGACGAATGCATTTTTGAAATATAGCCTATAAAGTTAATTTTAAAAAGTCATCGATATCCGGAAATTTCATCCGGAAGACGAAATGCGTTGTTTGTAAGCACTGTTCCTGAGATTGCAAACATGGGCATAGTGCCAGCATACAGTGCAGTGAATAATCGTCTAGACTATCAAAAACTTTGATCCAACATATTCTATTAATAAGAAAATGCCTTCCTAAAATTTAAGATTGTCAAGGTTGAAGTTTTGCACGTTCATTCATATAAGAAATGAATTTAGAAGTTTTCAATATGAAAAAAGTTTTAACAACAAAAAATATCTTTTAATATATCTTCTTTTCTACTAAGACATTTCGGAGATATCGGAAAACTTTTTGTATAACATTTTCTGTAAAATCAACTCTCTCTTCTCTCTCAGAAAGAATTAATATCTTCAAAAGTTACGTAAGATATCTTAATACATATTTCTATTATTCATCAAATTATTTTTTAAATCAGCGGTAACATTTTCTTTTGTAAATAGAAGCAAATCATTTGTATTTATTATTTACATATAAGTTTGTATTTATTATTTACATATAAGTAGAAAAAATAAGTGGCTAGAAACAATAACTAGCATTATAGAAGTAGCTAATATTATAATACGTAGTGAGAAAAAAGTTGTTCGCAAGTGTAGCTAAATCAACTGTCAGAATCATCACTCAATTAAATTATGACAGTGTTCCCATATTTAATTCAGCGGATCTACACTGCTATACTGCTAAACATACTGAAGTATACTTACCTCGCAATTTATCTTCGATTTCTAGTCTATGGCTAAAATAGACTTTTAACTATAAAAGGAGATATTAAAAAGCTTTTTTATTTATGTTTCATAGACGGTAAATAATTACAGGGATCTTGGTTTCGAGAATATTATTATATCATAAAATTCGAGTATGATATTTTGTTTTTATATAAAGTATATGACATTTTTTACATCGTTGTGCACATTTGTCAAATATTTAATTAGATACAGCGATTTACGTTACGCGCGATTAATTGACATTTATATAAACCATAAAAGTTAGTTCATTTGATTCGATGAATGTTTTGAACTTATATAAAAATTAAACACAACCATCCATTATGGAAATCTACAACGAGTTCGTGTTTTATAATTTAATGTTAACAAGAGATTGAAACTTTCAAGGACATGGAGTGGACGCAGCAGTTCCAAAACAATCGATTATTTTTACGTCTTCTTTTTAATTTTCTTTGAGGGTGAAGCTTTGCTTTTATTCGATTTTTCGGTCTTCTTCGCGTATTTGTCAATCAGGGAATCAAAGAAATTTTCCGCCTGATTGGCGCGAGCTTTATTACGATTTTGTATCACTAGCGCAAGATCGTTTGCGGCTGCGTTTTCCTCGTTCTCGATCTTCAACATCTTCTCCAGACGTTCGGCTTCCGCCGCTTCCTTGGCCCACTGCAATCAGAGAAGTCGATCAGTTCAATTAACATGAAAAGTCAATGACTGTTTACTGTCCGACTAGAGAGCGACTTAATCAGTGCATTTAGTCTAAATTGATAATTCGATCCAGACTCGCCGCGGAAGGGAATAGATTTTTTAAAGCAGATAGCGGCTACTCATGAGACGCACAAGCGCGTTCCCTGTTAACAAGATTAATTACAGCCCACTCGTAACAAGAGCGAGGGACTCTATGCGTTACATATTTCTATTTCCGAAACGCGCCATGCGCTGCTCATCCTCGAGAGCATTAGACGCACGCGATTTCGCATTCAGAGCGGCGTGAAGCGGGGTTCTCTTTTTTTTCTTCTAAGGAACGACGCAGTTTAATTTCAAGGGGGTCATCGATTTTATCGATGGTCGGAGCGGCGGGATATGCGTCACTTATAAGCACGATGTTTGAATCGTTAAGCGAAGACGCAGTATGTACCACGGTCTATGACATTGAGCATACTCAAACCATGATACTATGAATCCTAGGATGCGTTCGGGGAAACGCTTTCAAGCTATTTATATCATTCTATCTTGTTTATTAGACGTAAAACAAGGATAGAATGACATAAATAGCGTCTCCCCAAACGCACTGTTAGAGAACATGGCATCGCGAATCCAGTTTACGATGTCCGCACTTTTCAAAATTTTCGCGATTGGATTCCCTTTTGGGCAGCGCCAAGTTACCTCCGAGATACATAAGCGTCGATGACGCTTTATATCGCGGGTGACCTACTCCATAATTCGTTGCTGAAGAAATTCCGTTATTTATAATTTCTGGCAAGTACGTCTAACTGGCTACCTAATGCTGGTGCATTACACAACGCCTCGCAAGATTCTGACTGTACCGAGTCGCGGATTCGTCAGCGGTTAAAAATGAAAGAGATCTTGTACGGAATCTACAATAGGAATCTACAATAAAAGATCGTAGGGTTTTAAGTCGTAGGACATTGATCAATTACAGTTGATTATTCTCCTCGTATTCTGTGACTGGCCAATTTCCTTAAAACCCCACGATCTACGATTCTTATTGTAAACCCCGCATTACGTTACTTTATGAATAGTATTGTAACGAGCCGTTATTCGTCGAGCAGCACTGAATCCTCATTGAAAGAAATGTTTTGTATGATGTGTGACTTGTAAAAACTTTTTTACCTTTTAATTTAAAAGTTTGGGTGCTCTAATAAAAATTTGATTATTCTAACACATATCATACACAATAAGTAAGTCATTTATCATACAAAATATTTCTTTCAGTGAGATCACCTTTTTCTATCAAAATAAGATGCGCATATACGTTTTAGATAAAATTATATATTTCAACTTTATGGGGGTCGTTTCTCAAATTGAATTTCAAACAATAATCGTTAATCCCAAGCAATAATTAATATTCTGTCGAGTTGACAGAACTACTTCTCAAGCATGCGGATGAAGAAAACATTGCTTTGCGCAAAAACAATATTTTGAGACAAATTTCCCTTGGCTGTGCCAAGTATCTATGAGGCCATCAACACGTACAAGTATCTGTCCAAGTCGAAGGTGGAAACTATTTTCTGTAACCTTGTAGCATGATCCGGGGTCTATATTGATCGGAATATCGCGCCACTCCTTGGCTCAAGGAAATCGCATTAAATAATTGACAACCATCGAAGCAGGGATGGCGCGAAGTCATATTTAATACGATCGTGTCATTGGTATGGAATCTCACGGAATTGACTGCGCTAGCTTCAAGTTCGCGGATCATGGAGAAGCTCTTGATAAACATGTACGCGGAAATGCTACGCATCTATTCGACGATGAAGATCATCTTATGAAGATAACGCCCGCTCCTCGTTATAACGGGACGCTTTATTAGCGCTTTATCCAAGGCCATTCAATGATGTTTATGCGAGAGAAGTCGCTTTCTCTCTTGTTCTCTCTCGTTCTGTCCTCCGTCTGGCACAACCGCGACGAAGATGCACCTGTTGCACGAAGAATGAAGCTGTCGTGCGAACTTGACTCCTAACAGTGATGCCTTTGAACATGTATTTAACGCGTTTGTGAGGGGCAACGCCGAATGAATCGTTGCAAGGTTCGTTACATAATGCTTGACCGCGCAATTGGACGATGACACTTGATAATTATTTCATTATCACGCGACGACCGAGTCTCCACTTAATTAAACTCATTACTACAATTAAAATCGTTTCTCGGACACGCATACACTCCGCTCAATTGGCTTTTCTATTTGGCAAGCGTTTCATGATGTTATAACATATGCCACAAGCGATTCCGGGAATCAGGAGAGAAAAGTCACGTGAGATCAAAGATTCGCTAAGTCGGCTAAGTTTAGTATTAGTAACTAGTAAACTTCAACAACAACCTTTCGATTTTCTCTCGAATATTCAATCAGTATTTAACAAATTTGTGCCAATTGGGAAAGTTACAGATTCAAAACTTGCATTTCCTTCTGCAGAATACGAAAGAATGATAAAATATAGAAAAGGACTTTTGCATTTAAATGAATTGTCTGGGTAGCGATCATGTAACTTTTTTCTTAGAGAGTAAAAAGTGAAAAATTTTATGTATAATATTCTCTAAATTCTTTGTGGAATCCAAAGAGTGAAAACTGAAATAGTCTAGTCAAAAAATTGGCTTAATTTTCAATCTTTCAAAGTGAGATTATTTTATTTTTCAGAATGACGATTCATTAAAAATTTTATGTTATAATTTTATGTTATGTATTCATACTCCTTATATTTATATTTAAGGCCTTATATTTAAGGAAGCTTTAAAAGTTGCATGATAAAAGTTACTTAAGAAAAAAGTTACCTAGAATTGACAATAAAATGAATTAAATGTTAGAATTATTTTTCCCTCATTTTTTCGCATTTTCCAATATCGATACCTACGCATCAGGTTTAGCTGGTTTTGTCATTTCTGGAGAAAAATTTTCAATTCCGAAGAAAGTTTCATCCGTCTTGATCACTCTCTTGCTAGTTATCTGCATCTGGTTAATAATCCTATGAAGCGTCCTTAGGGAAATGCTATGAGGAAAAGTTACAACAAAGTTAAATACATAAATGCGCGCTCAAAAATCCAGGTCACAACACAGTGAATACGTTCTTTAGGCGAGATGTAAATTCGATTTTTTCTTGCGTAGTCTAATTATAAATTATCTGTGCGATCTATCCCGCTCATCTGGACGATCAGGAAGGCGCGCTAAAATCTCTCCACGACGGCGTGCCTAAGAACAGTGACGAACGTCACTAGTGCAGCAGCTGATTGAATCTTCGGTGCCGAAGAATTCTCACATTTGGGAAGTGGCTCTTGTGTTGTATCTATAGGACGAACGCTTGGAAGTTCTCCGTTATTATTCTGATAATTTTGCAACGGTGGATGTATGGTGACCGTCGGTTCATACGGAGCTTGGTACAGCTCGTCCGTCGAAGGTAAATTTATCAATTCCGGTGGCGAAGGTCTGACATAATGCTCAGATGCCGTCGTAGTTCGCAATCGATCGTATTCAATGGGTCGAGCCGTGGGGATAAAAATGTCGTCGTCGGTCTCGGATGATGGTTCTTCGATTATCATTTTACGTGGGTCGTGTCCGTAATACGGTGTTTTCATTGACGTCATTCTCAAGGGAGCATCATCGCTCCCTTCAGTAGGACGGCGAGATTGTTCGTGTTCCATCGGATAGACCGGATGTTCAACCGAGCCATCTATGTCCGAAACTATGTCCGAAAAATCGGACGTCATTTGAATGGATCCATGCGGCATACTTTCCAGACCATCGGATGTTGTAACATGTAGAGGATACGTTATAATGTTTCCAACTTGCGATGATCTGCCGGCTTCTTCTATCGCTTTATCCTCTGAAGATCCCATAACAAATACTTGCGATCTCTCCGTTGTAGGATACAATGGATAAGACATCGTTTCATGCGGTGGAATGTACGAGGATGTTAACATGCCTTCCATTTGCGGTAGCCTATCAGTTCCTACTATCCTGATGTTCTCCGATAATGTTACGAGTGGTACTCGCGGCGTGGTACTTTCCGGCGTTGAATATGACCAATAGGGTGTCGTTTCGTGTGTTGACTGATATATTAAGGTGTGTTCCGTTCGCGACGGTCCGTCAGTTCCTGGCATCTTGATATCTTCGGCGGGCGGTGCTGGAGGCGTTTCCGGCGTCGGATAAGACATTACCTGATGCGACGATGATTCTGATGATATATGCGAGGGTCTTGTGTCCGGAAATCTCGATTCCACTCGCGGTAAAGGCAATTCCTCCTGTTGCTTCGGCGTAGTTCGTATAGTCGTAGTTGGTGGTCTCCTGTGGCGTGAACGGTATGTCTCCGAATGGTTTGGATAAAATGTCTTATCTCTCGTTTTATAAGATTCTTCTGATTCTTCTGGAGGTGGTCTCCTACTGGGGTGTAACCTTTCACGATGCGCTGGCACGATTTCTGCGCTGTCGATTTCTTCGCCTTCTTCTACGTGGATTGATGGAACATGAACGTTGATTGTGTCACTAGTGACACTTCTCCATTCGGGATCCTGTTCAAAAGCAATGCCCTGATTCTCAAGGAACTTGCTGACAGCATGCGGACAGGCGAAGTCGGAATTCTCGCTGAGAAAAATGCGCTTCAATTCCTTCAAGTATAACATCTCGTCGAGATTCAGGCATTGCAGTCGATTTCCCGAAATCCTTAAGTCTACGAGACTGGGTAGATTCATGTAGACGCCGTCTTCAATGTCATATATGTTATTGTAGTTGAGATCGAGATACGTCAAAGAGTCCAGTCCTTCGAACCACGATGATCTGATGGTAGTTAAACGGTTGTTGTCTAAGCTGAGTTGCTGAAGATTGACAAGACGTCGAAAGGCGTCTGCATCGATATCCATAATTTCGCAATGCGAGCAACTCAGTACCCAAAGGTTCCCGCCAAATTTCGAGAACGTATCGACAGTTATTCTGTAAAGTGGCATTCTAAAGATTCGCAATTTCTCAATTGTTTCAGGTACGGTAATCAAATCAATGGGATGGCCATCTTCACAGACATATTCCACCATATCCTCATTCTCCACCTTTCTGCACGATGCCGCGACATCGCCGACAAATGCGGTTAGCAAGGCAAATAACACTAAAGTTACAGTACGATCCATTTTTTTGATTGCCATATAAAGGGATTACAAGCAAAATAATACAATTCGCTTCGATTAATGATAATAATCGTCATAGAAAAAACAGCTCTTTATTATATTCATTTTGACAATCAGACAGAACGAAATGTGATCAATCGTCGCGAGAGGAATTGTTCGTTCGAACTTTACGATTAACGATAAACGGTCGAACTAATTGTAACGCGGACTGAAGCAGTTCTCACATTCGTAGGTTACTTATTTACTAGACCTTCCCCTCCTAGTAGTGCTTCTATTTCTCCTACTACCTTCCACCCGTCAAGCTGTACAGTCGATCGGTAAAAATAGAGAAGCTTGAAAATAGAGTTGCGGGGCGTTAAAAGACTGTTGAAGTGACATTTAGCATGAATGTGCTAACGTGATTTAAAATTCGCGCTACGAGGTCGATCACGGTTGCAGATCGATACACAAGTACACGGGCGCAGCAAAAATCGCAATGGATGATGAAATAATGTTTCGTAATAATGTTTCCTTATATTAATTGAATTGTTTTAAAAATTGATTTTTTTTTTATTTTTAGATAATTCTGAAATTAAATGGAAATACAATAGAAATGCAAAATCAATTAATAATAGCCATTATTATATACGATATTATATCCTCGGATATACGAAAAACTATTGAAAATGAAAATGTTTAATGAAAATGTTTAAACACTGAAGTAATATTAAGAAAATAAACTATAGACATTTGATAATAGAACAAACTAAATTCACTGATTTCAATAAATCACTAAAATTTGTGAAAATCAGTTAAAACTCGTCGAAGAGTACTAGTGTTTCTGATATGTTTGCAAAATTATGAAAATACATTTTTTTTTTAGTGGAATAAGTATTAATTGAATTGTATACGGACATATTAACGTTTATTTATAAGAAAATCTTAGAAGTGCCTTTTCTTCCTTCCTCCAATTTTGATGAGTTTTGAATATGTTATTTTCTAGAATAAAACTAAGGGGATACATATTTGAGAGATACAATATCCCTTTGAAAAAAATCGATTTTTTTCTGTTAAAGCGAATATTAAAAGAACTGTAAGAGATAGAAAAAAATATTCTAAATAAAAGTTGAATAACTTTTAATAAAAAAATACTTTATAGTAATTTTTTATTTCAAATATTTCTTTCTATCTTACAGTTTTAATATTCACTTTTGAAACCGATTTTTTTCAAAAAAGTATTGCATTCTCTAAATGTATAATTAGATCTTTATAAAAAAAATATATTTTTTAATTTATTTTTGTCCAGAAAACATATTCATAGTTTATTAAAATCAGAGACACTTCCATGAGTTTCTTTGTTAATTCTAACTAGTCTTTTGTGTGTCTATTGCAATGTCAAATTTTTTGTAGCCTTCTTAACATATTTTTTATGGTAAAATCAGAAACATTATATTTCTAAATATCTTACCTTTCTTCTCCTGCGTTGCTTCTTCTTTTTATTTTCATTGGTAAAAGTT
>Ga0157362_1000959_pt1 | contig 11248 bp, 11 predicted proteins | sample AttlaeALBM3_FD_111480 | JGI IMG/M metagenome (GOLD analysis project Ga0157362, IMG submission 111480) | Fungus gardens microbial communities from leaf cutter ant in Ribeirão Preto, State of São Paulo, Brazil - Atta laevigata ALBM3 | ecosystem: Host-associated > Fungi > Mycelium > Unclassified ... | reverse complement strand
CAAGTAGTCAAGACTGGAGTGGATGTTGAGATGAGAGGGAACAGTGCCGGCGTAGTGCCTTGCGTTGGGTCGGACAATGGACTAGTGTGAATGCAGTAGCCGATGCATTGAGACAACAATCAAACATTAGTCAATTGGATAACGCTCAAGGATCAAGGAGAATTCATTCCACATGTACTTATGCAGGCGTGCAAGGCTGATCAGTTATTTGTCCACTGTGTGACTACCATCTCTCCTACCCTCGACTTCTTTCTAGACTAAACTGTTTTCAAGATTGTGAATTTGAAATAGAGATACTTCCAGGAAGTGTTTTCCTCGCCAACTGAAGCGGTTGGCCTTCACGGCTCTGTTACCTACTCCACCAAAGAAATATGGGATCTGCAAAAGAGGATGCTCACATGGCGATTGTGACTCTGAAGGCAATGATCTGGGAAACCAAGGCTCGGCGCTTCAAGCAAAGATGAGAAAGATGCCCAATTCCAACGGTTGCGTACATAGCGGAGACAAAGTCTCTCAAAGGGTGATGACGAAGAAGCAGGACCAAAGTCGGAGATGGTATATCAGAAGGATTTGGATCAGGAATACTTCTCGGATATCGAGGGAGCTGACATTGTTCATCTTTCGTCAGCTGCTCCATTGTCGTATTGCAACCTATGAAGCAGTCACTTTCAGAGGCTAGTAGTGGGTTGACACCTCCTCCACCATCCCATCGCAAGCCTCAACTATGACCTTTGACAGCTTCACCTGTTGGCGTTTCTGAGCCCTCTCAGGCTGCCGCGCCCTGCATCACCTCCCAAGACACGGACAGGCCCACGAAAAGCTTCAAATCCCCGAATTTCCCAATCATCTCAGATTTACCTGATGTGCGGGTGTAAGATGCTTTAAGTTCTGGCTGTCGACAGCGCTGACACTGGTGATGTCATTCAGAGGTTTTAGTTTGAGTGAACGGATGGTTGGATTAGAACTGAGGTTATGGTCTTGAGTTTTGAATTAGTAGCGAGGCTGAGCCTGCGCGTAAACTGGAGATTTCAAAATATGTCAGATCTATGTTATGTATTGCACACGTAAACCTAAAAACCTTGGATTCTCAGCGCTCTTATATTTGTTTCGGTAGACACGGGGTTGTCCGATTATGTTGAGGACATGAACAATTAATCGACTACTGCATACACAATAAAAAGCAGTGAACATCCAGTGGATGGGCAGGAACAGAAGAAAAGAAATAAAAAGGATGATATATAATGCCTTTTTTCGAGGCAAGCTCAGTTGTCCAAGATGAATGGACGATATGTCGATTTGCTCTTTGCTCCTCCTCGTTATCCGGCTGATCGTCATTATCTTTGGAAATACCAGTGCCATCTCAAACATTATGACCACCATCTCAGCCTTGAACATCAATTTTAGCCTCACGCTGTTCCTCTCGTTCATGTTCGGCAGCATGCTCATGGGAATCTCCCTCAACGTCTTCCTGGTTGCCTTCTGTGTCACCTTCCTTTTTTTCTTCCCACATGGTGAACTTGTTCGCTTTGTAGAACTCTGCTGCCGCTGCATAGTCAATAGTTTTGAACTGATGGAAATACTGCTTCTCCAAATACTCCCAATACCATATCACCGACTTTTCCCCATGTCCAAGTTTATAAAGCCCGCTATTCCTCCTCAGTGACTTTTTGCGGGAGAGAATGTGAAGAAGCGCTGAGGCACGACTTGAACCGAAGAAAGGAACATACGGCCGGATGACCTTTGCTTTCTCCAATTTATTGACTGTCTGGTCATGTGTGGGTAAATTCACTGTGGGTAATCATATTTGAAACATACCAGAAGAAATGCAGCAGGATCCAGCTCATCAATTCTTTCTGTGCGAATGCGCTCGAATACAGTATGGGACAATGTTTTGGCAGTCGCCCAAATACCGAAAACAAATCCATTTGGTGGATCCCAGAGTTCCCACGACATCCGGTCCGCTATCAGAGACTTACGGTAATCAATATCTGCCAGTCGCTGCAGCATAGCGAATGGAACATCCTCAAAGAAGTAGCAAAAGTCTGGGTGATCACAGGATAACCATAACGAGAAGTCGGTAAAAGTCGTCAACTTGAGATAGGAATCAGCAAACTCGGTTCCGTGAGGCCAAGAGAGCGTGGTAGAGAAACTGATACCCGGTGCCGACACAAGGTCTGTAATAACAATTAAGTTTGGGGGAGATACAAGGGGAGAAAATACATGCTTGAACCGTCAATATCATAGCTTGATGCATAATGATGGTGATTTTGAATGAGTTGATCAATGACCTTGCGATAAATGGCAGGGGTTGTGACACAGAAGGCACCAGAGCGAGTGGGATCGCAGATGAAATCACAGAAAGATTTGTGGTAGAAGCGAAATGTTCCATGAACATTATAAACATGGTGCATGGTCGACTTATCTGGATGGAACCATTGGTCAGAATATGGCCGTGCGAGATCGATGTGAGGATGAATTGAACTGAGAGGATCAAAAGACACCTCATATGAAATCACAGCATGTAGATGATGACAGATGTCTTTAAACGTATACTCGGAGATCCTAAACATGCAGGAAAGCATGAAAACATAATGACGATTGTCGGCATGCCAGTCACCCGAAGAATAGAAAAGGAGGAATTGTGCAGGCAGGAGATTGCACTCTGGAATCTGCTTCATGATGTGGATATAGAGAGCATCAAGTTGCGAAAAGGGTGATATAGATCCCTGTTTCCCTGCATTGGAGAGGGCATCGAGAACAGATTGGAGTCTTTCACGGAATTGCAAGTCTGGTGGATAGGCCACATGACGCAACACAGCAGCGGGATGCGCAAATAGGCCAGCTGCTGCATCTACAAGGGTCCTGATGTCGTTGTCGCTTGGCCATGATGACAGCAGTTGTGGGAAATCTCGTTGTTCAAGTATGTTCTTGAAACCACCCCGAAGGTACATCTCGATCTCGCCGTCTGCTTTGCGAGAGACAGGGAGCTCAACAGGATGAGTGACGAAAGGGATGATGTCCTGCTTGAATGTGGACACAATGCGAGGTTCAGCGCGGCTGAAAATAGCCCAATGAAATGGGTTGGATCCTTCCCTGACAGAGGATGCAATTATCTTGATAATTTCTGCTTGTGCGTCCTCGCCCGCACATTCGTCTAAACCATCAATGAAAATGGCTTTTGGTGGTACTCTCTTTCCCTGCTTCTCTAGCTCCTGAATCGGCTCAACAATCAGTGATCTGAATTGAGATGGCATTTTCTTTTCAACAAGTGTCCTGTCCCTTGAAATCTTCTCATCAATAAATGCGCGATAATCAGAGAGGGTAGTGGCAAGTTGGTAAGCGATAGTAGTGAATAAGCGCGAGGGATTAGAGTGTTTGTTGACAGTGAAGAAAAATGCAGCACCAAGATGTCCAGATTTTTTGAGTTTCTCGGCGCATGTCTGAGCGATGGCAGATTTTCCAACACCAGCCGGTCCCCTCATCCAGTACATCGACGAGGGTGGGTCGACAGACTCGGTTACCCAATTTGTGATATCAGCAATATACTGTTCCCGAGTGCCTGGGAAGCAGCGACGATCGTAGTGGTCTTGAGAATCAAATGCAGCTCCTGGATCGGAGGCTTCATAGAGGATATCGATTCCTAGTACTGGATTGAGTAAGATTTCACTGGCCGAAACATAGCTGCTCACCAGATCGGCTGTATTGGTTCGTGATGCCAGCATTGAAGCTACTATCCTTAATTATGAAGTCACTGGCACCAGTAAACATGGACATGGTGGTGGCAAGACAGATAGGTGATGAGAACAGAAGGCTAAATTCATGTGAACGCGTGAATACAGATCACAAATTATCCAACAACGGTAAATTCTTCCCATGTCCGATCTTTCTCTTCTGGATGATTCTCCCTTTCAATCTTGTACTAATATAAGTCCATTATCTGGAAAATTGGAATGCTGCATGACATGAACGGATACTGTCAAGCGAAGAAGGCTTCAACGATTGCAGCATGAGAGTGTTATGTGAGGGTAGAAGCGGGACTTTGCATAGTATAGATGCAAATATAGCACTGATCCGCCCAGGATACTACATGAAGTTTGGGAAAAGGAGTTGAAAATAGAGTTTTATACATACTGGGCAGCAGAGACAATAAGATGCAAAAAGAAGGATTGGGTAGAAACTTCCACTTGACGGGATGTTGTAATGGGTGGGCACCTGTGACGAGTATGTTATGAGAAGACAATCACAGCCTGTGCAGGAGATGGGCTAGTCAACTGTGACTGCTTACCCAAAGAGACAAGTGATGAATGTTACCCAGTTTTCTGTATGTCCAAAAGACTTCAAGTGTTCCATTAGAAGTGGTAAGTGTAGTCAAGGCAGGACACGACGCTGTTCCCTCTTATCTCAACATCTACCCATCCAGTCTTGCCTAATTCAATTATCAGAGATCACAGTCAACTCTTGAGATTTCGTTCCATTCTGCAGGCGCGTAGAGCTGATTGGTTGTTTGTCCGCCGTGTGACTACCATCTCTCCCACCATCAACTTTTGAAATGGAGATGTTTCCAGAAAATGTTTCCCTCGCCAACTGAAGCGCTCTAGGTCTTCACAGCTTCATTACTTACTCCACCAAGGACATACAGGAGACGCAAAAGAAGATGCTCACGTGGCGAGTGTGACTCTGATGATCTAGGAAACCAAAGCCCGGCACTTTCAAGGAAGGCGCCGAATTATAACGGTTGCGTATAATATGCGTACAAAGCGGAGACGAAGTCTCTCAAAGGGTGATGACGAAGAAGCGTTTTGGTTAGCAGGACAAAAGCTGGAGACACACTTTCAGAAGGATTTGGATTAAAGACATCGAAAAGGAGGATGGAGCTGACGTTGCTGGTCTTTCGTCAGCTGCTCCGTTGTTGTTGTATCGCAACCTCTGAAGCAATCACATTCAGAGGCTAGTAGTGGGTTGACATCTCCGCCATCCCATCGCAAGCCTCAACTATGGCATCTGGCAACCTCACATCTTGGCGTTCCCGAACCTTCTGCGACTGCCGCGCCCTGCATCACCACCCAAGACACGGACAGACTCACAAAGGCTTCAAATTGCCGGATTTCCCAGTCATCTCAGATTTACCTGATAACCCTTTTGATATCGCTCCACCGCGTGAGTCCTCAAACACCTGGTACCGCCCATTATGAGGAGCCCACTATGACATATGTTTTCCTTCCATGTAATCTGATTTCTGTTTATCTCTCAGTTGTGGTGTGTGTCGCGAGTATCAGAATCCGCTTTACAACCACAAGGAAAACTGGCCCCTCTGACGTTTCTCCTTCCTATTGAGCACCCATATTCACCTGTCGTGGCTTGCAGACCTACCGTCCTCTCTCTCAACACACCGAAAGGAAAATGTCCCGTATGTACTAGAAGGACCAACAGTTGATACGAGTACCTCAAAGGGTTTGAGAGGGAAGACAAGGGTTGTCATTGGAGACAGGGATGATGAAAACGAATTTCCGCAGAGAGAGAGTTGAGAGGGAAGTGTTGATCTAGGAAGCTCGACTTCGGACTACCGAAGATGGCAAAAGCTAAGGTTAGATACTCTATGAAGCGTTTCCTCCAAAATCTACTACGACCTTGGCCCGGCTTTACAAACAAGACATTGCGAGGCAAGATACTTATCCCACCTTATCTTCGACCTTGTAAGCTCAGTACTTTTGAGCTGCTTCTGGTCAATCAACAATTTTGTTTTGCACAATAGTGCTGTGTTCTATAATCCCTGTTTACCTGTCCCCGATCGTCCCTATTTGGTTCCCTCTAGTTTCAGCGATTGTCATCCATTGAAACTTGATTTGTCACTACCATGCGATACCTCTTCCTTCAGCCTTCTCTCGCTTGAGTACATAGGTCAGTTGGTTTGTCGTTCAAGTAGCGTAGTTGCGAAGTCTCATGTTCTGACTTCTGATTGTTATTATCACTCTGTCCAGCGGTCATTCAAATAAAATACGTATTTATGTCTCACGTATCTTTGAAAATGATTTGTACACAGGTGAGTATTGAAAGGTTAAATGTAGTAGGCCTCAGGTTGGCTGCGTTCCAACGTATGATCCCACACTGCTCGTTTTCTATTACAAAGTGAGGGTTTATTGCATACTCACAGATAACATTTGTTGTCCCTAACAGTCAACAGGAGTCTAATAACAAGCTCGTTCTGGCTTCAGACCTTGACAACCTAATCATTGAATATATGACGCATAAAAATCCCCTGATGAAGCTTAAATCCTGCCTCTTCAATCGCCCCAATCTCCTCTTTGCTCAGATCGGGAACATGTTCCGTGTCCTGAAACTCCTTTGATACATACCATCTTTGCTGAAGTGCTACTTTGAATGTCAATCATCACCCGTTAGCCAGATTTGCAGATGACGCATGTTATCACTATTGCTCCCTTCTGTAATATCCACTTTGCTAGAACCTGGCCTTCAGTAATGGGAGCGCCGCGCATCTGTTCGAGTCGAGCTCGAATAGTGGGCAGAACATCCCTCAGTGGACCATCTGGAATACGAGCAAAGGGGGGTCGCGCTGCCATAGGACGCGATTTTGATTCCATGCTTTTCACAGAATTCAACGAAACGATGGGTTGTGCAGCCTTCCAAACATAAGGACGCAACTCAATCTAATACGATATCATGGGATAGTCCTCGCCAGTGGGATGATCTCTACAAACCTGGTTCACTGAAGGGATAATCTTCGCACTGGAAAGGATTTCCTCCAGATCACTTACTTTGAAGTTGGACACCCCAATAGGTTTGGCAAGCCCTTCACCTTTCATCCGTTCCATTTGTGTCCATATCTCCTTCAGTCGACCCTCCTTTTGGTGTGGAGTAGGGTCACGGATAAGGAAGAGGTCGACGTAAGCCAATCCGAGCTTTTGTAGTGATTCGGGGAGAGAATTTTTGACCGTCTGATCTCCAGATAAGAGGTTCAACTTGGTTGTGACGAACAACGTCGAGCGCATCTTTCCTGAAGCTTTGATACCTTGACCATTGTGTCTTCGTTTTTATACATCTGGGCACCATCGAGGTGAGTAACACCGGCCTCGATAGCCTGGAAAACTGACTGGGTGGCATCCTGGTGGTACAAGGCAGTACCTGTGTCAAATCCCAGCCAAGGGATCTGGTCACCGTCGTTGAGAATAATATCGAGCTTGGACATAACTGATATCATGTCAAAAATGATTATATACAGATCGGAATCGCGGGATTCGGCGTGGCCATCGGTTATCTTAGATTTGTGTGAGTCAATTACGTGTCATATAACTCCTGCTCGAAGTCAAGCGTACGTACACTTATCAAAACACGAGTAAATCGAGAGAGGAGGGGTCAACATTAGACTGAGTAATGTGTCACACTTATGACATCAGCAACACGTTACTGCCGCCGTCCCTCGGTCGCTGCAATTTGAGAACTTTGTGTTCGGACGTCAATGTTGATTTGACAGGCACGCTGATGCTATGCTTGTTGATCAGTTGACAGCTGTTTGTCTGCCGTATCTGTGCTTGTTTGTGTTTGCTCTAATAGAAGTTTATCAGCTTTCTATACCTCAAAATGCAACCCAATTTTGCTTTCATTGTACATGTGTTGCCATATATATCATGAACTACTCTACGTTACTCCATTCACTACCAGGGTATGTTGCACCATAGCTTCCATGGGGCAGAGATCACCTGAACAAGGCTAGTCAGGTGCTTGTGAGCATCGGAGCAGACGAGGTTTCAAGTGTCAACTCACTTGAATGTTAGCTACGAAAGTGAATGCAATCGTTGCTGGCCAGATATCTGTCAAGGCCCCTGAGAACTTTGAGGCGCATCTCTCCAAAGACGTCCACATTCTCTCTTATCATTCGTTGCATGGGCCAATTGTGAGCTCCGGTGGACAGCCTCTTGTACTATGTACCCCTCTGTGTATGGCCCAGGAACTAATTGATTTACTCAGGTCCTCATTCAACATAGAGCCAGCAAAGATGCGCTCATCTCGTTCTCGCTTTGTTCACCTTAGTTTCAACGAACACGATTCTGTAACAGCCAACATTCAGGCATCACCCATGCTGCCTCCCTCAGGTGAATAAGCCGTGATGCCTCTCAGTATACTTTCTATGATAGAGGGAAGATTATTTTCCCGTTCGGTCTCATCCTGTGATCAGTATGGGTACTGCTTGGACTTCCCCAGAGGCGTAGCCATGGGAACAGGGCCTCTACGCTGGTGGAATCGAGATGGGAAAGTGAACCTCACATTTCGGATCTATTCGAGCGCTTGGCATGTCTATGCAGAACTCGCCATTTTGAATCCCAGCGCCCGTACTCAAATCCACCAATATGCCAAAAGTGCTTCTTAATGATGGATATGGGGGTAGTGGCTCATTGGAAGATAAAATTCAAGGAGCGCGTTCAATGGGCTAGATGGACGAGGAGGAACGACTATAGAAAAAGAAAAAGATAGCTGGGAAAATGATCCAACGACTTCCCCTTGGGATTCCTCAAGATCCCCTTCACCAACAGAGCGGAAACTAATTCTACTCTCAGCATCTATTCTCGACAAATTCAGTTTGGGCAAACAATAAATCTATCGCCCAAACTCTCATCTTTCTATTAGCTATGGTGGATGGTTGGGCACATCTTGGGATAATCCATACGTACACCTTGACCTTGCGGCTACACCCATATTTTGACTTTCCCTGGGTGTAGCGGAGCACTTGTTTCAGTCACTCACGCTGCTAGAGAGTGCACTGCATTCGGCGATTTACAATCATTTGCACGGAGCAGATGATCTAGAGTTCGTCGTTGCTGCGAGAGGATGGAGTCAATGTGTTCGTTTCGGCAACTTTGAAGATTACAAGAGGAGATTTGAGGAAACGAGAGCGTTCTTCGAGCCGTGGTTCGAGGAGGCTGAGAAATTTGGCAGTGAGATGATCAAGGCTGTAAAGGAGATTGAAGTTATGAGAGAAGAGGAAAGAAGACGCTTGGGGCATTTAGTGGTTGTATGATAATGATAACATTATAAACTATGGTGTACGACTTTCTTCACGATATGGTCATCGTTTTCATTAAATCAAATGATGAAATACGGTATCGCGTTTTGGGTGATTATGGTTCACCGTATGGGAAGTTGATGACACGATCCATAATCGATTGACCTTTAGTGTTGCAACATTACATTACTATGAAGACCGGTTACCATTCCCTAGGTGTGGGAACCTCCATAAGTACCCACTGATCGTATTGACGTCAACGAACTAGGTTCCTAAACCAGTCACATCTGAAATCTAGGAACCCAGTGTAGATTTTGAGCAAACTATATTTCAGAGAGGAGCTGTTTATCGCAGAAACTCACTCCTTCAGCCTACGGTGTATTTAACCGTTCAAAACTCACATCTGCACGACGTTCCATTCTCAAAGATAAACGAGACATATATCTATTTTAATTAAAATGACCGCTCGACAGAGTGATGATAACAGCCATAAGTCAGAATATGAAACCTTGCAGCTATGCTACTTGACAACTTCCCCACGGGTTCGAGTGAGAGAAGACTGAAGGATGAGGTATCGCATGGTAGCAAGAAATCAAATTTCATAGATAGCAATCGCTAAAACTAGAAGGAATCAAATAGTAGCAATCAGGGACAGGGATCAGGGATCGTCATAGAATACAGCACTGTCGTGCAAGATAATATTGCTGATTGACCAGGAGCAGCACAAAAGTATTGAGCTTACAAGGTCGAAGAGAAGGTGGGACAAGTATTTTGTCTCGCGATATCCTAGTTATGAGGATAGTGATCGACATCATTCGATGGTCATCATGATATAAGAATGCCAAAATAACGAGCAAGAGTGGGTCTTCAAAAATGAGACAAAAAAAAGGTCGGGTAGAGGAACAAGGTCATAGTAGATTTCGAGGAAAACGCTTCATACGGTATCACCCTTGCCAACCACTGCATTTGCCTTTTTCGGAAGCCCAAAGTTGAGCTTCCTAGATATGATCAACACTTCTCTCTCTCTCAGTTCCCTCGCCCCATCGCTGAAATTTACTTTCATCGTCGCTATCTCCAATAACAATCCCTGTCTCCCGAAGGCTCTGTCTCAAACCCTTTGAGGTACTCAGATCAGCTGTTATTCTGTTGGGATATTTTCCTTTCGGTGGGTTGGGAAAGAGGACGGTAGGTCTGCAAGCCATGGCAGGCGAATAATCTGGGTGTTCAATGGGAAGGAGAGATGTGGGAGGAGGCGGGTTTTCTGATACTCGCGACGCACGCTACAGCTGAGAGATAAAATCAGATTAACCCATATTTACATGAAAAGAGAAAAGCTCACAAAACAAAATGGTTATCAGGTAAATCGGAGATGATTGGGAAATCCGGCGATTTAAAGCCTTTCGTGGGCCTGTCCGTGTCTGGGGCGGTGATGCAGGGTGTGGCAGTCGAAGAACGTTCATGAACGCCAACAAGTGAAGTTGACAAAAGGCGGTAGTTGAGGCTTGCGATGGGATGGTGGAGGAGATGTCAACCCACTACTACTCTCTGAATGTGATCGCTTCAGCTCCCTCCTTGATATCTGAGAGGTATTCCTCATCCAAATCCTTCTGACATACCATCTCCGATTCCAAGGCTAGAAAGAAGTTGACGGTGGGAGAGACATGGTAGACAAATAGCTGTCAACTGATCAGCCTATAATGGAACGAACCCTCCCCGATCCTCGAGCACTATCTAATCCTCTTGTAGCTACAACGGTTTGAAATCTCGGATGTGATCTCTAACAATTGAAGAGAACCAAGTAGTCAAGACTGGAGTAGATGGGAGGGAACATAGTACCTTGCATGGACTGCACTTGTCGCTTCTAGTCCAATAGATCACTTGAGATTCTCGGACATACGTCAGCCTGGGTAACGGTCAGATAAGTTGCATGCAAACATCAACGCATTACTTGTACAAGCAGTCACAGTTGACTCGCTTCCTTGTTGTGATTGTTTTCTGAGCCCATAACATTCCCGTCACATGCGCCCACCCATCCGCATCCTGTCAAACCAAAGTTTCTACCCAACTTTCCACATCTATTTTCAACTCATTTTCCCACGCAGCATTTTCGGTGGATCAGTGCAATATTTCCATCTATACGATGCAAAGCCCTCACATAGCACTCTCATGCCGCAATCGTTGAAGTCTTCTTTGTTGGACAGCATCCGTTTGTGTCCTGTAGCATTCTCATTT
>Ga0157362_1000957_pt1 | contig 11252 bp, 12 predicted proteins | sample AttlaeALBM3_FD_111480 | JGI IMG/M metagenome (GOLD analysis project Ga0157362, IMG submission 111480) | Fungus gardens microbial communities from leaf cutter ant in Ribeirão Preto, State of São Paulo, Brazil - Atta laevigata ALBM3 | ecosystem: Host-associated > Fungi > Mycelium > Unclassified ... | reverse complement strand
TGATGGGTGCTTTGATACTTTAAAGAGTTCAAAAATGTGAAGTTAGATAAGTAACAAAAGATGTTGTTAAGTCTGAGGTCTAATCCTCAGACTATGAGTCCTTAAATACAGAAAAGTGATAGTTTGTGCACTAGGACAGAGCATCACATGCTACTACCTATTTTTCTACATATGGTAGTGCCTTTGTACTTGAAAATGTGATAACTTAACCATATGGAGGCTGTCCTTTGTTCTAAGAAAAGGACAGATGACTATCTATGGGTAATCAATAAAGTCTATGTGCAAACATTGAGGTCTTCATATCTCCACTAATATTAATTGTCTCAGCGCTGTTTTAAGCTCATTATGAGTGGTATGAAGAAGGCTTCTCTGATGCCTAAAAGCGAAGCTTAGATTGTGGTGGTTTCCAAGATATTGGTGATTTAATAAACGGTACCATGGTGGTTACCAGTTGACCCAAGAAGGAAATAGTTTCCTGCATGTTTGAACATTTGATTCACAATATCAAGATATACAATGGGGTCAAGATATAAATAGCGAGGGAACTTAGGTAATCCAATCACATGATAACATCATGTGATCATAGAACATTCCAGAAGGACATGTGATTGTGGACTAGTGGTGTACAGCTACTTGTAAAGTAGTATAAGTAGTCAAGCAATCCAACAAAGAACTCCATTGAGTTCTTCCTGAACATCCACCTAGGGTGATTACTAAGAGCTATCACAGTCTATCAATAACAGGTCTACAAGAATCATTTGCTCATACCAATTAATTCTCATCCATTCCAGAAGTCAAACCAACAAAACCCCCTAAAGATAACAAAGATAAAGAAGAAAAAGTCATACTCATATGTCTATCTCCACCTCCATACGATGACAGATCCACAACCACATTATCAAGTAATAAATCAATGGTCTCAGTATCTGAAAATCCCAACATACAGTTATCAGAGGAAGTTGACAATCTCATCACATGCTTAAAATAATTCAAAGCTCCACCCAATGTTAATCATTTCTTACCATCTGCTGGATATCATATCATCAGCAGAAATAGAGAGAACAGCTTCAGATATTAGAACTGGATTGTCAAAGGATTACTTGTATCAAAGCAAAACTCAGAAATAGTATGAAGGGGATTCAAAATACCACTATACACAGGAGGACCACCACACGAACCATAGTTCATATCAGAAGTAGCAGATGAGAGTTATATTATAGAACCACAGAAAAAGTCAGTAGCTATCAAGCCTCAATTTAGCAGAAGATAGTGATGTTTGGGTCTCTTCCCTGCACAACCTGGATTCAGAAGGGTGGATAAGCAAAGAAGTAGGATTTTCTAGGGTTTTGCTTAGAGACAACAAAACTAAAGACTATGATAAGGCTAGTAGTATTATCATCTGGAAAACTGTACAGTTAACTCTGATAGAAACAGACTGGTGTGACCTCTTGTTGTTATGGGGTTGTGACAGTGCCCCTCTCTTTTGGCCATGCCCTCATGGCCTTAAGGAAGTCAGATGGTGTGGTCCTGGTTTCTGTGGATACTGTTCATGGAATTCCTGTACCAACTCTGATGCATGGTTTAACTCATCAGCCTCCAGCCATGAGAATTCATCATCTGTCCCTTCATAACCTGCCCATTGAACGTAGTAGAGGAGAGGGGATTTTTGCTAGTAATCGAGCTTAGAGTCTAATACTTGTGCTATTTCATATTTGATATCCTCTTCAACTTCAATGGGTAAGGGGGGTGGGTTGTAACAACCCTCAATGCTGCTAGGTGATGCTAGTTCTAGTTGAGAAATGTAGAAGACTGGGTAAATTGACCTAAGGTAGACTGGCAATTTGACTTAATAAGAGTAGGAGCCAGGTTTTCCTATGATTTTGAACGGTCCTAAGAACTTTTTGGATAGTTTTTTTTGGATGGACAGGTAGTCCAGATAAACTTAGCTAGTACAAATACAAAGTCTCTTATTTAAATTTTTGATGCTGGGGATTGTTTTGAGTCTGCTGGGCCTTGATATCAGTCCTGAGCTGCCACAATGTTTTTTTTAGTTTCTCATAAACCAACTCGAGTTTTACTAAGTAGGGTCTTGAAGTCTCAGATAGGTTTTCTAAATCGGTCTGGATCTGTAGTTGGGGGTGGTAACCCTTGTTTATGAAGAAGGGTAACTCTTTCATATTCGCTAAGGGTGTGTTGTTGTAGGCAAACTCAGCCAGGGGAAGTAGGTGGGTCTAGTCCAACTGTTGGTAGTTATAGTAAGTTCTTAGATATTGCTCAAGAGTTTGGTTTGTCCTCTCAGTCTGTCTATCTGCCTCAGGGTGGTAGCCTGAGGTGTGGTGTAACTTCATTTGCAATGCCATCGCCAGTGATCTAAAGAACCTAGAGACAAATTCTGATCCCCTGTTAGAAGTTATGTGTGAAGGAACCCCATGTTTGGAGAATATGTGTTAAATAAACAAGTTAGCTAGCCTAGGGGTATCAATTGTCCTATGAGCCAGGATAAACACAGCTTGTTTAGTCAGCTAGTCGACAATCATGAGGATCTCTATAAAACCTTCTGATGGGGGTAGTTGTTTGATGAAGTCTATTGAAATTGAGTTCTATGGTTGCAAGGGGATTGTAAGACTTTAGCTGTAACAACTTAAATCCACTCCAAGTCTGAGTTGACAAGGAGAACTCAATAGAGTTTCCATTTGATTTTGTATACTACTTATACATTTTACTATGATGGCTGTGCAACATCCTTCCATGGTCCTTATGTTATTCCTGTTATGTATCTACCTCATCACATGTTGTGACTGTGATGTGACCTTGTGATGTGGCCAATATGTGACTGATGTCATGCTTTATGACTATGTGACTGTCACATGATACTTTCCCACACTCTACCTTAGTAATCATCTAACTAAATAAAAAAAAATAGAAAATGACTTAGCTATTTTGCCAAGTCATGATACCACCCTCCTCTTAAGTTTCCTTGTCCCAAGGAATTTATTTTACAACTTGTAATATGGGTCAACCATATTGCCCATTTCATTATCTTCTTTTGTCCACTCTCTTATCCCTGAATTTTCCTGCTCGATTTCTTCTTCCTCCTTGATTGTTTCCAACATTGTTCTTCTTCTCCCTGGTCAACTTCTTTTCCATTGACTTCCTTTCCATTTTCTTCAGTTCCTCTCTAGTCTTTCCTAATATTCTTCATCATATCTCTTGTCTGTCCATCCAAATAACTTCTTTGCTGTAAACCTCTCTGGTAATTCCTCTCTCCTAAACATTCTCTTTTTTTTTTCCTGTCTTCTTATATCTTCCATATGTCATGAGTTGCCTCGACCATGACTAAGAAATATGACATGGACTGGAATTGAACCCTGGACTAGTAAGGACTTGTAGAATAAATAAAAACAAACAGTACAGAAATGTATAAGTAGTATAACAGAATGAAGCAAGGACTCTATCAAGTTCTCTTCTAACCCTGAAGAGCTACCTGGACTAAACCCTAGTCTAGGTTCTTAAGTTAGTCACTAACACCATATCTCATTGGTATTCTTTCTCGAATTCTTCAATTGCCTCCCTTGTATTTTCCAAGTTTTCCTTTCTTTCCCAAGTGTCTGACTCTGCTGTAAATCCTTTCCACCTTACTAGGTACTTGTCTTTTCCCCTAATTTTTTGTTTATTCAATATTCTTTCCACATCCCATTCTTCTTCCCCATTAATTATTACAGGAGCTGGCTACTTCTTTCTTTGTCCTTCTACTTGCCTTACATAACATTGTATTCTACTAACATTTACTACTGGGTGTATTTTTACTATACTAGGTAATTCTAGTTTTACTGCATTTGATGATACTATTTTCTCTATTTTGTAAGGGCCTACAAATCTCTCTGTTAACTTCTCTGTTCTTCTTCTAACCATTTGATATTTCAGATCTTTGGTGCTAAGCATTACCAAGTCTCCTACATTATACTTGTCAACTTCTGCCCTCTTTCTGTCAGCATACTTCTTCATATCTTCTTGTGCTTTCCTTAGCACCATCTTTGCCTCCTTTTGTATTTCTTTTATTTTTTCCACAAACTTTTCTGCTCATTCATATCTCCTCTTCTTTCTTCCCTCAAATCCCATTCTTGGATCTTGTCTATAATTTGCCTTAAAAGGCAATGTCTGAATACTTGAGTGCGCTTTATTGTTGTACACAAACTCAGCTGTTCCTAACCATTCTGGCCACTGTTCTTGTCTATGGTCGATAAGTACTGTTCTAGTTCTTGGTTTATCCTTTTTGTCTGTTTATCTGTTTGAGGGTAGAATACTGTTGACAATTTACTCTCAATCCCCAACATCCTATTCAACTCTTGCATAATTACTGCCACAAACTGAGGTTTCTGATCTGAAATGATACTTTTAGGTAACCTATGCAGTTTCCACACATTATCTCTAAACAACCTTGCTAATCCTTCTGCCATCATCTTTTCTGTAGTTGGTATAAAGTATACCATTTTAGTTAACTGGTCCACTACTACTACTAGAATAGAGTTGTATCCCTGAGTTAAAGGCAACTTGGTAATAAAGTCGGCCAATATATGTGTCTAATGTTTTTCAGGAATTTAATTAGGCATTATTTTTCCTGTAGGTTGCTCTGTGTGATTTTTGTTTTGCTAACAGGTATCATATCCTTCTATGTATTATTTTACTTCCCTTGTTACTCCTGGTTACCAAATGTTTTGGGTAACCATCTCTACTGTTTTCCACTGCCCTCTATGTCCTCCTACTGGCGTATCATGGTGTAACCTAATGATTTCTGCTCTCAATGTATCATCTTTAGGTACATATACCTTTCTTTCTTTGTACATTATGCTCTTTTCCTCTCTTCATTCTTTATCTCTTAGCACCTTTACTTCTGCTCACTTTATTTCTTCAACTGCCTTTACTACTTCATCATCTTTTACTTTGGACTGCCAGACCTTTTCCAGTAAGTCTACCCCATTTACTATTACTTCTACCTTTTCTATCCTTCTGACTTCTAACCATTCTGCTTTTACCAATATTTTGTCCTCATTATCTCTTTCTACTCCTACTTTCCAATCTGGCCTTCTACTCAAATTATCTGCTTTCCCCATTTTACTTCCCAGAACATGCTTCAGCATAAAATCAAACCTAGATAGATATAATGTCTATCTTGCTTGCCTTCAGTTCAGCTTCTGCATTTTTATGAAATATTCAAGATTTTTGTGATCAGTCCAGATCTTGAATTTCATTGATGCTTCCTCCAGGAAGTGCCTCCATGCCTCCAAGCATCTGACTACTGCTAGCATTTCTTTGTCATGTATTTCATAATTCCTTTCTGTATCACTTAACGACTTAGAGATGAAAGCTACTGGTTTCCACAATTCATTGGAACACTTTATAGAAAGTACCCCTCTTGTAGTGTAATTTGAGGCATTTGCCTCTACCCTAAATTCTTTATCTAAATCTGGGGCTACTAATACTGGTCTTGTTATGAATACCCTTTTGAGCTTGTCAAATGCTTATTGCTGCTCCTGCCCCCACTGCTATTTCACCTCCTTTCTCATCAACATGTTTATTGGCCTGGCTACTCACACAAAGTCTTTAATAAACCTTCTGTAATAGTTTACAAGGCCCAAAAACTTCCTAATGTCTTTCACATTCTTTGGCTCTGGCCAACTCAACACTCCATAGTTGGTGTAAGGGGCTACTCAAAGGCAACCCAGAACACACTTGACATTAGTGGAAGAGGCATCTTAAATAAGAGCAATGTATAGCCCAAGAGCTCTAATCAATGTTGAGATAAGGTATTCTACTATACATTACTAGCTATATATACTAGACTAGCTTGGTCTGTGTGCTGGTCGCTATGAAAACCCAGATTAAGACACTAATAACTACCATATGTAAGGGCACACTCAGTGAGGCACCAGTCACACTTCAATGTAGTAGAGAAGGCGTCTTAAGTCAGATCTATGGATAGCCCAGGAGATCAAACTAATGTTGAGGTAAGGTATTCTACCGTATATCACTAGCTACTTATACTAGACTAGCCGGTCTGTGCACTAGTTGCCATAGTCACATGCACCGGACACTAATAACTACACTACCAGATATGGCTATGTAGCTCTATGATGGAGACCCGAACTAGAGGATAATAGGAACTATGTACCGCGGACTCTGAGGATCCATGGGAACGCTAGATCATGCGAACCCTACCAGGTTATCTAAGCAACACCAGATGTCCCCTTATACCATACCTAATAAGGCTATGTAGTACTGATAGGGCAGACCCAAACTAGAGGGATAGGGAACTATGGACTGTAAACTCCAAGGATCCAAGAACAAGCTAGACAATACTCATCCTACCAGGTTATCTAAGCGATTCTAGTACTGTCCTCTTACAGTTGGCACAAAGTGTGCCATTTTTGTCATCCTATTGCATACTACCAAGATACTGTCATATCCCTGTGCCAACAGTAGTTTTGTAATAAAATCTGCTGATATATGTGTCCAGGGTTTTTCAGGTACTGCGTTCAGCATTAACTTTCCTGCAGGTGCCTTTGTTCGATTCTTATTTCTCTGGCATGCATCATATCCTTCTATGTATTTCTTAACTTCCTTTGTTACTCCTGGCCATCAGAAATTCCTAGTGACCAACTCTGTCATCTTCCACTGTCCTCCATGCCCTCCTACTAGTGTATTATGATGTAGCCAGATAACTTTTGCTCTTAATTTCTCATCTTTAGGAATATATACTTTTCCATCCCTTAGCATAAGTCTATTTTCCTCTCTCCATTCTTCATCTCTTAGCATTTTAACTCCTGCTCGTTTCATTTCCTCCACTGCCTTTACTACCTCATCGTCTTTTGCCCCTGATCCTCTTATCTTTTCTAATAGATCTATTTCATCTATTATTACTTCCGCCACTTGCATCGCTCTAACCTCTAACCACTCTTTCTTTAACAACATCCTGTTCTCGTTGTCTTTCTCCACTCCTTTCTGCCAGTCTGGTTGTCTGCTTAAGCTGTTAGCTTTTCCCATACTGGATCCTGGCACATGTTTGAGCATGAAGTCAAATCTGGACATCTGAGATACAATGCCCATCTTGCTTGTCTATGGTTCAACTTTTGGTTGCTCATAAAGTACTCTAGATTCTTGTGGTCGCTCCAAATCTCAAATTTACTTTGTGCTCCTTCCAGTAGATATCTCTACTCATCTAAGCATCTGATTATTGCTAATATCTCTCTATTGTGAATTTCATAATTCCTTTCTACCTTGTTCAATGATTTTGAAATAAAAGCCACTGGTCTCCACTTCTCGTCCTCATATCTTATCGATAATACTCCTCCTGTTGTATATTCTGATGCATCTGCCTTTACTCTCATATCTTTATCTAGGTCTGGTGCTACCAACACTGGTTGCATTGTGAACACCTTTTTCAACTGCTCAAAAGCCTTCTCCTGCTCATCTCCCCAACTCCATTTCTTGTCCTTCCTGACCAGTTTGTGCATTGGTTTGGCTATTTTGGCAAAATCTTTGATAAATTGCCTGTAATAGTTTGCTAGTCCCAAGAACTTCTGCACTTCTTTGACTGTCTTTGGTCTTGGCCATTCCAGTACTCCTGCCACTTTCTCTTTTTGCATCTTTATTCCTCCTGACTCCATTACTAGCCCTAGGAAGTCAATTTCTCTTACTTTCCATACACATTTCTCCAGCTTTACATAGAGGTCATTTTCCTCCATTTTTATCAATACTTCCTCAACTAAACAGTAGGTTCATAGACCCCTAGATGCATCATGAACGCTGCCTTCCACTCATCTCCTTCTCTAACTCATACATTATTGTACCCTCATCGCAAATCCATCTTTGTGAATACTCTTTTTGTTCCCATAGTGTCAATAAGATCTGAAATTAAAGGTAGGGGATAATTGTTTTTGACTGTTCCCTTATTGAGGTACTGATAGTCTTATACTATCCTTTTCTTTCCGTCCTTTTTCCCTACAAAGAATACTGGTGAGGTCTGTGGCAATTTTGAGGGTCTAATATACCCTTTCCTCAACTTCTCTTTCACAAATTCTCATACTTTCTCCTTTTCCTATCTTGACATTAAATATGTCCTTCCTTTTCTTGGAACAAAATCCTCTTTCAGATTAATTGCATGGTCTTATGGTTTTCTCATTGGCATCCTTTCTGACTCAACTTTCCCAAATACTTTTAGCCACTTGTGAAACTTTTGTGGCACCATCTCTTTTACTTTCTCTCTATCTAATTCAATCTCCTTGTCAAAATTTTCTTCTATTGTCCATTCCCATTCATCTCTATTTGCCTTCTCTACATTTCTTATTCTCTTTCTGATTTTCTTTCTCCACTCTATATCTTCTTTTACTGCCAGGTTTCTTCCACACAAAGGTGGGCATCTTGTTATCTTTACCTCTCCCATTTCCCAATTTATCTCTGGGTTATGCGCTTGTAACCAAGGCATCCCCAATATCATTTCTGTCTTCCCTAGATTACACACATCCATCCTTATTCTTTCCACATGATTTTTGTAGAAGACATTGACTTCTACCTAATACATGATGTTTCCTCCGCTATTTTCTGTTCCATCCACATTCTTCACTTTTAGAGGTCTTTCTAGTTTTTTCATCTTGAAACCATGCCTTTTGGCCATTTCTCTGTCCATGAACATCCCTGTGGTGCCACTATCCAAGGGTGCTTTTACTGTTATGCCTTCATACATATCTACTTTCTCTATTCCTATATCCAGCCACACTTCTCTTAGGATTTTGAATATTCTCCTGATGTCCCTTTCTTTTACTTCCTCTTTTGCTGCACTTTCCGGTTCTCCTGACCATGCACTACTTTGCTGTGCCTTTGCCTCTCTGGGCTATACTGCTTTCTCCTGCCTTCTTCTTTGGCATCCACACTACCTCTGTCTGTTTTTGATCACTTTCTGTCCTCTATTCTCTTCCACATGATATCCCTTTTCTCCACACCTTTCACACTCCATGTATGTCACTATTATTTCTTCTGTATACCACCCCAATTCTAATAGACATGCCTTATCTGGAATGCCTTTCCCACAATGCTCCTGCACCTTCTGTCATAGGACGTGTACCAGACTTCTTCTGTCCCTTGCTGTACTTCTCATGGCTTAGCCACATGCACCGCTTCTTCTTCTTCTGTCCTCCTCAATCTTCTTTCTCTTTCCTGTGCTTTTCCCTTCACAAGACATGCTGGCTCCTTCTGTTGGTGCACTTTTTGCGACTTTGCCACACATGCTACCCTTTCCTTTCTTTTCCATAACAGACACTCCCTATACTTGTGTCCTTCTTCTCCACATTTATAACATCCCACCTTCTACTCTTCTTGTTTTACTTCTTGTCTCCTTAGTTCTACTCCATATCCCAACACTCTACTTGCTAATATTTCAAATTTATTTTGGGGAGTTGGTTTCCCCTTTTTCTCTTCTTCTTTTCTGCAGTATTGGGCTTGGTGTCCAAACTCTCTGTATTTCCAGCATTCTCTTTCTCATTTTCCTTCTAACTTTGCCCTTAGTGAAGCAAGGGTACACTTTTCTTTGAGCAGGTTGCTCATGAGGTTATGATATTGTTGTTGAGACATTGTGACAATATCTCAGGGTATGGATAGAATGTTGAGTCTTGCTATTTACTGCTATGTCTGCTGGGGTGCAGAATCTTCACCTGTAAAAGGACCACTCAACAGACGATCATTCCTTAAGCTAGTAAATAGTCCTGGAAGCTAGTTTGAGATTCAAGTGAAGTATATCTACAACACTCTGCTAGTATATATACTTTATACTAGACAATCACATGCACAGTCACATGTACATAGATCAGTAATCACAATTGTCCTAAAATAGAGAGAAGGCATCACACCACATAACATAGACAGGAGAAGCTCAGAAATGGTGGAAGTGCAATACACGATCTGTTACTGGGCCACTAATAGAACAGACCCTCAGAACTTACTAAGCACGACCCTAGATATCCCCTTACATCATCCAGCTAGATGCCTACTGCCTTACTGACTACTGCCTTAATAATATGGTTACACTATTGCTCCTAAGAAGGGAACCCCTACTCTAGATGGCCTTCTAGAAGTAACTGTCACTCCTTTGCATATACCACTCACAATGGAGTGCAGCACAAGGTTTATACTGAGAAAATGTAACTATCACATTCAATTGGCAGGTTAGGACTCGACTATACACCTGAACTTGGTGTACAATTTTCTTTCTCAGTCCCTAACTGACTGAGAAGTCCCCTTAAGCCAAGGGCCTGGCTATGTATGGAGATGACTAATGATCACAATGATCGTCGGTCAAAGGTTGATAAAGTGATTGATGCGATTAGTGAGCAAGGTTCGAGATGAACTAAGCTCTAGAATATGGTTATTGAGTTCTTCTATCAGCGACTGACTTAAGATCTTAATCCTGGGTTAGGATCAAGAGAGCTCTTCAGGGTTAGAAGAGAACTCGATAGAGTTCTTGCTTTATTCTGCTACACTACTTATACATTCTTGCACTGTTTGTCTCTATTTATTCTACAAGCTCCTATCAGTCCAGAGTTTGATTCCAGTTCATGTCATATTTCTTAGTCATGGTCGAGGTGACTCATGACAACTGAGGTACCAAAAAATGTGAGGGCTATAAGGAAGCTAAACTCCAAGCTGGAATAAAGCCAACTGCTCTTTGTTCAGCAATTGACAAAGAAAACTCGATAGAGTCCCCGTTAGATTTTACTACACTATATATACAATTACTATTGTGGCTATGCACCTTGTCTCCCACAGTCCTCATGCCTATCAGCTGACTTCTTTGTCACATGCTGTGACCGTGACTTGTGACTATGTGTGACATGACCTTTCTGTGACTTTGGTCACACCTTTGTGACTCTGTGACTGTCATGTGATATTTCCCATGCTCTACCTTAGTAATAATCTAAAAGAAAAGAAAAGAAAAAGAAAAGAAATATAAATATTGACTTAGCTGTTTTGCCAAGTCATGACAGGGGCAGTTTACTTACCTCTATCACAAAAGGTCACTTACTTGTTTTGTGATGAGCTGAATATAGATTCAAAGAGCTTATAAGCAAAGTTAGACAAGCGACAAAAGATGTTGTTAAGTCTGAGGTCTAATCCTCAGACTATGAGTCCTTATATACATGAAAGTGATGGTCTGTGCACTAGGACAGAGCATCACATGCTACTACCTATTGTTCTACATATGG
>Ga0157362_1000956_pt1 | contig 11254 bp, 15 predicted proteins | sample AttlaeALBM3_FD_111480 | JGI IMG/M metagenome (GOLD analysis project Ga0157362, IMG submission 111480) | Fungus gardens microbial communities from leaf cutter ant in Ribeirão Preto, State of São Paulo, Brazil - Atta laevigata ALBM3 | ecosystem: Host-associated > Fungi > Mycelium > Unclassified ... | reverse complement strand
TATGTACATATATATATTTACATTTTTCTGGATTTCTAATAAATCTTAGATATTCAAATTGTTTTTTATTTCAATTAATTTAATTGAATTATGGATATTATATGTAAATGTATGTAAACGTAAAAAAAATTCGTATATTCAAGTCATCATATATTACGCAGCTACAAGAAATTTATATTTATTAACAGATTATCAAAATTTTTATAGATTATAACGTGACAAGTAATGTGCAATATTAATTACTACGATTTATTAATTAATCGCAGATCTAGAAGAAACATACATAAAGTAAAACCTTGAAATTTTTCCTTGAAAATATCTTATGTCCATAGAAATATCTTATTTTGTCCATATTTCGTTTTGCAATCAAGGCTATAAAAAAATATAATTTTATGTAAGCACGAAGTTTTGCAAAGAAATAAGAAATGTATTTTATATTTTACTATTGCAAAAATTTGATTGGTAGTATAAGCTTATTTTCTTTTATATTTTCTATAATAAATATTTTTTTCTACAATGTAGAATAGCCAAAATGACTGAAAAATTTGAAGGAGCAGATAGTGTGAAAAGTACTATTTGTTTATAAATATTGCACCTGTACATATCCACTTATGTAATTTGTAAATAAACTTTCCTATGAAAACATATTGCAATATGACAATCTACAAAAATGCAAATGCATACAAATACATAGTAAATGTATTAAAATCATGTTAGAGCCAGTTGCCAATTAAAGTAGATCAATATTTTTGCTTGAATACTTATTTCTTCTATACATAAACACAACCAAAGAAATGATTAATGTGGAGGCACATATGTATTAGCATAAACTTTTTTCTTTAGCTTTTTGTTAATTTTTAGCATTTTCTTCTTCCTATAGAATCTTGGTCTAATCAAATCTTGACTAACGTTAGCACTGCGAAAATTTTATGCAAACTATTACAAAACAAAGGTTTGAAGGCCTTTGGATATTTCTATTAAAATTCTAATGTATTTTTGGCTAACAATGATTATATATAAACGTGATTTACAAAGTTGAACGCATTGGTTTTTAGGTCAGTCATACTGTCATGATATTTAAAAGTTATGTATCTAAACGATGAAACGTCATCCGGTTGACTTAATATAAGTTACATGAATATAAATTTTGTTTCTGTTATCCTCAATATAATTGAGATTCAATTGATTGAGATAAGAGAAATTAACATCAGAAATATTTTTACTCAACATTTCAAATTTACGTTTTTATTAATACGTTTTTGTTAATTCTAATAACATATCCAGTGTATATATTTCTATATTTATTTAAATCAATGTTTTTCAACCTTTTTTAATTTATGACATATTAAATAATTTCTCGAGATGTATCATTACGCGCATACGTTTTAGCGCTCAGCATAGATCTTTTATCAGATATATTGCTAACACGTTTTTACTTTATTTTTAAATTTGAATATCTATAAATTTTTCGCTTTTTTTATTTTTTTTTTAAATTATCGCGGCACACTTAAAAAATATGATATATTGAAAAACTCTGATTTAAATAACTGTATTTCATATACAAAAAATAAACGAATAATTATTTCAATAAATAATAATACGAATAATTTGTTTATAACATAAAATGTTTTAAGAAAACGGTTCATCACAAATTGAACTTGATAACATCTGTACATTAGCTTGAAATTATTCTATAAAATACGTGCCCATAATATTAGTCTGACGTATTTAATTGTCTCATGATCTGTTGCGTAATCAATTTAGTCGCTTCACTCGCGTTAGGTATAAGAGACTTATCCATATCAGAAATAACTGTGTCGTTATATTGCGTCGTACCATATTTAAAAGTTATTAAATCGGCGTGCCGTTTTCTTGATGTTATTTTGACGATACTCGTTAAGGGACGTTTCACAATTACATGCGCGGCGCCCTTTCGTTCCGGGATTTCTCGCAGTACTATAAGATGACTATCGGTAACCAATAGTTGACTAAAATAAAAAAAACATACATATGAATAACTTTACATATACGAAAGAAAATCCCTTTTTCTTATAAGCTCACCTATCACAGAGATCACCATTAACTTTCACTTCTTGGCATTTAAAGGAATGTAATAACTTGGGATCTTTCATCCATTGTTGTATTGATACTACTTCAATAGGCTCTTCACTTTCATTATTAGTCATTGTCATATCTAGAAAAGATTAGATTAGTATCTTTAATAAAACAATTACATAAGAATAATTAAGAAAATTACCTATCTCTTGATCATCATCTATACTAAACACAGGCGCGGTCTTTCTTTGACGTCTAATATAGTCCAAGTCTTTACTATCTCTCTTTTCTGTATTACTATTAACATTTGCTGTAGGATTAACAATATAATCAAATAGCTTTCCTTTTACTTCCTGACTTTTTAACTTCATGGCTAATCCGATCTTGCCCAAAAGATCAGAATTATTGTTTTTAACTTTAACAGGGCTTGCTTCGTTCGAATTTTCTTCTAACATATTAGCATTACATACTAAACAATATTGTGAATTATGATCAACAAGACTTGATACCACTTCATCGCCGAAGTATTCATGAATAGCTGAAAACAAAATTATAATTATATGAAAAGAATATAATTTATCTTCGTCAAATTATACTAAAAAATAAAAAATAAATACCTTGGTATCCAGAAGTAACCATGCTCACGTAATGTGTATGTTTTTGTAAAAAGGATGCTACTACCATATGCGTGTAGCGATCTTCCTCTTGTCTACCGCTTCCCAGAAAGCAAAGATGTTCTCCACCAGCTTGTGAACCAACAGCTAATGCTTGACGCTGAGCTTGTAGTAAGCCTTGTACCGCTGTAGCAAACGCGGCAGGTTCTTGCAGCATCTAAAAAGATAGAAATGTGTTTAATCTTTCTTTTCTATCAAAATTTATATATAAAGCAATATATAAAAATCATAATTTTAGTAAATTTTAAACTATGTAAACTTAATACATATTTAAAACATTATTCTTTACTTTTATTTTATTAATAACTTACCAAGTTGCAATCGAGATGAAATGCCGTTGGTAAGTGGCCTGCATTGTATTGTTCGGCAGGTCTACAATCCACAAGAAAGAATCTAACAGCTTCAACAGTGCTATTAGGTAAAGATGGAGTTTCGATAGCATTCTCTACTAATTCTTGTGCTGATACGGGTAAACATAGTGCGTGAGAGATTAGCTTTTCTTCAGAACTTTCACCAAACATTATGGGATACAAATCTTGTTTAAAAGATGTTGGTGTTTTCATTGCGTAATACTGTGCCAACGAACAGAAATCGGTTACATCCTCTGCTTCCAAAGCACAGGGCATTACTGCTATTGCATCTATTATACTTTGCTTGTCTTCGTCCTTCATATTTAAAATTTGCTCTCTATAAAGATGAGAATTTAAACAATGAAATAACAAACATATCTAAATTAATTTAATCAATATTTACCTAGCATTTATAACCATAATTAGTGAGAGAAACAGCATGAAAAATGGATCAGCTTGCATAAAGTACAGATCCCACATTGTACAGACAGCTGGTAATGAACAGACACCGGCGAAAAGAGTATTCATCCATACTTTTGTATATTGATCAGGTGATATCCTCTTTGTGTCCAAGAAGGAGCACAGCTCTGGCTCATGATAGAGAAGCAGTAATCTCAAAACTGAACTATATGTTTCACCTCTAAAAAGAATAGTAAACATATTATTACAAAATTTGCAATTATAAATAATCAATTTTACATTAATATCAATAAAAAAATATTTATTTAAGTAACAAAAAAATAACAGTAATTATCTTTTACCTTGGAATATAAATATCTCTTATTGCTTCAAAGAGATTATAAGTTGCAGCACGTGGTAATTTTAAAGCTATTAAAGGACCTAATAATTCTAGCCATCCATTTCCTCTTTCATATTGTTTACATTTACTTTTACAATAAAATGTTAGTATAGATTCAAGATCCGAAACTACAGAAACTTTATCTTCATCATCATTCCCAAGTTTTGCTATAATGTTTAGCAGTATAATAGTAGTTGTTAGTAAATATAAATGAGACTATATATGTAGCTTTTCACTTACTCACCGACCAACTGTTGACAGTCATCACGAATTATATTTTGCTCTGGTAAATCATAAACTTCATTAAACTGGCTAAATTGATCACCTCGATCAGTAACATAAAGGCAAGCCAACCAGACATCTGGTCTTAAATTTACAGGGACTGGTTGACCTTTACAAATGGCATATATATCAGAAGCAGATGGTGCTTCTGTATCCAACAATGCCGCTTCCAGTTCCAGTACCCTAAAATAATTAATTTGGAATTAATAAAAATGACAAAAACTGTTATTCGCATTTAAAACTACATAAATTGAGAGTACAAGCAAACTTGACTATATCTATTCAAAAATTTCCATCTACAATCTATATAAATGTATCACATTAATTAGCATATTAATTAGCAAAATATTCGAAATGATATTATGTAAGTCGCGTAGTTCTGCTAATAAAATATTTTCTACTGCGCTTCGTCGCTATATGCATGCAACAATATAGTTCTCCGTTTTACAAGCTTTACGTTGTAAAACGTGTCACAGATCATATGGTTCGAAAAAAATTTGACACGTTATCACGCGATTGCAAAGTTCGGTGTTCTCGCTTTCAATGAGACGCGTTATTTTTCAAGACAGAGAAACCACGATTACTTACCAGGTGTTCTCGTCCTCCTGTAGAGCCATCGCAACGAACGTTGTCCGAATTAGACAGCGACGTCCCGAGACGAACGCGAGCAAACGGAGATCCGAATGATTCGACGTCCGTTAAAACGGTTTACGAGTACGTTTTCAGTCGCTCAACATTCCTCGGGAATCTAGTGCGGACGAGAGCAAGGATTTTCATGTTGCACAAGCTCTGATTCTGACGGCATGACAGCTGATAAAACGTAGGAATCGTAAGAACGTAGCTGCTGTTGACAGACTGCCGCCATCTTTCCGGCGTGGTTCCGCGCACGCGCGGAAAACGTGGCGCGCATCTTGAAAAGAATTTAAAAAAAGATTTTAGTGTTATTATTTACGTATTTATTTTATTTTGCTTTATTATTTACTTAATATTTAATTTTTTATTTCAATGTTATTATTTAATATAACCTGTTATCTCTAATTGAGACGCTTTCTTTCCATATATTGAGTAAGATTAATTATTCTATTCATGAAATGTAAAAAGACCTGTCTTCTACAAAATGTAACAAAGTAAGTTTGCTCGATAAATTAATATACAGAGCTAACCAAAATCGAAGTCGAAGTCGCTATTCTTTAAAGTTGGTTCTTCCACTAAGGGGGCGCTATTGTAAGGAAACTTTCAAGTTCACACAACCGCCGTGTATCGCGATAATCGTCGGTGCACTTGGTGCCGAGAAACACCGAGGAAAATCGAGCTGATTGAGGAGGATCAAGCGGACCAAGGAGGACGAGAGAGGATCGTTCCAACGTAAACGTGATCGAGTTCGAGGGATAGTGGGCAGTGGCATCCGCATGATCGTCGCTTGGACCACGTGTTCCCTCGTATTCTCGCAATTCGCGGCCTCTTACGTCGGTGAGAGATTCACGATCTAGTTTCCTCATAGCAATCTCGGTAGTGCCCGGTAGTGCCGGGTCAACCGGGTGTCACGTCGTGATCGTTCGTGTGCGGCTAATAGATTCCTGATCGAAGAAATGACCGCCTCGAGCGGCGTGGCAGGCAGCAGCCCACTGCCGAAATGGCAGCTCGCCTTGGTGGTCGGAGCACCGGTTGCTCTCGGCCTCGGCTACATGTACTACAGGAACAGAAATAGCAATAACATTGACAAGCCGGAACGCGACAAGTTCAGGAGCGGCGCGGCCAAGGAAAACGGCGCGCCCGCCGACAAGCAGATCTCCATCGACGGCGATTGCCCACCCAAAGTGCCTTCTCTCGCGGCTGAATCGGAGGTTAAAACCGCTTGCTATCTGGAAGTATTCGAAAGATTGCGAAAATTCATTTATCCGAAATTGAAAAAAAGAGGATATTTTATGTTTATCAACATTATTGTTGGTTCTCTTCTGCTTCTTAGTTCCTAAGAAACAGATTGATAAATTTATGTACTATCCATGTATCGTTAACAGCTAGAATTATATCATTAATATGTCAAAATGACATATTATTATGAGTGATAATTTTCAGTAAACAGTATTGTCTGCAAGCTTTATTGAACTTTATGGCAATGAGATTGTAATATAATATGTAGTTTGCATATGATAAATGAATTTTCTTGATCAATCGAAACTTCCTTTATAGTATATATTTATCCATTTGTCAGAACTTTAATAAAATCATAGTATCTATAATGGCATTATATATATTTTTGAATTAACCTAAAAAAGAAGAAAATACTTTTGTGTAACTGATTCAAATATAAATAAATTCTTTTGTTTTAGACTCTTTTACAAAAGGCACAGAAATATAAGAATGCAGGAAATGTGGAGTTCAAAATTGGAAAATATGATGAAGCTATTGCTCGGTATAATAAAGCAATCGATATTTGTCCAACAGAAAACATAGAGGACCTCGCAACTTTTTATCAAAATAGAGCAGCTGCTTATGAGCAATTGGTAATAAAATTAATAGTAATAATAAACATAATATGAAAATTTTACTTCAATTCATTGTTAAAATATATTTATATAAATATTACTGTTTACACAATTGTAATTATAATTTACAGAAAAAATATAGTGCTGTAAAGGCAGACTGTACAAAAGCGTTAGAATTAAATCCAAAATATGCCAAAGCTTTGTTACGTCGGGCACGTGCTTTGGAACAAACAGGGGACTTGGAAGCCGCCTTGGAAGATGTGACTACCGCATGTATTTATGAAGGATTTTCTAATCAAACTTCTCTCTCAACGGCAGATAAGGTTTTGGAAAAGCTTGGTGAGTTACATACATTAAAAAAGTACTTGATATTAAATAAAATGCTGCTCGAACTTTTGTAGAATTAGAAATAGGAACAGAGAAGTTTAGACAAAAATTATTTTCAGGGAGACAACATGCCCAGGAAAATTTGGCAAACAAAAAATTTGTAATGCCAAGTAAGCATTTTATCAAAACATACATTATATCTTTTCCCAAGGATCCAGTATTTTCTAGACTTGAACATCCAGAAAATATTCCAGAGTAAGTAGAAGACTATTTCTGATAATTGTGGTGTTAACTTTTTAAATTTTATTGTGGTGTTAACTTTTTAAAAAATGTAATACTTGTTATCAGATTTTTCAAGAAACCACTGCAAGCAATAAAAAATATGGAGTACGATGATATAATACCACTATGCACGGAAATCATTAAAAATCCCAAATTTGATACGTTACCTTCATCTAGATTAGAGGTGTTATTATTACGAGCTACATTTTACTTACTTTTGGGCGAGCACGATGCTACAATCAAAGATTTTGAAAATATATTGAACAGCAAAGATGCATCCGATGATGTGAGGATAAATGCCCTGATAAAAAGAGCGGCCTTATACATGCAACTTGATAATCCAGATATGACTTTCAAGGACTTTGAATTAGCTATTAGTATGAATCCAAGTTACAGTGATATCTATCATCATAGAGGACAGGTATTACACATAATTCAGTATATTTTTCTTGTCTCATATATATATATATATATATTACCCTGGGTCTATATATTAATCGCAAATCAATTGCAAATTTATTGCAACAGCCAGTCTGAAATGTCAATTTTCAAATTAACAAGCTTGCGATCGACTTACGCAAAATCGACTAATGCAAAATCAGGATTATAAAATAACTACTTTTTGTCATTTCAGGTAAATTTGCTCATGGGCAGAATAGATGAAGCTAAACGCGATTTTGAAAAGGCTGTTGAATACAATCCAAATTTCGGCATAGCATACGCGCAAAAATGTTACACGGATTATCGTTTTGCAGTGTTTAATAGAGATATAGGATTAGCCGAAGTGGCTGTGAAAGACTTTGAGAGAGCTTTGGAAAAGTATCCAAATCCTCCTGAATGTATATATTGTTATATATCGTATGCTCAGGTACGTACAATTATTTATAATATTTATATTTCTTAAAAAAAAAACAATTAAAGAAAAATGAGTTATAAATTGTTATCATTGTGTTGTACACATTTTGGTTCATTGGTGGAATTTTCAATTATCGTAGATGATGTCCGAAACTCAACAGTTTGAAAAGGCTGATACTTATTATGCTAAAGCATTAGAGCAAGACCCGGACAATGCAACTGTTTATGTGCACAGAGGCTTACTGCAATTACAATGGAACGGTAATGTTGATAAAACTGTGGAATATATACACAAAGCGTTAGAATTGGATGAGAAATGCGAGCTTGCATATGAATCATTAGGAAGTATCGAAGTACAAAGGTATGTATGGTTTCTAATAATTATTATATGTTTCAAAATAAACCAACTACAATCACACATGTGACTTACACTATGTATTATTTAAAGAAACTAAAGACATTTGAAAATTTTCTAAATCCATGTTTTCTTTCAGAGGAAACATAGAGGAAGCAATAAGATTATTTGACAAGGCTTTAGTATTATGTCGTACATTCATGGAATTGACACATATATTCAGCTTGAGAGATGCTGCAAAAGCACAACTTAATATAAAGAATCGATTAGGTATGGACGTTATTCGTTCGTCGTCTCGATTTGTTCCGAATTCCATGTTTTAAATTATGAAGAAAATAAAAAATAAAAAATCACTGTTATTAAAGAATTAAAATTTTATGTTAGCACATCAATCTTAAATACGATATACGTGCAGGGCATCCCAAAAACTGTAATATGCAATTTTTTTTATTGTATTGCATTATTTTATATTAAAACAGTCAATATAATTTTAAGTTTATATAACACTTTAAGAATTAACTTTGATATATTGGATCTATTAGCATTTGATCTACGATAAAAAAAAATAGTGATGTAATGCACCAGTTATAGTAGATTATCAAAGCTTTAAAGTATTTGTTAGCAAGTGAAGTTTGTTAATTATTTAGAATTGCTCAACTTTAATTTTGTAAGATCATGTGCTTATGCAAATATTAAAATTTGTTGTGTATCATTTAAGTAATTTTATGATATTTACAAATCTTATAATTTTTAACAAATGAAATATTTATAAATATTATTTTTACTTATAATACCCTATTATTTGATAAAAATTATCTTTTTATGCAATTGTTTTTAATCAAGTTGTGTACAAAGTTTATAAATAGAAATTTGTAGAAGCTATTTTATTATTATTTCTTACTTCATCTTGTATAGAAAAAATAATATATTAATAAAATAAATATTTATATTTATGACATTTAAAATCATAAAAAAATGATGACTTAAAATTTCTAATACAATTTTGGTATTTTATGAAAGAAATAGAGGAATTATGATCACACGCTAATAATAATAAATTCAAGACTTTTACAACTGTAATATATTTCAATATTCTTGTATTTATTTAAACATCGTAAAATATGGAAGCCAAAGGATATCTTATAACAAATGCCAATATACTACTAATAATCTGAAAAATATTAATGTTATATACTTTAAATTATTAAATATATATTTTTTTAAATTACCTGAATTATCAGTAAAATCGACGTAAGTTTTGGTTCTCTCAATGGACCAGTCTTGATCAATATAAAATTAATCAAAGTTAGATTATTACAAGTCACAAAGCCTTCCGAGTCTTCTTCCCATTTTATTAATTTACATTTTCGAAATATCCACATTGATAGTTTCCCTAATAAAATAAAATATAATTCTAAACAATACATACAGGTTTTTTCTTTATAGATAAATTATACTACCATACCAAGTGTGCCAAGGTCTGATTTGTAGAACACAGTTCTACTAGGCTCCAATTTGTCTATCTTTTCATTGTATCTACGAATAAAACCATGTTATGAGTAGATCTTTCGATGAGATTTTCTAACATAATTATTTTTTATTTCTAAAACTTACTTTGGTAATCTATGCCTAGGACACGATACAAGATGAAATAGCTGCGGTATGCTATACAGAAAATTGATTATTTGTGGAATGAAAAACAACAAAGTAGTCTTGCTGAAGCGTCCTATGATACCGACAACGGCGAAAGTCATTCCCGACAGATAACAAAACGTATCGCCTACGAAAACCTGCGATGGATACCTTGAACAAAGCATCATTATTCCTTTACGTCAACGTAACGTTGAATTAATTCATACATATTATAAATTAAATAAGTACATATTTTATATATATTTACGCGAACACATTACAGAGTAGATCATTACGCCATTTAAACGCTGTTTTCCTCCACAAATTGTGCTTTATATCTCTTTTGCGCGTTTTATTATGCAGATATATTCTTTTCCGTATAAATATAGGAAATCACAAGCATGTGCGAAACACATGCGAGGCATTGCTCCAAAAGGAAATTACCAAATCAAGCGCCATTACTCTATAACTGTCAGAGGGCTACCATGATGACTATAAACACGTGGAGCTCGGGAATCGTTTCTAACTGCGAAGAGAGAGCCGCTCCTTTTCCTCGAGCTTGGGTGGCTAATTCTAAAATTAATGATCCAGTTTCTGACTTATGGGCGGGTCCGCCTCGTTCGCAGAACGAATTGCTCATGCATTGTAAAGCGGGACGAAGGGGTGACACATAGATACAGTTTGACGCCAGCGTAAGACGCGTGCGCTTTGCAAATAGTCACGATCGGCGAGAGTGTGTTCGTCGACGAGTACGACGGGCGGAATCGGCTGCTGCGGCGCTCGGGCGTGGTTTTTCACGTCGTCGCGGTACGCGCCGTTACCCGGCCGGGCGGGGGGGAGCAGAAGGTGCACCTGGATCTCGGGGGGATGCCTTTTTCCCCCATTCCCCCCCATTGCAGCCAGTCAGCCTGAGTCAGGCAGCGACTATCGACGAGACTAGAAGTATGCGCGGTGTGGTGCGTCGCCGGTCGCCGATCATCGTATAATTACCGACGAAACTGTCAGAATCGGCATATGCGGCGATCAATAGGCACGAATTAAATGGCACGTTGCGCCGCGGTGACGTCACCATACCGTCATCTGGTGAGATCATCGTCATCGTCGTCGTCGTCGTCGTCGTCGTCGTCGTCGTCGTCGTCGTCGTCGTCGTCGTCGTC
>Ga0157362_1000955_pt1 | contig 11258 bp, 8 predicted proteins | sample AttlaeALBM3_FD_111480 | JGI IMG/M metagenome (GOLD analysis project Ga0157362, IMG submission 111480) | Fungus gardens microbial communities from leaf cutter ant in Ribeirão Preto, State of São Paulo, Brazil - Atta laevigata ALBM3 | ecosystem: Host-associated > Fungi > Mycelium > Unclassified ... | reverse complement strand
CATTCTGCTGGACTCCCGAAAATTTGACTCCTTTTTATCCAACGTGAATCGCTCGAACAAGTATCCGTGGATCGTTAGATGATTTTAAGTCCTTTGAAACGGCAGGAATAATTCGATGGTCGTATCCGGACGTCGACGTTGGATCGACGTTGATTCGCAGAATTTATTTCGAGAGACTACAAATGGAAGTTTTCCAATAAAAGACACAGATGACACGGTGTGGCACGGTGAATCGTTGCATCCTTGTTCGTCAATATTAAACAGAGATGGGGTGATCATCGTGTCGCACAGTGTCGTTTGGAAAGCTCCCAATATCGTCCTTGCGAAGAATCCATTTCGCGTGTACACTGTCAGTATAACAAAATTCATATATTTATTTTTACAATATCGAGATCACCAAACGATTCGATTTTCTTTTCTTCACTTCGAATCGAGTCATTCCTCTACAATGCAATCGTTTCGATCGTAACTCTCTTTGGAATGTACATAATGTAAAATTCCGGGAGTAATAAATGGAATATTAATAAGACTAGCTTAAAACTTGAATTAGGATACACAATGGAAGAAATTAGGAATAAAGATTTCAACTTATCAGAAATCGGATACACCGGAATAAATGGTTTCTGAAAGGTTGAAATCATTATTCCTTATTCCTTCTATTGTGGCTACACCATTACGCATAGTAATTTCTAAAATTCTAGACCATTCAACACGCTGTCGTGAACGCCGCCAATATATTGAAAATATTTTCAAAACTCTCTCATCTCACACCAAGAGATGATGCGCAGTAGCATCTTTCGATCGAAATATCACCTCCAAAGATTTTTCATAATTAAAACGAGCAATTCGGTCGCATTCATCTTACCTATGGCGGCGTTCGTGACTATATTAATAAGTATATAAATAATTTATAAGTAATAAAGACGCTACGAACCAGGATCCATGAGCGGAGTCTCGTGCATCGAGGTCGAGCGGCTCGCCGTTATGTTTTTTTTACATCGCTATTACATCAGTCTGTAACTCGTGGAATGTCAGGAAGAGATCGTGGAATGTCGATGAAGGGAGGATGGGTCGAGAGGAAGGGCGAATCGGCGATAATCGTGGAGAAGGTCGGGATGCCGGGTGAATGGCAACTGAAACATTTTTAATAGAAATAAAACAAACGACATTTGAACCAAACACAAATCAGTTTAATCCTTAAATAAAACATAATAAGTTGTTATGTTATTTAATAATTAAATAAATAAATAAATAGTCGGTAGTAAGTAGTAGTAGTAGTAGTAGTAGTAGTAATAGTAGTAGTAGTAGTAAGTAGTAGTAGTGGTGGCAACACAGCAGTAGCGGTAGTAGCAACGTAATAGTTATAGAGCGATTGGCAGAAAGTGGCGACAGTAGAGCAATGTTAAGTGAGCAAGTGAAGAGTGAGTAAAGTACTTCTTTATATCTTTCTCTAGTATTATTATACGAGAGTAAGTAATGAGGTGTTAAAGATTACACGTAGCTACTAGACAAAAGACACAGAAAATATACACGATCATAAGTAATAATAATGATAATTAATAATAATAATAATAATGAGACGATGACGATGGCAATAATAATAGTAATAAGAATAAAGTATAATCATAATAATACGGCAATAATAGCGAGAAGGAGAATAATTATTATAATGGCAAATGTATATTCGCATGTGTATTATGAAAGAAATGTCCCGAAAAAAACGGACGTCTCGCTGATACAGAGAGGTTGCGTCGAAATATGATTCATCTCTCACGTATCCGCAAAAAATGAAATTCCAGCTGTCGAGCTGTGGTCTCATTTTTCACATGGTACGCCATTAATTTACTCTTTATCAATAACAATCTATTAATATTCTATCGGTGCTCGCGTAACAAACACGCGAAATATACATCTCAAATTACGAATAAAAGTTACTGTTCGCTTGCGCGAATCAATCGAGGGAAACACCTCGTATATATATCTGCATATACAAACGCGTTGCGCTGTATTGCTTACTGTATTCATATAATAGTGTTGCGATATAATTATGAGCGATGAAGGGGGAGACCAATCGTCGTTCGAATACTCTCTGATCAGCGAGTTTGCGCTTACGTTTATGCGGCGACGTTTTAATGCCTGTCGACGCTTTAATTTGCACTATTTTAACGTTCGAGATCCTGGCGCCACGCCGAAACTCCGCGTCCTTTATCGAGAAAGGACGCGCATGAATGGCGGTGGCTCTGAATAAATAAAGTAATGTCTTAAAAAAAAGAAAATCCACGTTCGTGGGAGTCGTGCGACTTTTCCGAGGGACAATATCATTCGTCCTCGCGTCTCCTTGCGACTCCCGGACTAGACACTAAGGTACTCATTATTAGCACATACATGTTTAAGTTTTTTTTGGTTTCCTTGACTAAATCTATCCTTAACCGAGTATCGCTTTACTCTCAATTAAGTACGCGAAATCCGCGTCCTCATGCTCGCCTCGCGCAATCCGAAGATCTATTATAGATCTCGTTTTCTGTTCAGAAATCGTTCGCGATCGCCGAATCAAAGACTCTGCATATCTCTGCATTTGTGAAAGATCACTCGGGAGAAGTAACGGAAGCGGGTATGAAAAATCACTTTGATAACGTAATCTCTACGCACAATCGGAAAGAATCTTCGAAAAGCGATTTCTGAACTACTTACAATTGCGGAGAATCATTCCTTGAGCTGCGGTCACATAAAGTCTCCTTGGAACAACGGTTCCACTAAAAATGCTCGCAGCTGCGGAGCAATCGCTTCAGGATTTCGACTATGATACAATTACTGTCAATAAACCGAATCGATTCATTGTCATTCGAAAGGATAGCAACGATAATCGCACGAACGAGCGTGAGGATCCGGCTCGCCTGCTTCGCGCCATTTCACTTATCATTAGCCGCGCTCGTCGTTGCATCCGCTTCCAACTTCCCGGTGTTTACTGTCGTTATCTGTCTTTTATCTTTCTTTAAACGCGAAACTGCGCTGACGATGCTGCGGCACTTGCACATAGACTAGATGCGTGATTCCTTAATCTGACCTGAGATCGAACGTCAATCATTGCAATCTTGTCATTAATCCGTATCACATACCGGTCGCATGCACCGTCCTCGAAGTATATGCAGGAACGGGAGTTTTCTCTTTAAGAATTTCAAAAGTTCTAGAGAGGTCCAATAATTTTTTTTGTAATATTAATATTAATATTTTCAAACGAGAACAATATCAATATTCCATGACACAAAGATAAAATAACGGATGTTGCAATATCCCTCTCTTCTATTTCTTAGAACAATATCATCGTTTTCTCTCGTTGTACTTATGCAATTTTCGATACAATTCGTGAATTTCTTTCTCAGGAGGACGAAACGTGCAATGCTAATCGACGACAAAAAACGTAATTAAACACTCGAGCGATCATACGCTCTGAATTATCTAACGTCTCACGTATTGTAAAGTGTAAAAGTTGTACACATATTTATACATATATGTAAAGATTAAAGCATTTTTAATTTTTTTTAATCAAACAAGAAACTCATTTTTCCTTTATCGTTATTCATTCCCAATATTTACGAAATCTCTTCGAAGGGAACTATAAAAGAATCGACGATTATGAAACTATAACATCTTGTAAAATGTCCTCTCGGACGGTGCATTCTCGCGGATAATTATCGAGAGTCAGAGAATCCGATCCTGCGAAAGCATATTTTTACTACCTAATAAATACGTCTCATATAAAAAAAAGAAAAAAAAAGAAAACGAAAGAGACACACTATATACGCGCGTATCATCGACACGTATGCGTGGCAATGGAGACCACCTGAGTTCTGACTAGCACGAAGTGGTTATTATAGTTACGCAGTTAGATCGCTTCGCGATCTCTCACAGGCCGTGCTCTCTCCCTTTCTCTCTCTCTTTCTACCCTATACCGAGCCCCGAGAATAAATCGCTCGCGATCCTCCAGGGAGCCACCTCGCCCGAGAATAAATACGTCCATTGTGTCCATACGTCGATACTCAAACGGTAACATCCTAATTAAACTTACGGGGTTACATTAAGGTACACATCGTGCCCGCACACTGAAATCTGCTCCGTGCGATCGTACGAACACGTGAGTGCGAGCCCTGCCCCACAATACTTGGTTTACTATTTTCGCCTTTTCTCAATTAATCAGCGGCCCCTGGCGCGTTTTACATTCTTAAATCCACAAAATCAATTTTACCCTTTTATTCCCCTCCCCTCCTGCAATATTTCCTTTCCTTTGCACTTCGTACCCTCACCGTATTCCCTGTCTATTTCTCTCCTATTCTCATCCACACGACGCTAATACTCTAAAACTTATACATAAAACGAGTATGTATAACCACCTACTACTAAGCACTGTGTGTGAGTGTTTCTCTGAGATTTCATTCTTTTATATTCCCCTCTATCTTTCTTCCTTCTGTTTCTCTTGTTCTCTTTCACTCTCTCCCATCCGCTCTTTTTCTTTCGTATTTCGACGAGTTTTATCTCATGTGAGCGCATTCCGAAATATGTTTTCTTTTATGACAGCCTGCCATTCTTAACCGCGCGTTTTGGTGATCGTTCTACTTGTACGTGCAAGTATATGTGTATGTGTATATTAATTTCGTGTCTGATGTGTGTGATTCAGTCTCACAGCCCGATATCGTCGTGACTAACCCGGTCATGGATGTACATTAAGTAGAAAAAAAAAAATAAAGAAAGATCGGCCGAAATGCCCGGCGGAGGCTCTCGACGCATCGTCAAATGCTAATCGAAGGGAAAGTCCTTTCTCTCTCTCTCTCTCTCTCTCTCTCTCTCTCTCTCTCTCTCTCTCTCTCTCTTTTCTTTCTCTCTGTCTTTTTTCCTCACTTTCATACCTCGATCTTTTGCGTCTTTTTCTTTCCTCAAGCTTCAAAGCTCTTTACGAACTATCGTCCTGTCTACACACTTGATGCCACACAAGCATGCTTTTGCGTACACATACATATAAATCGGCAATATGTAGCGACAATACGTAGTACAGGACCCGCGAGTACGCTGTGCGAGTCAGACCTAATACGAATTTCGGCTCTTTTTTAACTAGTCTCTTCGTGTTATTCTTTTATTATCCCCGCGCGTCATCTAGTCAAGAAAATTTACGCCTTTGTAACTAGGAATAAAATTTTCTACTTGGCATCTTGTAGCATGATTGTGGAGGAACGTAAGATAAAGGCAAAAACGTACTTCAATCTTTCGTCTTCCTTGTCAAATTTCTTACAATTTTGCTTGTGTCAATAAAACATCAAGGATGTTCCAAGGTGTGTTTTCTTTTCATCTATGATTATGACCGAATGCAAAAACAGAAACCCGAAAGAGGAAGAGTGCAGCGAGGAAAAAAAAAGGGAATGAGAGAACACGAGAGGAGACTCGTTAATATCGCATTCTTTTTTTCTACCCCCCCTCCCCGTTATTTTCCTTCGAGCTTTCCACATGCACAGTCCACGATTACATATCGGACAGTCGAACGATCTAACCTACTTCTTTCTAATTATCTCTCGCGCGGCCTCCTTTCTATTTCCTTCATTACTTCTCTCTTCAACCGTTCTCTCTCACTCTCTCTCTCTCTCTCTCTCTCTTTCTCTCACACATACACACGCACACGAACGCAAGTACACATACGCTCAGTCTCTCTCTCCCTCTTTCTCTCTCACACACTCCTTGCAACTACACTTTTTCGCTCTGCTGGAGCTTTTTGCTGCCGGCTTGACGATTGTTATTGGGCTTGTTCTTCAGGGAGGTCTGCTTGGCTTGCGCATGCTGACGCTGCTGTTGCTGTTGCTGCGTTGCCGTGTTCGCCGCTCCCGAAACTGCCATCTCAATTGCCCGAGTGAGATCGTGTATACGCGACGGTAGACGCTGAAGGAACGGCTGTCGTTGGCCCTTGACTCCTCCATGAAGGATGCCACCGGCAGTGCCGCCAACCCCGATGTGACTATTGATGTTGTTGTTGCCAATGCTGCCCGGCATCTGGCCAGGACCCCGCTTGTTGTAGAGGTGACCCGCCGGCATCGGTACCGGCAGCTGTACCACCGCCGCGGTACGTAGCAGCCGATGACGACGATGATAAGGCGCCGCTACCGCTGCCGCGTCCGCCGCCGCGGCCGCAGCCGCAGCCACCGCCGCCGCTGCCGCTTGTTGCTCGTCCTACGCCGCCTTGCTCTTATTCGTCTTGAAGCTGACCTGGAGCACGCGGTTGCCCAGGGTGTATCCGTTCAAGCTCTGTATGGCCACCACCGCCTCCTCGTAATTGGTCATCGTCACGAACCCGAAGCCCTTGCACTTGTTTGTCTGAAGGTCGCGTATGACCTTGACCGATTGGACGGCGCCGAAGGGTCCGAACAGCTGCCAGAGCACATTCTCTTCAGTCTCGGGTGCGAGGTTGTACACGAAGATGCACCAGCCGGCGCCGTTCATCGTGTTACCGGGCAGCATCGAGTTCGCGAGAAGGTCACCCGCCAGAGGACTGTACCTGGAACACGATGGCCAGGCCGGTCATTAAACGGACATCGTCGCCCGATGGCGGCTGACAATGACGGCCGCGGAGGCGACGAGTGAGAGAACGAACGATGCTGAAACGTGATTACTTCCAAATGCATCGAAACGAATCGACAATTTACGTATGTCATTTTAATTACCTTCTCGTAATCAAGAATATGAAAATGCATTTCTTGGTTACGATAATTCCGCATGAAATAATCATCGTATAATGTATAATTTGTAGGCTTTTAGAATTTTTTTTTTCATTCTTTCAAGATCGTGGAGAAATTTGAACAACGATGCGTTCTTTAAATATTTATAATTCTATCATATTAAATATTATAATTTCTCTATAAAATATGATACTATCGAGTTTTATTTTACATTATCATTCACGTTTCACGAGGGAACGTTTGAGCATCGTTCAGTTTTGTAAATACTTGCTGATGTTTCTTTTCTCTGAATATAAAAGGGTATATCTATTAAGATTTTACATTATACGCTACTCGCACAGTATATCGCAATCCCAATGAAATTAAACGTGTAAAAAGATGCGAATATATAAATACTGATGTGAACATTTATTTCGCGTGATATGTAATTGATCTTTTTCTTTACACAAATGGCACTTCCGCAGACATCTACATATGACACTGGCACAAAAAAAGTGAAAAAAATATGTATATATGTAGAACTACGCGAGGACTGATTTTGTACTACGTAACTTACGCGATATTATAAAAAATATAATAATAGTGGCATAAGTGATATATAAATAAGAACAGCGTGCAAACTTTGTTTATAATATATACTCTAGAAAGACATGCCGTATAAAATACACAAATATTTATTTCAATCGTGTGACCACTATAAAAATTTTAAATAAATAAATGTGTATATTTATAAATATTATAACAAATTTTCCAAATTTTACAAATACAAATATGTTCTATTTTAATTGCATATTTCAAGTACATATATATGTATATAAGCTGTGTTAAAGCTGTGTCAAAGCAGTTACGGACGGCAAATTTTATCAACAATATTTATATTGTTTATTCTGACATATTCTGTAAGTAATAATTAAAAAATGATATCTCATATGTAAATCTCTGTGTAGTAAACTTTGAAATAAAAAAAAGAAAATAAATAAAACGAGAATATGTATAAAAAGATAATATATAGATAGTATATAAAAAGTAATGCTCGTTCAGAATTATAAGTTAATAAAAGATAATAAAAGTAGAAAAAGAAAGAAAGAATTTAAGTGGCATTATGGGATGTTATGAAGAAATGTTCACTTGTTCATATTTTATACAGAGAAAATTTACAAGTACGCGCTATCTGGATATTAAATCTTTAATGAAATATAATTTAACCTTTGTTTCGAGTCATGCAATCTCTATAAGGATATAACTTAATATATCCAGAGAAAAAGCCAAATTGAACAAAGGTACATTATTGCATCCACATTCATGCATTCACGTGCACAGGGAATCACATAGATATACAGAACGTGTTTCTTTGAAACGCAAGCCAATCTCCTTGGATGGCGCTTTCTACGGTACATTAACATTAATTCTTAAATGTGCGACAGATTTTTTTTTGCTAGATAGATAAGATTTCAGAGTATAGGAACGGAAGGTACACGTCCCATACGAGGACACTTATTACAAGTGAGGGGAATATTTACAGTTGTAAAAGTATCTACGTACCTACTTGACGTCACAAGCCGCGTTAAAACAGGGCACATCTCGGTGAGTACTCAGTATAATGCCGAGGCCACAATAATTACGTATGCATTCGTCACGTACGTTGTACGTTACACCGCGTAAAGTAAACGTGTGATAGGTGTCATGTATTTTTTTTTTTTTATTTGTGTACGCAGAAACATGTGCATCGGGTGATTATACGACCGTCCAATTTCGTGTGTGTACGTATGTATATGTATATGTGTGTATGTATGGAGGGCCGTACAAAAAAAAATGATGGAATCTATAAGGGCAAGGAAATGAAAGGAGTATCATCACGTTGCTTGCATGTAAGTTCGTCTCGTGGTTCATTAAACATATGTACATATATGTACACGAGAGTATCCGCATCCGGTTTTTCTCTACGTATAAAAGTATTCGTATTTAGAATAAGTACCTTCGAAAACAGATTTTTGTATGTAATTTTAGTTTTTAACAGAGAATACGTAATATATGTATATATAAATATTCGGAATTTCCAAATAAAATAAAAATTTTCTCTGAAATATTGCAATAAAATGTAAAAAAAAAATCTAATTTTTTTCATTATCATTAAAGCAAAATGTCAATTCAAAACTATGTAATTATGTTTTTTTTTTTTTTTAAAGCTTTTTTTAATACGAAAATTTCTTAATGAAAAAAAACTCTAAAATATTCTAAAAGCTGCAATCATTGCAAAAACTACGGTGGCAAATACTGCAGCAGTTAAGTTTAATCGTTATTAAATAAATGGCACTATGTAAATAAGTGGAAGAACAGGGAACCAAGGAGACTTGATTACGAAACCCAGGAAAATGTGACGTCAACATATCTACTACTGTGTTTGCACAAATAAATCAAATAAAAGTCGAAGCAAAGACGTGAAAAATGCAGAAATGGTGAAAAATATAGTAGGATCCCGTTACGAAATTATGCTTACATAAAGAAAATCAATGAAAAATATTTTCCATCTTGAAAAAGATTTTCACGTAAGAACATCCATGGATAAAGATCACTTAAAAATCCAAGTAATAATTATTAAAAGTTAAATAATATAAATAATATTTATTGCTTCAAAAAAACTTTTTAATGATAAAGTTTTAATGATGATGACTGTTTTAATGATAAAGTTATTTTGCGATATCTTAATATCGAATTCGTAACGAGTCAAAGAAGGAAAAGTGATAAAGAGAGAGAAAAAGAGAGAATAAAATCACACAACGGAAGAAGTAACGAAAATTAGGAGTGGAAAACGTAGCGGTAGTAACGAAAAAAATACTGACCTCTGTAAGCCTTTGTTAATGGCAAGCATGGCCTTGCCAGTGCTAAAACAAAACACAAAAAGAACAACGTAAGAAGAGAGATACTCCGGGATCGAGCCAAAGTCGGGGGATAAGTCGGGCGCTCCCTGTGTATTTCATTTTCTACCCTCTACGTAGCGGTGCACTGTTACCCCGAACGGGACGCAATGGGGGAATGCAATGTGGGATTCAGAGAAGCGAAATGATATCTATGTCGTTATAACATTAATATTGCAATAAAAAATATAATACACAATTATTTACAATACAATAACTGTTATTTTCACAATTTAAATAACATTTGTTAAATTAGAAAGTAATAATTTATTTAAATAATATGTAGACATATAAATTTAATTTTATAAAGTAAATAATCGACAAAGAATTTGTTTTATGAAAGCAGTTCGATTCTCTGTTAGGAGAGGAACTTAAGGAATTGTTGTCACAATGACATAAGCGCTTTAGGTTAGAATGTGATCGTGACGTAGTTTTCAAATGATATGATATCAAAATAACATGATAAACTTGAAATCGTTAAAATTCTCAAGCATTAGAAAAATTTTTTTAGTTACACTTGCATATTAAAAAAAAAACAAAAATTCGAATATAAAAAAAAGGAAAAGCATTTTATAGATAATACATATTAAACAATTGGCAAATTACATTTTTTTGTATGTATTACAAAAATTATAGAAATAGGCTGATTACTCAAACCATTAATTGATTGTGCGTTTTGTCGTCTCAAATTTTGTTTAACACTGACAGTTCAATTAACTGTTATACAAGCTATTCTTCCTCTCTGTTGAAAGGGAAAATGAAATAATAAGAGACAAAGCAACAGCAAAGCGCAGTTGCACTTGATTAGCGCTTTGTACTTATTGAAAACAAACGATTAATGTCCGTGATGAGACTCGTGAAGAATTTCGGTAGCTTTGTATCTTGAATTTAGAGGTACGAATAGACTTTGACACGTGCGATCAATAAAGATGTATTGTATACTGCATATATCGCCTCCGAGTAAAAATTTGTAAAAATACGTGTAGTACGTAAATAGATATCGCTCTTGATAGCGAGCATCGTGACTTATATGTATGTAATATATGGGAGGCTCGAAACGAAAGAGAGATGATAAATTATGTGTCGATAGTTCTTAATTCTGTAACTGATATTTGTCGTCATCGAGAATAATTATATATATAAAAATTTTGTAATATAATAATTTCACAATACATCTAATAATTTGCCACAATAAAATATTACGATCGTGACGGCAGATACCGATATAGAATGTAAGGCTATTGTGTACGTTTTGCTCCTCCGTGTTTCGAGAATGGCCAAAGATCAGCTTACGTTTTCAAATCAGACTTATACAATATTTCCTCTCTCTCTGCAATCGCTCGAGTAGCATAGATTTATACACGTCTATCTCATCATGAGATCTGATCGCTGGCCTTGAAGAAAATGATAACTAAAAAGGGGAAAAAGTAGCATAAAAAACAAGAATCCACGTAAACAATGATGAAAGAAACACAACGATGAGTGCAAATAAAGAAGGGCCAGTCGACGTTTTTTTTTTTTTTAATATTATTATTGCGTGAAATTACGTGGATATTATCGAGCATCGATCTATTATTTGATAAGGTCATGGAGCCCTCCAATCGACCTTGACAGGTTGTTTCGTCAATAT
>Ga0157362_1000954_pt1 | contig 11259 bp, 5 predicted proteins | sample AttlaeALBM3_FD_111480 | JGI IMG/M metagenome (GOLD analysis project Ga0157362, IMG submission 111480) | Fungus gardens microbial communities from leaf cutter ant in Ribeirão Preto, State of São Paulo, Brazil - Atta laevigata ALBM3 | ecosystem: Host-associated > Fungi > Mycelium > Unclassified ... | reverse complement strand
TTAAATATCACTTTTAAAAATTGCCAAACTTTGCAATTACTTTGTATAATTTCGTGGTGTTTAAAAATTTAACTATACTGCTACTAAAAGAGATTTGTATGTGTAACAATTTACATGACCGAAAATAATACCATTATAGATTATATAGGAAATATTATATAGGAAAATATTTTCTAGAAAAATATTATATTTACAAATATACGTACAGAGTGGTTTGAATTAGTCATTTTATGTATTACAACATAAAAGATGTTATTATTTGAATATTTATATTATTTATATGATTTACGACAAATATTTATATATTTATATATGTAATAAAAGATTAAACAAAAACACAGTGATAAAAAATTATTGAAATGTTTTGTTAATAGAATTTAATTAAAAAGAGAACAGCCATTTATTCAATTCAATATTGTTTATTCAATTCAATATATTAAAAATTACCATTATTGTGAATTGAATGCGAAATATCGAAATGAGTGGGATCAATAAGTGTCTACATTCTCTTTAATATCCAAAATTGTACAAGCCGAGTTAGTCGTTCTGTCGACCTCGTTTATGTAAATTCCAACTTTCCGAAGACCTGCGCACCTTCCCAAAATGACCTCGTTCACATTCCTGGATATTTTTAAACGTTCTCGAACATCGAACTACGAACTGCCCGCAGCTCGACATCGTTCTCCAGTCATTCGTGGATCATCGCGCAATTTTTCACGACGTTCCCACAGGCGAGGATAGTAAACCGCCCCAGGAAAAACAGCAGTGTATTTTTCATTGTTTTTTTCCGTGGGTCATTGGCCAATCGATTCGTTGGAGATCGTAGCAGAAAATCAAATAAAAAGTACATTTATTTTCGATGAATGTACTTGTGTCACGCTTTCCAACTGCCGTAGTGCGTGTATCCAATATATACTTAGATAAGATATAATTAGATCCAAAGATATTTCAAGCATGTAGTTTGCTTTACATTCGAAAAAATTGAAAAATTCAAAATTAATATATTTATTATCTTAGGTACTTAAATATTATTTAGAAATATTAATTGGGAAAGTTACTTTATAAGTTAGTTTTTAGGTTATCTTACATACGTTATACAATAGAAATTAAACAATAAGTTAATAGTTTGAGTATTTTATTCTTTATATTATATTTTATTATTTGCTTCAATTTTGTATTATTTTTTGTACTTAGTTTCTATAATAAACAGTAATGTAAGGTAACCTAAAAGATAACTTATAAGTAACTTATAAAGTATATTTTCTCAACTTTGAGAAATATAACTTTTAATGCATTTGAAAAATTGCGATTGTTAATATAATATTACATTTGGATTTCATTTACTTTGATGCACTTGTTAAAATTTATTTTATGTCGATCGTCAGATTCCGTTTATCGTAATTTGAAGTAGAAAAGCGAGTAAAAGGTAGTTGGTAAATACCGGTCTGTGAACGAAACGAGAAGTGGTTTCACCGATTTACACGAAACGGTGCCATACAGCAGCGTAGCCTCGAGACATCTTTTTCGATCGTCCCAATTTTACGCCGTGATCGTATTGTAACACTTGGCTGAATTACATCGTTTCGTCATCAGGAATACATTGATTTTATCGACTTCTTTCTACTCTCGTTAAATTTTTTCCCATGCTCTTTCACGACATTTCTTCTGTTGATTATTGATGGCAGTATATGTTTCAATTTTTTATATATAGTAAATTATGAAATGATCAAATTTACTGAATATTAAAAATTTGTGAGTAACTTCTAAATTTATTTAGATATAATAAAATATTTTAGCAATTTATTTTATTTGATTTATATTATTTTAAAAATATATTATTAACACACATATTATCTAATGATATACAATTTATAAAAATATTTTTACAAGGTTATTCTATTTCTTTTTTTTCTATTCTTTTCAATTATATTACAAAAATTTAATTAAATTTTTCTCATAAAACATTTTATTAATTTCATGAATAACTGTAACGAATTCGATTGCGAGCTTGATTGCGATTCGGTGACTATAAAATTTTATTTAGAATTTGAATATTCTCGAAATTTAATTTTCTCGAATCGCCATTTCTAAAATTACGTAAAATGAGGGCTTATATTTCAATAGCACTTATGTTTAAAATAGTATATATATATATATATATGTATATATATTGATTAAACGTCTGATTGTATAAATATTCGATTCTGCATAAATATTCGGAGATAAACCATAACTTTTTGAGTAAATTGGTACATAAAAAAATCTATATACAAGAAATACAACGCGTACTTAGAGAATTCTAAATAACATCTCTAAATACCATTTGTTTAAATAACAAAATTTTTTAGAATTTTCGAGCAAAATTCTAATAATGTATACAACGAAATTCTTCTGTGAATTAAAAAAAACGTATTGTCTATCACAGCGTGGATTTTAAACTTTTCTCGTTAACTGAAGTGATCCCGAGGTTTATTATCGACTTGGGAAAAATGATGAACAAAGACGACACGAGGTGAGAAGGAGACTGTACATGTGTGTGTGCGTGTCGCGCGATGCCACAGCGTAAGTTCTATTGCGAGTGCAGAAAAGGTCGCCTGCCCGATCTTACCAGCGATATGTGTCGGCTGCTCTCCTATCGCAGTCTGAACGGGCTCGTGAGGAACCATCGGCTAGATGGAGATAAGGACCAGAAATGGCGGCGCGACGAAGAAGGAAGGTCGTCGACGGTCGAGGTCAAGGTAGGGAAGAGTTCGGTCGTCAGAGTCGGATGGCCATCGTGGCCATTAAGTTATCGATTCTTAAACGCTGATACGCTTGACACTTCCTACGCTCAATCGCGTGATTGATTGATCATGCTCTTGTCTCTCTTTGATAAATGAGTAAAAAATAGTAGTACAAGACGAGAAAAGTGAGTGTCACAGCAAAAATCCGTGTACCCATAAGCGTAACTCCAATAATGTTACCAGATGTCCTCGTTTTTGAGGACAGTCCCCGAATTTTTATGTGCTCTACTGATAGTAATTTAAAAAATAGCAAACAAAAACATTTTAAAATATTAAATTTCAGTTTACTTACAGTTACGGTTTGTCAAGCAAAATAAAATAATATGTAATAAAAAAAAATAAATTTTATACATCGATTACCTTTATATAAAAAACTTTGAAATCTGTTTCCGGATTCAATAAAAAAAAATCTAATAATCTTATTTTAGATATACGTATGAATTAATAAAAATACAGATAAAATAATTGAAAATAAAATAATTATAAACATCGATAATCCGACATATATATGTTTGTTTCTATCAATGTAGTTTCATTTTAATCTCGATTCAACTAACTTTTCCTAGTTCGAATTGTAAGAATTAAAAAAAAGAAGAGTTAATTAAAATTAATCTATATTGGTAGAAACAGATAATAAATTGAATATTCACATCGACATTAATTTATACGTTTCGACACACAGTTAAGATCCTCTTCTAACAATAAATGTAATTTATTGAATTTCGAGACCCCTAACGGATCGAGACGTATAAATTAATGTTATGTGCAATAAATTGATTTATACAACAATACCCAGTGTCGGTTCCTATATATAAGCTTTCTTGTTTTTAATCCTAATATATTTGGACGCGAAAAATTGAAAGAAGGAATTGATCGAGGCAACTGACGCGAACTCGAACGTAAATTTCCTTTTGCGCGACCTGCATGATTTATACGCGACATTAGATAACGCATCTCAATCGCGTAGTAATAACAAGGAAGTTTCGCTCGAGCTTAAAAATTGAGCATTATCCTAAGTGCATTGCCGTGTTGCCCCGCTTAACCGGCGCGTATCGCCGCGTTGAAATTTATCCCAAGAAAACAAACTCCCAAGAAAGCATGAATATTACTCTTGATACAAAAACCTTTACGCGGACTATCGCGTTTTTTGAGAGCAATATCAAGAGGATGAAAGAAAACAATATTAAATGATAAAAGCGCTATTTTATTAATTCTATAGAATATTTCCCTGATTTTAGAAAAATGCGGAAAGTAATAATTATGTATTTTTATCATTTTAAATTTTGTTCTCCTATATTCTTATTTCTCTCTTAAAGCAATTCCAACGAGAATAAAACTTAATTCAAATAATTATTATGATTTTTTGTAATCTGTTTTATGTCGCACACAATGTAATTGAGACGAAAATTAGAATTGAACGCAGTATCGACATGCAAGGGAGAGAAGCATTGCAATTATTTGGTCAGTGTATCAGTCTGCATTGAAATGCTCGACGACACGAAATGATGGACGCCATAACGGAATGTTTTATCTCGATTACGAGCGCAAATTCGTGAAACTCGATGAAACGGTTTGTCGGTGGGCGGCCTAGGGCTGAATTCGTTCAAATCGGTTTTCCCATCCCAATCCACTATCTCCGTCTGTCCACGTGCGTTCTCTTTCATTATATTTTTTTCTTATCATACGTTTGAAACCGATGTTTCGCCGACCGCTCGATTTCCATCATGCTGAACATTGAAGTATTACGCATCTTCCACTTCTGTGGAACGCGCAGGAAACTCGCGTCCCATTTGTTACAACAAGAAACGGCGCGGCATTGCTGATAGCGCTGTTCACTATTTCCTTTCATATAACTCGCGGTTGTGTGCTCTTTATATCGCGGGAAACACGCAGGAAGACATATCCATGTTTCGTGAAACTTCACGGTTTCGAAAATATGCGACGCACTTCGCACTAGTTTCAAAACTATCGCTGCAAGTTATGTTTTGTAGTTTCTAGTACATTGGGTTGTAATGATGTTCGTGCAAAAGCGAACTAAGTTTGTAATTTTAAAGTCCATTTTACGCACGACTTCATACTTGCAGTGAGTTTCGTAAATTATGAACTCGTTGTAAACTTATTCTTGTTGTAAACCTCATGTATCATTAAGTGGAAATTATTGAGATGTAAAAATCTTCTTTTTAGTAAAAGTGATTAACAGCAGACTTCTGACGCGTCTTTCTCGGATGAAAAAGTAATTAATGAATAAAGCACACATGAATTAAAACAGAAATACGAGCGTTTCAGTTTGAAGTAAATTAAATAATAATTTTGTGAAACTGTTTTTAAAATCTATTTTGGTTTCAAATTTCTCTATGAAAGTGTGTACACATATGACAAGATGATCGTATCGTTAAATTAACAGAAATTATCGAGATGCAAAAATCTTCTTTGCAGTAAAAAAGTGATTAAAAGCAACATTTCTATCAATTTTTTTTTAGAAAAGGAATTAATGAATAAAGAATATAAATTAAAATAGAATAAGAGGATTCTAGCTTAAATTGAATGATAATTTTTATCCTTAAAATGATTTCAAATTTTTCTATGAATTTCTTTTTCACTAATATGCATAGATAAAGTGAGATAAATCAAACATGGTGAGATGAATCATGCGTGAACATGTAACAATCTCCGAACGGTACACCGCAATATTGATCTCCATAGACTACTAAGGTGCCGCAATTATCGACGCTAGTTATGTACGCAGCTACCGCGGAAGTAGTTAGGCATCGAAGATGAACGGCAGCGCAGCTGGTGGATGGGGGCGCGCCGAGAGAACTTAGGAACACCCTGTGTTTAAATCATATCAGCGTTTATGGCGCCGCCATACTGGTCCCGTCGGTGCTTTTAACGCCATGGCATGTGAATTATTTTGTTAATTTTCCGCCGGCACGCGGAAGCAGACCATCGGTTGTTTCCACCCGCTTGCTTTGCTACTTTTGGGAGTATAGTCAAAAGCTACCCTTTGTTGGGAAACTGTAGGACTGACAAAGCGTTTCGTTTCCTCCGCCTATTCTTCATTCTTATAGCCGTTCTCCCTTCGTCAATTGGGACATTTAAATTCTACTAAACTCGAAGGGTCGAAACAGGAAAGCTTTTTTTCATGAATAAATTCTGTTATCTCATCGTATAAAATAGTCGCTGAATAAAACATGAAATTTTCGTATTTTTTCACTCTTTTATGTTAGTTACTTCCTGTATCTTTACTAAAAATAATGTTCATTAGCCATTCTCTTTGACTCAATATATTGCAAAATATAACGAATTGATTGCTAAAAATAATTATATTTCTCGGCATATTGATATATTAGATAGATTGATATATTGGTATATGGATAATAGGTAATTGATATTAGAATGTTTTCTCGCTAGAAAAAACCCAATTTTATGTTGCTGGTAATTAATTTTCTTACTTTTAGTTGTTTACGAGCAAGCTGCTTTTTGTCTTATAATTTACCTTCTAAAAGAGTCAGCAGCAAAGTGCATAATTTCTAATTTTATCGTCCATTGTACCAACATAGTAGTAGCTTGAAATATTAAATCATAAATTTCAAGTTTATAACGTAACTTTATCGTTTCACTTCTCTAATAACTCGGTGAATAGATTAACAAATAATTTCACTTGAATCTCCTTTTACTCATATTTTCGAAGCATATGTTTCAATATAAAAACAATTCTGTTCTATTTTCTTCGTAGCATCAAATTACAAATCGTTAGTTTTACGAGCATATTTTATGAGTGACAACGTGCTAAAGTCTTTCAGAGACATTCGGATTTATCGAAAAGGAAGGCGAGAAACTTTTGCCACCCTTTCGAGACATCTCGTGGAGATTCCACTTAGCAAGGTCATTCGCTAAGTTCGTTAAATGCCGGCCGAGAGAGGACGAAAAGTTCCTTTATCTGAAATGAAATCCGTGGGGTGGACGAGTTAGTTTGATGTAAATTAAAAATTCGTATGGGGTAAATTAAAAATTCGTTGGACGTAAATTAAAATATTCCGGATTTATGCGTAGCAACTGTGGAAAATTCAAGATAAAATTATAGAGTAAATTTGAATTTCGTACCGAGATAATTCAAATAATTGAAAATAAAAATCAGATACAATTAATAATAATAGGAGATAAATGTGATTATTTCGAATCATCGAACTTGATTTTTATTCCGCATATTCACATAATACAATTAATTAATTATTTGATTATCTACTTTACAATTTCTACTTTACAATATCCACTTTACATTATAGAATAACTTGAAAAAAATTTTTCATAATTTTTTAATTTGCATATTTCTGTTTTACAAACAAAAATTATTTTTTTATATTTTTGATGGATTAAGATTAGCAACCATTAAAGGTTTTTTACAGCAGATGATTTGTATTCGCGATAAAGTAAATCGCTTCTTGAAATAATCTCATATTCTTTTTAAGTCCACCGTTTGAAATTTTATGCGGGTAGGGATAAGTTTTACGCCAATTTTCTGACGGAAGAACGATGATTGTTGAAGTAATAAAAAATCGGAAAAACGAAGTTACGCGAACAAGGAAAGTTTCAAGAACTGAGTTACTCAAGATTACTCACTGATCCAGAAATCTGCACACTCATTAAAATTTTTAACATTATAAAATATAAAACTAAAAAATTTTTTTTTAATTTAAAAATTCTATACATTTATTACAAAATATTAAATTGACTATTTTCAATTAAAAAATAATAATCATCTTTTTCAAAAAATGAATGTATATACCTAGCCATTTGATAACATTTCAAATTTTATAATATCTTTTTGCAAATAATCTCGCTTTAACTAGAAATTTTTCGTCTTTCCATTAAATACGTTTAATAAAATATTAATTAAGTATGGAATAATTAGTTGCAATATGAATAATTAAATTGTGCCGTTATACTTATCACTAATGATATCATTCAATTTTTTCTTATTTAATATATTTATTAAAAATAGAAAAATATTCAATTCCATTTTATAATAATAGAACTGTCTGATATCCTTATTACTAACAAGAAAGATATATAATACCTGACATGTTTATTACTAACGAAAAAGTTAAAGAATTTATTATTAAATTAAAGAATTGTTAAAGCTTTTTTAATGTGAAACTCTAAAATTAGAAATAGATTTCTTGTTTTTTGTTTATGTTGAAATTATGTAAGTTATTAGCTTTATATACTTAAAATTTGAGTTTATGTGTGCACGCTATTTTTCAAATCAATAATGCAACTTCGGAAATCTAGTGTGCAGAACGCAGAAACAGATCCCTCTGCGCCTCTTTCTTTGAATATTTGCAAAGAAGTGCAGCAGCGCAGTGAAACTACTCAGAATTTATACATGAGGCCGTGGGGAAGGGACGATGACAAGGAGAATTTACTACAAAAGGAGAGTTAAGAGTAAACGAAGCCTCCGTATATGTAACACATATGTCGCCGCGTCGTTGCAAGCGAATATGGTAAAATATGAGGGCTCTGTCACTTATTATCCTCTTCTTACCTACGTCATGACGATGGGTTTCTAGTGTCGTTAACGTTTCCATCGTCATAAACGCGTCCTGGCACCTCTCGCATGAATATCAGAAGCATTTCCGTTCCCATCTGCTTTCGACCTAATTTACGAAAACCTGCCGTGAAGGTAATTACACATCGTAATAGGGATCTTCTAAGGATATTATTAAATTAATGTATGTACGAAAATCCATGATGACGACGGATCTCTAAAACATTTTTTTCTTAACTTTTAAACGCTTTTTCGGCATATCTGACTTTTAATTTTTCCAATGTTTTTCAATGTTTTTTTAATTATAACTTTTTAAATAAAGATATGTATATACGTTTGCTTGATGATTATATTTCTTCATGTCTGATGTTTTGATTGAAAAAAATTTTTACGATATGTTTATTATGAAAATTAAGCATCGAATTGAATTGAATGTGATTATATCCACTTTCTAAATTTTTTAGAATAGAATAATTTTCATTTTAAAAAGTGAAAACTGAGCTTGTCTTGAAAAAGAATCAATTTTTAATCTTTAAGAGTGAGTTTCAGTCTTCAGAGTGTAATTTTTATTTCTAACATAGAGTATGTTATTCATTTAGGGATTAATTATTTTAAATAAAAAATTAAATATTCCAATAATATAAAATTGCAGAAAAAAATAACAAAACATTAAAAACACGTACTGTTGATCTCGATAAATGATGTAATGTTATTTTTTTTAATTTTATATGATGTATTAAAGAAAGAGTAGTAATTTCTTGAAAGATTTTATCGTGCCTTCGATATTTTACGATGGCAGTTTTACATGATCGAGGGGATTTACAGCAATTTCCTCCAAAAAGCATGTAAAATTCTGTCAACCAACTTACGTCGTGAACGGCTGTTTGTCGAACGTTTAAGGCCCTTAGAGAAGCCCTTTCGATCCTTTTGGTCGCCCTATCTCGTCCGTCTTTAAATATTCATGAACGACCCGGAAATCTGCTCGTCCGCGAGACGCGTGCAATGGTCTTAATGCACTGGAACGTGTTCTCAAGAAAGCTTTGTCGCCGCTTCGACGTCGCGATGCTCGTCACGCGGAAGCTTTAACCGCCCATCAAGTGATGGAACGACGACTACTCGTCTTGGCTTTGAGCCGCGCTTTAATGGCAGATTAAGATGTTAAGGCGATAAAAAGTAAGTGCATGCACGGGAAAGTAAATTGCAACGCACAAATCCTTTTATGCTAAACTCGAACGAGGTCTAAATTATTTTTTTAAATTAAATTCAATTAAAAATTGTTTAATTTATGTATATTGATTAAATACGGAAAGATTTTTTTCTAATGTAATATCGAATAATAATTTTAGATTGTCATATAATATTTTTCTCTTAAAAAAAATATGTAGAATATAAGTAATTAAAATAATTTAACATTCCGAGTACATCCGAGATATAAAATAGATGCGATATCTAGTTTCAAAATAAATGGGGCCATGTAATAAAGTCTTTATTGATAATCTAGATTATCACGCGCATTTCTGCAAACAGGTACGATGGCAGAGGAAACGAGATACACATCGGGAGCATAATTGTCGCTACGAAATAATTTACCAAGACTCGAATGATTACACCATAAAATAATCTGGACGGTGTATGCACGCTTCATTAGTATACGGTATATTCATCGAGAAATTCTATGCGTAATCAAGGCAAAATACCGAGCTAGCGAACCAAACGAGCGGTCTACTATATTCAAAGAACATTCAGTGGGGCTCTTCGGGGATCCTTACTTGAGATTATTAATGCATTTGCTAGTAAAGCAAATGCATCTGTAATGACCACGCTAGGGTAGGTTTGGGTAGATGAGCAAAGGCGTCCTCGATCTCGCGTCATGCAGCTCAGCATGTTGATATAGTGTTGTGTAAATCTCACCCCGAGAAGTCGCGTTTACACGAATTATCGACAATGTAAATTCGCATTTGATTTTTCTTAAACAGTTTTTTACAAACCTAATTAAGAAGAAGATTTAAATTCATTCGTCACTTCAGCTTTAAAGCATATTCGACTTATTTTCCTTCCTCTTTCCGTTCTATGAAATCCGTTCTATGAAAAAAGTTAGTATTAAAATTAGTATTTTTTAAAAGTAAAGATTTTTTTTGCTCCATATGGTATTACATTTTATAAAATGATGGATCTATAATTTTCTGCTAAATTAAATTAATTATAAATTTCAATTCCATCCTAATTGCGACTGTATTTTCGCTGCATGTCTAAAGATATTTACCCACTGATATCGTAACGAACATGAACACTAAGTGCTTAGGACTTGCACGACATTTGGAATGTCACCTCGAAGATTCTGTAATTACGACTTCCTCGCAAAGTTTAATCCCTGATGAGAAAGGACGTTGCAACGATAAATGCCACTGGACGAGCTTGCACTTTCTCAATTTTGCTGACGTTTTCTTTTTGCTTCTCACAAGCGGATGCAGAAAAGAAAAGTAGCATAACAGCGGAAGCGAGTTTCGTCGACGACAACTCGATGGGAATGTAATAACAGCGATAGAAAGAATCGAACAACATGATGCAGCATGAATTATTGATAAGGAATTTCTTTTTGAACGATTTAATATCTTTTGAATTAAATAATTTTGGAAAAATTGTTCAATGCAATCTTTATGCGTCTTTTTCAAATTAACATTTTGATTAACTAAAAAAAGTAAAAGAAAATCCTACAAGAAGTAAAAAATAAACTAAACTTATACATGCATATTCTTCGTAGACACGATAGATCTTTTCATAAATTTATGAGTATATTTTTTTCTTTATATCATTAATATTCGAAAGAAGAATTTTAAGTATAACAAAAATATTTTTACGTTTATCTGGGATAACAGAGAAAAAATTATTACAGATTAGATTTCTCCGTAATTATAGAAGTTAAACTCG
>Ga0157362_1000953_pt1 | contig 11260 bp, 3 predicted proteins | sample AttlaeALBM3_FD_111480 | JGI IMG/M metagenome (GOLD analysis project Ga0157362, IMG submission 111480) | Fungus gardens microbial communities from leaf cutter ant in Ribeirão Preto, State of São Paulo, Brazil - Atta laevigata ALBM3 | ecosystem: Host-associated > Fungi > Mycelium > Unclassified ... | reverse complement strand
TCGAAGTTTCTAGTCGGTTTATTGTTGACCCTAGTTTTCCTGTTTACCTATTGATAATTGATAAAGATTGGGCCATTTTTTTGGGGAAAAAAGGAGGAACAGTCGATCTAATACAATTTTTTATGAAATTGAGCATTGTTGATTGTTGAGAATTGTTAATTAAATATATAATCTTCTTGATTGTCAATATTTGTGGGAATAAAGTGTTGTCAATATTTGTGGGAATAAAGTGTATTATAATGGTATAAAACAACAGGAAAGATCTCATCTCAAATATATAATAATTTCTAAATGGCAAAATTTCTGATTAGATACACGTGTAACACATGCAAATAATAATTTGGAATAGTTTTTGCATGTTGTTCTGTGGATCCTAGGGATCCTGCTTGTCCCATGTATTGGCCAAAAATATTGTTGCTGTATTGTTTATGAAAAACAAAGCTGTATTTTGTAACATCAGGTGAGAATCATTTATTTATTAGATAATAAGATAAAAAGAGACTCTATTCCTTGGTGAAAATTTCTCTTATAATTTTTATATGAATTGGAACATTTATCTGAAATTCTACATCTTTTCTCAGAATTTTCCAATAAAAAATGCGAGAAAGCTATAAAATTATAAGTACAAATTTGAAAAATTATATAGAAATTCTGAAACATTAGATGAAAAATTCTGAGACAAGTTTTTATCAAGGTATAATAAAAAGAAAAAAATGCCTTAATGCTAACTTTATTAAATGATTTTAGGTGAAAAAAACTACACAAGACGTAACTGTACATCAAGTATTAAAAGACTGAAAATTTAGCCAAATTTAAGTGGATTTACTTGTAATTTATGTTGCTTAATATCTCAACCTAATTTAACTTAATTTTAGAACTAAAAAAGTTCTGAAGAAGCATAATTAATAAATCTGTTATTCGATATCATGGATTTTGATAAGTACATTAAAGAAGATCCAGAGGGAGTTTACAATCTACATTTTTTGAACAAGGACAAACTCACTGTATATGAGATAAAGCAAATATTTTCAGTTTATGGGAATGTTTTAGGTGTAAATGTTACTAAGGATGAAACTGGATTTAGATTTGTTAAGTATGGAACCTTGGATGAAACAATAGCTTGTATAAAAGGTTTACAAGATAGTAGTAAGATACAATTATTGCTAGAAAAAAGTAAAATGAAGGATAGAAAGATGAATAGAAAAGATTTCAATGGTGAAAACTTGTCAAATAATGGAGGAAATAGCACTCATAAAATTTTCAATGAAAATACTGGATCTAATGACATTTTAAATACTTCTCAAAACTCTATACATAATTATAAATTTATTTCAAATGTAATTAAAGAAAATTCATCAGTGTTCGATGAAAAATCTTCATTGTTTTCAAGACAAACTTCAAAGGAGAATAACTCTTCAGTTACAATGGATTATGAAAAGTACTATAGAACTACAAAAGATGGAGGTTTTAGTGTACATTTTGCAAATAAGAAAGGATTATCCTCAGAATATATAAAAGATACGTTTTCATCTTATGGAACTGTTGTATCCATATATGAAGGAGGCGGTCCCAATGGATTGAAAATCATAAGTTATAAAACATTAGATGAAGTGATAAATTGTTTAAAAGGACTTCAAAATGATAGTCAGATATCATTGTTACCACAAAAAGATAAATTGGGAAGTGAAGCAAAAACAACTAACCAAAATAGTTCGAATCAATGGCAGACAGCAAAGATGGAAGATACTTCGCAAAAGATGTTTAGCACTGATGAACAATTTGATTCAAACTCTACTCATCATGAGAATAATAAACAGGAAAAATTGTCGGAATATAGAGGCAAACCATTTTACAGTTCAAGAAATTTTGATTCGAATAAATTCCAAGGAAACAATTTTTTAGATATTGCTCGCAATTCAGGGCACGATTATAAATATAATGCAGATGAAATTAAACAGAAGAATGCAGGTTTTCAATCATTTGATGAATTGTATTCATTTCCAGAACAACAAAGTCTCGTTAATAATGAAGATTATAATCAAGTAATGAGAAAAAAGCAAGAAGATACTAAATTATATCCTTCAATGAAGACTGAGACAGATAGCAAAATCGATAAAAATAGACGATTTGGCATACATGATCAGAAAATGCCAATGTTAGTTTCTGATGCAGAAATGAAATCGAAAGAATTTGATGTGACATCTACATTAAACAAGACTACAAATTCATCTAAAATTGTGTATATTCCAATGCAAGATATAATTGTTGCTAATATTCATCAAAATTATGGTGTACATTACATTTTACATTTGTTTGAGAAATTTAGTCCAGTTTCAGCGACAGTTGTAAAGACAATTTCCAAAACTAATATACGATATTGTCACATTTATTTTAAAACTGTACAAGATGCGGTAGCTGTTGAAGAAGAATTTGATAATTTTGATTTATTTGGAAAAAACCTTATTGTTTTACGAGAATCACGTTTGATAAATGAAGCATTTACATAATTTTGTCTTTTATATGTCGAATTGTAAGCTTCTCTTTTGCTATTAATATTGTTATCAATATTTTTATGTAATTAAATTATTTGATTTATATTAAAATGTAAGGATTTACGGATTATCATTGTGTTTTTGTTCATTACTAATGCCAATGTTTCAAAACTGTTGAACCTTACTGTTCATCAGAACGAGAAGTGCACTGATATGTATCTGATGAAGTGAATGGCAAGTTTCACGGCATTAGTAATGAACAAAAAACGCAGTAACTCGCAAATCCTTTTATATCTTTAAAGATAACAGCCATGAAAGTCTAAAAAGCAGTGTATTAAAATAATTTTTGATATAATATAATAATACATATATATTAGTATAATCTCATAAAAATTGATTTTGATAATAAACTAAAGAGGAGTATGCGAATGATTTCAAAATTAATTTTTATAAGGATATGTATAATTTTTAATAGTAAAAATTTGCATGCTTTTGTATTGAGTATTTGGCTTTTTTTTCCTTTTATTTCTTCTTCCTTTCATTTATTTATAGAACGTAATATATTTATACATATTTAAATTATATATATATGTACATATATAGATATAGATATACAGACATATGTATGTGTATATGCTGTATCCTTGATTTTTCTGTTCATCGTCAATTATGTGATGTTGCGTTTCTTGCACAGAATCAGAATGTCAAGAATAAATTCGTATAGCGAATATAAGAGAAAAGAGAAAAATAAAAGAAATTCACAACAAAAGAATTTGTATATAGAAACCCAAAATGTAAAATTTGTTTGTAAAATTTTGAAAGAAATATTTTAATTTGCAAAATGTAAAATAAAAGAATTGATAAAAGATTCTATTTCTGTTTTTAATTTTATTTTTAACTAACATTCATAGAAAAATATAAAATGCGAATCTTAAATTTCTATTTTATTTTCATATTCAAGGTTGGTAATATTGAGTAACATAACATAACCTATACCATAGTTATTTACATGATTAAGTACACGTGAATTTTGGGAAGAAGATGCAGTTAACAATGTCGAAAGGATTTAATAAAGAAGAAATACGTAAAATGCTTCAGAAAGAGGAACAATTTATTTCACATATATTATCTATAATGCCTGTGTCGACGCATGAATTCGGTGGATATAATTTTTCATTAATATAATTTCTAAAACATGTAAAGGATTTTTTAAAACAACAATTAAATGGATATATTTCATATTTTTATTTAGCTGAAAAAAATGATCCAACGAAGGAAGAAGAACCTACAAAAAAAGGTATTATCTGTTTGTTTATTTGAAAGTATAAGGTAATCTTGCAGAATTCACTCTATCCAATTCTAACCAATGATATTCTATCTACATTTCTATTTTAATATGTAATATACAAGACTTAGTAACATTGTAATTATTTTAATGATAATATTTTTTGTTTCAAGAAAATTTACATTTTTTTACTAAAAGTTTACTAAAAGAAATTTTTATTCGCTATGAATTTTATTGCTGACTTATTTTTTACTGTATTTTCCATTTCAGTGAAGAATTTTGTTATACCAGGCAAGAAGACTAAAAGAGCACAGTCCTTTAAAGAGTTACATGCAAAATTGGAGGAATTGAAGGGTGTAAAGAAGTTGCATTACAAACAGAAACTTCTTAAGAAAACTTTGAAAAATAAATTGAAGAAGAAGACGAAGAAGGAAGAGCGTTTATTACAGAGAAAGCTTGCTAGGATAGAACAAAATACAGTTGATGGGAGTAAAATAAAGACAGAAAATGAAGAAATACCAAAAGTGCCAAAACCTAAACCAGTTTTCAATTCGGAAGGTAAAATGGTGTTTAGCAAATTTGACTTCTCTGAGATTGGTGTAAAGAAGAAATTACCTAAAAGTCAGAATGACCCTAAAAAGATGTTACAACAACTACAACAGAAAAAGGAAAAATTAAAGCAATTAGAAGATTTAAAAGATAAAGAAGAAGCTGAAGACATTAGAGAGAAAGATACATGGAAATCTGCATTGGCAAAAGCATCTGGTGAAAAAGTATGTACTCACCTTATTGTACCTATTCCATATATATATATATATATGAAAAATTTCTTTTTTAATATCGCAATGCCTAACAAAATACATAATTGGTTTTATTTTATAAATATCTTATATTCATTTTTTTGTATTAGCTAATTTTTTTATATTGTAATATATATTGTGAGTTTATCATTGTTTGTTCTTTATATATAAATGTTTTCTATGTTTTAAACTATTTATACTATTTATTTGAGGTTAAAGATGATCCCGATTTACTGAAACGTACTATAAAACGGAACGAACAGAAAAAGAAACACAGTGCAAATAAATGGAATTCCAGGATAGAGAATGTACAGAAATCTATGCAGGAAAGGCAAGAAAAGCGACGAGAAAATATTATGAAAAAGAAGAAAGAAAAGAAACAGAATAAATTGAAAAAGGCAGCAAAGAAAGGACGTATAATACCCGGATTGTAATTGTCAATTATTTATATAGCTATAATTGCAAATTGACTTTGTAAAATTTGTTATTACGTATCCTGTCGAAAATCATTCTATTCATCAATCTGATATAGGAAGGCAGATGTCATGTTATGTTATATTTTTTGTTTAATAGAATAGTTGGATGTTCATAAAAGCGTACATTGAAACGACGATTTGTGTACAGTATCAATCTTCATAATACAGTCACGAATAATAACTTTATTCATGTAATTTCGTTTGTACATTAATTAAAAATCTGTATTTACACTAATATAGTATTGTAGACCAGCTACTTCCTACAGTGATCGCGTACGTTTTAGATTTTAACTATCGTGTAAAAAGCTCTACTCGCAAATATTACGAGCAAATAGTACAAAATTTCACGTTGGTCATAAAGTTTAGTTGCGGTATATACGCATACATTCACACGAAAGGAATACGATGCTCTACTTTTTGAACATCATTTTGTTGTAAATTTTGTTTTATTATTTACTTCTCTTGACATAAAAGCATTATATATTTTTCTGATATTTCACACAGTCATTATCGCGATATGGTAGTGCTTGAGTAAAGATGTCCAACTTCTTTCCGATGCTCCAAGAGACATTTTCAGAGAGGCCGGTCAGTAAATGATTGGCAGATCTAGGACGAGACTTTTGATATAGCTGCCGTCTTCCACCTCCTGCTAGGTGTCCCCTAACGCCGCAGAGACCGCATTAGCGTGTGTTAAAGCTGTCCACAGCGGACTATGATCCACAGGCAATGGCACCGCCAAAGATTTCGATGGTCGTGGAGACCTGGAAAAATGGAATAAATACAACCATATCTGCAAAACACACTAACACTTTACGAAGATTTTAATTAATTTGGGCTTTTTACAAGTCATAATTTCGAATATTCAGAATATTTAGCATGGAGACATCAGATTGATTGATTGATTTTCTAATAATCTAAAATGATCAGATTACTCTCATGATCACTTCAATCTCATAAACAACGCATAAACAATTATTGATCAATCGTTTTACTTTATTTTTAAATTTATTCATTTTTTACTTTTTACTTTGTATATATATTTTAGGTTCTTGTTTATGATATTCTATTATTTCTTATACATGCTCTCGACAACAAAGTTAACAAAATGTGTTGAAAATATCATCAATATTTATCAGTTATAAAATTATCAGATTTAATGAATATTTGTGAGGAGTAGATAGATAGAAATTAGTATATATCGATATTTTTTATTGAGTAAAGGAATCCCGTTCTGAAGAATTTTAATTTATTTTATCCGTGTATAATGTTCATTTCTATCAGTACAGATTAACTTTAATTTTGATTATCTTTTCCTAATTGTTAGAACTAGAAAAAAAATAAAAAATAAGTTAAATCGAAATTTAAGTTAATCTACATTGGCAAAAGTGGACATTATTGAATAATTTGAATCGAAAATTGCGCCTTTGAACTGTAAACATCACAATTGCATCGACCAATCAGCGTACGTAATATATACGTAATATATACGTGCAAAAATTGTGTTGGCAGAAGTGAGTGATCGCGGTTTGTCATGATTTTTTGGTTCGATCGGACGCGTTGTTTTCGCGAAAATCGAGATCGAGCATCGTTTTCCTATTAAATGGCAGTCTGATTTTCGTTCATTTTAATGAAGCATCGATCGAATCGGTTAAGGCTCGTAGTTAGGGAAATTACTAATGTATATAGTTCCGCCATTCAATCCGCGATTAATGCGATTGTTTTCGGCACAAAGCTTCAAGGTGAGATATCTCGTTCTATTAATTCTGGTATTAATTTGGCCGTATTCTTGTAAAAAAACAAATTACAGACTTATTGCTGTTATTAAATAAATACGAGCGAGGAACAAAAAAATTCCAGAATATTTACAACGTCGGGGAGGAAAAAATACTTTAGCGTCATTATATTGTATCGTAATTATTTTATTAGATACCAGCGTCATCCAATCAGCGCGTTTTTCCTACGATTCGCGTAACTCAGATAAATTCAGATTGCTAGGAAGGAAGAAGGAAGAAAACGCAGTGTCGGGTGACCAATTTCGCAATCTTTATTCGATATCTTTTTCGAGAAATATCCGAGTCCGATCGCGTTGCGGTTACCATTAGTGGTAGCTAGTTCGATCTTCGTCTAATCGATCTAATAAAAGCGTCAATCGCTTTCGTCAATCGGTTGACGAAGCTCGTATACGCAAGTTGGCGCAATTAATGCATGTAGTTCGCTGTTCGCGGCCATTATAGAATCAGCCTACTAACGAAATTCATAGGTAAAATAATCTTTATTAATTTTAGAACCGTATTTTTGTAAAAAAACAAAAAAAAATATAGGATATCATCATATGTCGTTTGATAATTAAAAATGAACTTATAATAAGTGACAAATAATTTCATATTCATTACATATGACAATGTCTTTGTTATCCCTGGAAAAAATGTTATATTATATATAAATACATATTTCATATATAATTATATATAATTATATATAATTATATATAAAATATATTAGTTTTTTATATAATTATATATAATAAACATACATGAAACATTTTTTTCTTGGGATATTATTATGATTTCTGTGTTCTATTTAAGTTGCTCTTATTGAATGGATGAGGAATAAAAATATCCCGATTTTCGAGACTATTTTTGACGCCGAAAATGATTGGGAAAGAGGAAGAGAAAAAAGATGCCTAAGTATTTTGGCACCACTGTAATTATCTTGAGTACAAGCATCGTTCAATCAGCGCGTTTCTCCAACGTTATTCGCGTAATTCAGATAAATTCAGATTGCTAGCGAAACGAAGAGGAAGAAATAAAAGAAATGTAGTTTTGTGTGGCGCGCGCTCGAGTTTTCGCGAATTATTATTCAATTACACGCGTTCTCTTCGAGAAATATCGAGTTTATAATTGCATTGCAAGTACTGCTAATTAGAGAACTGTTTGTTTTTTATCGGTCTAACGAGTTTTTAAAGGCTACGCGCAATTGGTAGAGAACACTGACGTCTATTCAAATTGTTTATTCTCGATCGATGCGACTATTGTCAGCGTCACAGATAAGATTTTATTAATTTTCAAATTGCACTTCTGAAAGAAATATTAATTCGTATTTAATTACATGTAATAAAAAGTTATATCCCATATGTTTTTGAGAAAATTTACGTCATGGAAGAGGGTCGGGGGAGAAAAAAATCATAAAGTGTTTTGACGCCATTACAGTGTTTTGATTGTTTCTTACGTCCATGTTTAACCATCGATCAATTGGCGCATTCCTCCTAAATCGATTTGTAATGCAGATAAATTCATATTGCGGAAATATGAAAAGAAAAAGCATAAATGTAGTTCCGTGTGACGCTCATAGACTGTTTTTTATTCGATTTATTCTCTTTTAAAAACATGAGTTTAATTGCATCTTGAGGACCGCTAATTAGCAGGCAGTTCGATTTTCATTGATTCGAAATTGTAATGATTATTACGACAAATAATTCATGAATTTTTCAAGGCTTTGCGCAATTGTTACGCCATTATTCAAATTGTTTCTCGATTGGTGAGATTGCTTTCAGAATAAAGACTTATAAGTGGGATAACTTTTTATACATTTTAAAACGACGCTTTTGTGAAAGAAATATCAATTTGAAGTTAATCAGAAATTTTTTATCACGGATGAATATGAGGGAGAAAAATGAGAAATCGTTATATGAAAAATTCTTGGCGCAAAAAAAGGAAGAGGGACAGACATTCTAATCTGGACCAGTCAACAATGATATTGTAATTGTAACTTATATTTTACTGTATTTTAGTTATTAATATTTTAATTCTGATTTTAGGTGTAGCTGTTGTCCAACTAGCATCTTCCGCGTTCATGATTCATATTCCTTTATAAATTTGAATAAAAATTCAATTTATAAAGGAGAGAAAAGAAGAGTTAGTATAGAAAAGAATAGATAAATTAAAAAAGAAATACATAGCTTTGTACAACATTTTCTTGTAATCTTTCAGTTACTCATATATATTTGTAAAAAATATAATTCTGATCGCGTCGAGTTATTGTTAATTAGCGGACAAGTATCATTTTTATTGTACGGTATTAATAAAGTATTGTATTAGTTGCTTAATCCGTAAATCGAATGGAGCTCGTTATTAATCCATAAAGTTATTAATCCATAGTTATTAATCCATAAAGTTAATCCATATTAATCCACAGTTATTAATCCATAAAGTTTCACCATACAAACTTTATTCGATGTAATTATTTTCTCTACAGCCGTTTCGTAGATGAGACATTTTTTTTTATTAACTTTAAAATTGCATTTCTTAAAGAAAATACTGATTTGAAGTTAGAGATTCGTATCGTGTAATTAGCAATATTTTTACGAGAATTTATAAATGAAGCGGGATAATTTTAACGTATCTCATCGTTATTACCTCGACGATGCCAAAGCCGGATGCTAGTCAGGACTACTTAATTCGAGAGCAGTGCTCTGCTCGGGATCTGAACGCTCCTCAACGACGGTGTCCAATTCCAGGGATGAGAAGGCTCGGGACCCTCTATCACCTCTTAAGGACACGGTACGTGCCGGTCGATCAATGCCAGCTGCGAAAATGCCGATAACATGTAAGTCGTATTATTAAAAAAATGTTGATATCATTAACTGTTTGAACAAATTTGCACTATCAGAATTGCAAGTTTTAACAATTTAAGAATATCATTTCAGAACTTATTATCTACATATGACGATTAAAGACAAGACGCGAATGTGTTTAATGCGAAGCAAATTAAAATATTTTCTTTCTTTTTATTGGTTTTCTTTGCTCTGCTTCTTATTGAAATTTGAAATACATCCACTGGCGGAAATTTGATTTGCCAAAGCTTTCGATATTGAAAATTTCTACTTAAATTAACTACAAGAATCTCTAAGATTCCTAATAATTGGCTAAACTAATTTACGTACAAACGAACCATGCAATCTAATATAGCTTTAATTTTACTTTTTTTTCTAATCTAGGAATAAATCTAGGAATAATCTAGTAATAATCTAGAAAAAAACGTTGCGTCAAACTCATTTTCATAAAATAAAAATGGAAATAAGTAAAGTTTCCTAATATGTCGACTATTCCAATATTTTTACTAAAAATCACGTATTGAATAATATTGATATTATCTCATTCTTATACAAACCTAATTACGTTCTAACTTGATTATCCTATGGCATTATACAAATCACAAGCGCTGGCACATTAGATAAAAAATATATTCTTTTTTCAAATGCTAAAGAAATTGCTGTAAATTGTACATCCGAGCAAATTTCTAAGAATCGAGCGATGCTATTAACTACGTTGTATTTTACCTAAATCCTCTCTCGATGCTGTGCTTGCCAACACAAATAAACCTTTCAATGCGGATTATTTTGTACCATATGATTTTATTTTCTATAAATAAACATGCATTCCTTTACATGAAAAAGTAAAAATTACTTTTAAAGGGTAAATATTTAGATAACTGATTTAAACTTACACTGTAAAATTTAATTCTCTTTAACTTTAGAATTAGGGAAAGTTTTCTGATACAAATAATTAATTAAATCGATTTAACCTCTCTGTGTTAAAATTTTTTATTTATTTTTTGTTTCGATGCACGTAATAATTGTATTCTCATTTAGGAGAATAAATTTTAATTGCAGAAAGGTATTTAAATGAGAGAAAATAAATAATTAATAAATGTCGCATGTCACGATAATATATGTATATTCATGCTGTGATATTTTCGATAAATTTTCAACTGATTTTAATTCTTTGCGCAAACCTCTTTTAACATAAACGCAAAAATAAAATTCGGATTTGTTAAATTACTTTAATCAATTATAAAAACAGCCATTCTTATGCAAAATAAGCTCCAAAGATATGAATAGATAATAAAATCTTATTTCACTCTAAAGTTTTATATACATATAGTTTTATATACATAATAATTGAATATTTATTCATAATTAATTCAACATTTAATCAACATTAAAATAGACATTTAATCAACATTAAAAATGAAAACAGATGCTATTTGATTAAATTGTGATAAGAAAAAAATCAGGTTTAAAGTTTTTTAAAAAATCTGCATGTAATGTTACTTGTAGATTTTTTGAAAGAAAAGATAAGTGATATATATATATATATATATATATATATATATATATATATATATATATATATATATATATATATA
>Ga0157362_1000952_pt1 | contig 11261 bp, 6 predicted proteins | sample AttlaeALBM3_FD_111480 | JGI IMG/M metagenome (GOLD analysis project Ga0157362, IMG submission 111480) | Fungus gardens microbial communities from leaf cutter ant in Ribeirão Preto, State of São Paulo, Brazil - Atta laevigata ALBM3 | ecosystem: Host-associated > Fungi > Mycelium > Unclassified ... | reverse complement strand
CTACAGAAGAATATTCACAGTTTTATTATAAAGAAAATTCAAGAGACAATTTTTATTTTTGTTTTAACAACTAATCGCATTTATTCTTACTTCTATTTTGTAACTAGATCATGATGTAACTGTAACCTCCGATAATAAAAAATATATTCGTCCTTTGTGCTATAACTTATCCTCAGTTTGCTAATGTTCGATTAATTCTTCGCAATCTTGATTATGCTCCAGTTCATATATTTTTAACGTACTATAGGCTGCATTTAGCAGAAAAAAAACAACTTTGCAATCCTTATAAAATTTTTTAATACAATTGGTTTATACATTTAGATCTAATAAGAAATTAAGGACAAGACTAATCATGTTAAAGAATTTTACGATAGTCACAAAGCTGCTTTTTCACTTTGAACGTAGTCATTTACCCACATGATCACATTCATATGAATTTTCTAATTTCACACAGACTATATCGGAATCGTTTTCCATAAACGTCGCCTACTCGCGCTCATGTGATCCGCACGAGTCGCGCAAACCAGTGCCGTGAAGTTGTCTCCAACCGCGTTTACCGCACCTTCCTTCGTGTGATTCTCGCTCTTCCTCCTTTTTTTTTCTTATTCTTCGAAGGCGATACTCGTCTTACTCGAAGCGCGCGTCCGAAGAAAAAGAGACGAATGAGCCAGGCTTGCGCAGCGCGGGGTTGACTCTCGCGGACGTGACCGAGCATTGCGCGCGAGGAAACGGATTTCCATGCGTTCGTGTCCGCGCCGGCTGTGTCTTTTCACGCGAGGCGATAACACACATCGTTGCCACACCGTGCGCGCGGAGGCTACGCCCTAAATTCAAGCCGCTCTCGGCAACGTTCGTGTCGCTTTAGCGACGACGCGACGTTAGCCGCATACGTACGTTTATTACCTTGACGGACGCGGTTCCCGAACGATTTTTCTGTTGACAAACAATTCCCGCGGCGAACTTCGCCGTCCCGCGCCATCTTCAGAGCGATACGCGAAGCTCACGATTTTAAAAAGAAGAAGGGGGGGGGAGATGAAATAGGAAGAAAAAAAGAGACGGAAGCAAATGCGAGAGGTAAAAAATTTGCGCATCGTACCGGACATTTGCATGCGTATGAAGAGTAGATAATACGTTTCTCCATGCGGGCCGATGATTTTGTAACATAATATCTGTAGAGTCGAGAATTTTCCTTATGGAGCTAATTCTATAGCTTTTTTCCTAGAAAACGTGAAAAGTGAAAATATTGATGTGTTGTGTATATACATAAGGATGTTTTTTATTTCTGCATTAGAATTTTCTTTCTCACTTTCATCAAATATTAAATATTAAATATATATCTATCTCATTTTGCTTGGTTTTTTATCTAGTTAGTTGATTTAGACTGTATTTAACTTGGTGATGATATAAAAATTATGATTTGCTAACTATTATAGATATTAATCACTAAATTAATAGTTTTGTAGTCCCGTAATTTTTAAAATTATTTAAAATTATTCAAAATTATTATTTTAAAATTATTCGAAATCATCAGTTTAGTGATTAATCGTAGCTAGAAAATCATAATTTTTATATCAAGTTAAGTAAATATAGTCTAAACTACAAGTTAATTAGATAATGAAAAACTAAGCTGAAATGAGATAGGTATGTATTTGATATTTGATAAAAGCGAGAAAGAAAATTCTAATACGGAAATAAAAAACATACATCCTTATGTATACACATAAATAAGAAAACAAATAAATAAAAAAAAACATTAATAGATAGAAAAACACAATTTTTATATTATCATCAGGTCAAGTCTAGCCAGAGTTAAACAGCAAATGAAAAATCTTTAAATTTCACAAGTACTTAATAGTATTTCAGCCACAAAAAAAAACAGACACATATTCACACATAAAAATGTTTCGTTTCACGTTTCCTCTCTAGAGAAAAAGTTGCATAATTATTCCGAGGGATTAGAAAAAAGAATTTGAGAAATTGAAGTTAATTATTGAAGAAAAATGACATAGCATACTCTAAAGAGTAAATAAATTTCGTGTGTACTTAAACACACCGTCACATTTTCTTCAGTAATAAAATCTCGCATGATATCTATCTATCGAAAATATGCAAATAATAAAACGGCATTTTGTAAGCTCGATCCAGATCGTTTTTACTGCCTTAACTTCCAACGGGAATTTAACAAGGTGACGAACGAGCCAATTCCTCGCGACGTAGAGCAGAAGGGCACAAGTACAAAGTCGCCTCGCAATGGCTTATTAATAGAACAGCTGTCAAATCGTGTGATCGACGTTACAAATCGTTGCAGAAATTCATTGTTGTTCATTGTCGTTGTCTGTTGACAAACAAATCGCGGAGAAACCGACGCGCCTCGCGCCATCTGAAGGACCGCGGGGGGAATCGTTTTCTGCGTTATCTATCGTACGCGCGCGCGTGTGTGTGCGCGAAAATTTCGAAAAGTCAAGTCTTGGCGAGGGGAGAAGTCGGAGACACGAGTGACAAGGGGAGAATGGCGGCGTCGCGCGGCGCGACGCGACGCGCCCGACGAGAGACGGAGCGACGACGCGAACGGACGGGAGTCGCGCGCGTGTCCTCGCCGTCGACGTCGGGCGCGAGAGGAGTGGACTCGCGCGCCGTCTCCAGGCCCCCATGCCAAGCTGCTAACGGCGAATAGCCATTTTGTGCGTGACAGTTGTCCGCCACGAGCCAACAAGCATCGGTCGTGCGAGTTAAAAGTGGTATCGCGTCGCGTTTCGTAGTTGTTTCCATCCGACCACTCTCCCGTTCATCCGCCCGTTTTGTCGGAGTATCCCTTTGTCGCGCTTCGTCAACACGACGTGTCCCAGTACTCCCTATGTGCTTGGCATAGATCGTGTATTCTCAGCCGTTGAGTCGTCGTCGAATCGAATCGAAGCGGAGCGTAGCGTAGTGGTTGGTCGCGCGTCGCTGGCGTTTGACAGGCGGCGAGCGCTCGTGACTTTCGAGGACGCGAACGCGTCCTCGCTCGAGTCCGCCGCATTGAATGCGCCGTCGCCGCCGTCGGGAACGTCGACACTCACGCCGGGGACCGCTCCACGTGTCTCCTCGCGTCTATCTCCCGGTGCCTTGGACGAGAGACAGCTGGCGGCGGCCGACGCGCCGTGTAATATTATTAGAACAACGCTATGCGACCGGCAGCGAGCGGCGAGTGGCGGCATCAGCTACATGAAGACCAGTCGTGGCGGCACGCGCCGCGCGCCTTCCCAACCGAATCGCGTTCCTCTCTGTATTTTCTGTAACGATCGGCCCCCGTCGTCGCTGCCACTGCCATCGTCACCATCATCATCTCCGACACCGTCACTACCGCCGTGCTGCTCGCTCGAGGAAAGCGAAATCACTTGACGTCAGCGTAACACGATGTGACCGTGTGTCCTCCAGCATCGCGTATCACACTTGCACACGTATGTATGTGTGCATTGTGCTCGCGCAACAATGTTTTACTCGTTGCGCAAACAATAAACTTCCTCGAAAGTCGTCGGACTGTCTTTGTCACTCGCAAGCACGCTCGCTTGCGAGAAGCCTGGAGCGACAGCTCGATCGCATGGACTCGGTCCGACAGATCGCCAAGGTTTCCTTTATCCGTATTGGAGAAGCTCAAGAAGCCTAGGTAGAAGTCCTCCCCCTCCCCCTTCCCCCCCCGAGTTTTGCTTGGAAACAATCTGTTGTGTGTGTTAGTTGATCATTTGAATCTGTATCTTACGGCTTGTTCGTGCTTACTTGTCCGCTTCTGCTATAGCTCTACATTTCTTTCTCATATCTTACCTGATTTCTTCTTTCAACTTGACATCATTTATTTTTAGGCAGTCGAATTGTTTCTAGTACGCGGTGTGAATCTTGTAGCCAGCGATAGAGTAGACAAGGCAGGTCATACAAACTTTGAGAGACCTAGATGGGCTTGTATCAGTGGTGGCAGCGGAGGACTCCGCTCACTAAGAAGCATCGAAATCCCAACTCCCACACCCCCAACACCGTTACTAAGTTCTGAATGCCCCTCGTCCAACTCTACTCTGCGGGGTCAAACTACCCAAAGATCTGTAAGTATCAAACATTACAAGGAGATAAGTTATGTTAAACATTCAATCGTATAAAAACTGCTGTTAATATTGTAATAAAAAAAATATATTATCTGTCATTTTATTACCATACATTTTCTTCATCAATATATTAGTACTGGATGAAATCTCTTTGATCTTTTATTTGATGGAAGTAAAAAAAGAAGGTAAATATAGAAACACTCTCTTTCTAATATTGTCCTATTGGTCGAATTTTGATAGAGAAAGAGAGAAAGAGGGAAAGAGAGAATGATAGTGTATTCTTCTTCCATCTCTTTCTAGGTCTATCAAGATGATTTTGATGCTATTATATTATAGCCCAGTACTATATTATGTTGATGATTTTCTTGATATTACTTGATCTTTTAAATGTTAGTGTTTCTCGTATAGAAATAAATTTATAAATCAGTACTCCAATGACACAATAATTTCAAAATTATTTTATATTTCTAACTTGATAGAAATCGCGGGTGGATGCAATGTTGGAACGTGCTCTGACGCAGCCACAACAGTGTTCCGTGGATCCACTAAACAACGCCCACAGTTGGGGAATTCCTATTTGGACAACGGATAAGCTTCAGGCTTGGCTTGACAGGATCTATGAATCTCTCAAGAATACTTCTTACGTGAAGCAAATTAATCAGCATAACTCGACGAGAGTCAAACATTTGAAAAGACCATACGTCAAATTCGACTCTGTTTACAAGTAATCATCATTACTATACGGCATTTTAATTCTACGTATATTCTGTCTTTGTATTTATAAAATTCACATATTACATTTCTATTTATAGAGCTACCAGGCCTGTGTTCCTGGAATTATCGTCGTGGCCCACATTAAACTTCGACGGTGATCCTGGTTCGTGTCCTTTCGACACAAAAAAGCAGGAAAAACGAGAAAGTAAATTGATAAACAAAGAGGTCAAGGAGAATAAGAGGAATACTAAATCTATAAATAAGGCAGAGGTACATTATAGCTACTATATGAAACATAGCATATCGATAAACAATAAAGTCATTTAATCGAATTTCTATATTAAGAAAATAACGATTAAATTTTGTTCGCATGGATAGGGTAAAGAAATGACTCGGAGACCTCGTGCCACCGCTGCACGTGCCCGCAGAACGGAACAGCTGGTAGCTGGTTATTGCGAACTTTGTCGTATTCATTATGAGGATTTGTCGAAGCATGTACAAAGCGAGCAGCATTTGAATTTTGTGGGAAACGATGACAATTTTTTGTCGTTGGATACATTAATCAACGCGGGTGCCAATGTGGAAGCGTTTTTAAAATTAAACAGAACAAAGGATATCGAGTAAGTATTATACATAAATAAAATCTTACATAATTTACTTCTTTAATTTAATCTTTTATTAGAGTTTAATATTTGTTGAATATAAAGAGAATCATTCATATTTGCGATATAATATGTATCATGTATAAACATTGTTTGCATTTTGGATAACAATCTATTTCTGTCTGTTTAGGAAAGACTGTGACTTATTTCCCAATAGAAATGGCAATCTTCATAATGTATTGCCCGAGGAGAAAATTAACAAAAACACCAAGACTTTAAATAACTTTACTGTCGACGAAATAAAAATGGTGAATGGTGCGCGTAGAAATCTTAATTTAAAATTAAACTCATCGCATAATCTGCGTGCTCGTATCTCGAAACACGAGAGCGGGCATCTTCTCAGATCTAAGGGCAGTCCATGGCACGAGGTCGACAAGAGCGAGAAATTGTATGACAAATTGGAAGGTTTTACCATCAAAAAGCGCTCAAAAGGTACTATCTGGATCGAGGAAGATGACCCGGATGAAAAGTATGCGGAGAATATCCTTAAGGAACCTAAGCAGGAAGACTACAAAATCAGACCGTTCTCGAACAATACCGAGTTTTATAACAGTAAGGAAGATAATATCAATAATAAACATAGTAATCTGGATCCACCAAAATTACAATCGTCGGTCGTACATAGAAATGCGCAAAATGGTATTGTAAATTCGCGTCACATATCGGAGGATCCAGATTATCTTAATAATAAAAACGAATATAATGGTGATGAAAACGTAAGTGTTGTGGAGTGTACGATAAAAGAGGTCGATGTAGTTGATAATTACATTGTTGGAAGCAAAGACGATCCGTTTCAGAGAGACAATTGTGCGTTGCAAGCGGAAAAGATGACAACTGATGCGAGAAAGTTTTCGTTGAATGATGCAAATGAGATTGTTTGCAATGGGCATAACGACAAGAGTGAACAGAGGGACCTGAAAATGTCGCAAGGAGAGAATACTCGTCACATGAAGTCCAAGCATCCGCGCGTGAATCGGAGGGGTGGCAGAAATATCAGAGGTCGATGTCGAGCTCGACTATCGGTGGAAGAACGTTTGATAGAGGATAATCGTGCCTATTATAAAGTGGAAGTGTTGGGTAACAAGCTACGATCGAGCGCGGTGCCAGGCGGTAATATGCAACATGCGACATTGAAAGACGGGGAGAGCGAAGAGAAGAAGGAAACGCCATCCAATGAAAAGCCGGTGGTAGTGCGATTTAAGCGTGTGAGGAAATCAGAATTATCTTTGTTGAGTGATGAGGCGGAATCCTTCATGTTTGGCGAACCAAAGCGAGACGATTCCAGCGAGCGAACAAGTGACAGCGAGCAGAGCAGCGTACTGCCAAGAGATACGGAAAGCGAGCCTAACGACACTGTCAATTCATCTATATCGTTGAATTCATCGTTAAATTCCAGTTCCATTAAGCAAGAGATTATCGAAGAAGACTCGCAGGATTCCATGCATCTAGGCAGAGCAAGGAAAAGAAGACGCACACAGGCTGAAGCATTTATCAAGGACAATACCGATTACTATAAATTCGAAACCCCTGGCAGCAGGTTAAGGTACCAGGCTCCATTGACTGGTGTTAAAGACATTGCCGTGGATGGTGGTAGGGAACATGGGAAGAGATCGACGCATGAACCGGAAGATTGCAAGTTGCAGGCTGACGGCGTTGTCCAGAAAATTTATCCGTCCAAACCATCGGCAGAGATCGAGAAGATGCAGTTCTCTTTTGAGTCGATACCTATGTCTGAGCCGTGGTATCAAACTTATCAGCGTCAGGACACAGGCGCCGAATTTTGGCATTGCTTCAGCGAATGCGAGGAGATGAAGCCATTTCTTCTGCCATATGAGATTGAAAACTTTCACGAAACGCTAACGAAAGCACAGAGCAGAATCGAGAACGGTAGGAGAAGAGGCCGTGGTCGCGGTATAGGATGTGTGGGACGCTCGCCAAGAAAGAGCCCACGTTGTCATGCATCCACGTTGGCGATTATGTCTACCATAATCCGTAAAAAGGAACAACAATCGACTCTGCCTACGATAGAAGAATCGTCGCCTGTCAGATCGCGCATAAATACACCCAAGCTTGAACAAAAACCAGATCTCAAATTGGACGTGGACGAGGAGATAAAAGAGATTGCGAAGACGATCGACGAGATGTTGTGCGCGAAAGGTATGACCGAGTTGGACGACTCGTTTGAACCCGATGTCGACTTGGCGCAAGCTGATGGTTTTTGTCAAACGAACTTACCAAAGGGTGCACCGCCGAATCTACTGGAATTGCTCGACAACTGTCAAGACATTACCAACTGTCTGGAAAATAATTCATCGTGTGCTAGTTCAGAATGTGGTGAGGTAAACGTGGACATTCCGTTGAAACGACGGAAACGAAGAAAAAATCGGACCGGTTGGCCGGTTGGTAACAAGATGAAAAAGAAAATACAACTAAACAGCAAAATATTGACGGATTGCGACCAGGAATCATTGACGGAGAAGAAGTTCTATCCTGATTTTTCTAGACGTCACACGTTGAGCACAGAAAAGGTAGATTCTCACGCGGTAACAACGTCGACGAACAACGCATTACCGATGGTTGCAGAACGATTAGGTATCAGTCAGAAAAATGATGACAACGCTTCGCTGGAAACCTGCACTACATCTAAAAAATCGTATCACGAGACATTCGCGAAAAAGGACAAAAACATAGAGGCTGTCAGTAATGACAATACGGGCCTATCAGCGAGTACGGACAACTATAAGGAGTCCGTCTCGGAAAACGCCTGTGATGATGGAACGAATAAAACTCATCTGTCGAACAAAGATTATCCATGTAGAAAAGATTTATCGGAAATTAAGGAGGTCTTGGACAATTCAGGCAACGATGAGAATCACGAGAACCAGAAGAATTTGTTAAGCAGAAAGGATGTCAATACGATCACCGAGAACTTGATCGCGAAATCGTCGCCTATTAAAAAGCAACGACAACGCGAGCATGTCACCGTTACTAGTGTCGATAGCTGTGAATTACGGGACACGGAGATCGAGAATCAGGACAATCTGCAGTTACAGTGTAGAAAAGAGGAGACCGGTATAGTTCCTAAGAAACACCACAATTCTAATTCTGAGTTATCGCTGCCGAAGCGGCAGCTGCGCGGCGGCAATTGTGAGGAGAACTCGTCCGACACGGGGGAATTGTTGAAACGTCGTCACGGTATCGTATTCGCCACGACGAGGCGTGGTCGGATAGGCTCGCGAAAGCGGATTTACTCTAAAAAACGTCAATCGAGAACGACCGTCACCCGCAACAATGCCAATTTGTCGTCCAATCGCGTCGGGATGATATACGAGGACGAGAATTGTAAAAAGGATGCCTACTTGAGTATTACGTCGTGTAACAAGAAACAGCCACCAAGCTCTGGGGTGCGCGGCAGCGTAAAGCGTAAAAGTGAAGCCATTTCATCGTCAGATAACATCCAGGAATCGTCCAACCCATCGATAGATCAATGCGCCTTGTCGGAACGCATCAGTCCGTCGATAATATCGTCCAGCGAGCTTGAGCAGCGTCGTTCTAGCATCGAGTTTCAACCAGTCGTACGAATGATGAAGATCGACGATCAAATAGACATAGATCACGGTATACTGTCGACGGTGACGGTGGCGAGTAATAGACGGTTGAGAAGTTCTGTCGGCTCGCGATCGAATCCCAAGCCACCGAAGAAGCGTGTCAAGTCTGGCCGCGGGCACTTTGGGCGGTGGTTGAAGAACAGCTGAAAATCTGGAAAACGAAGAAGGCGAAGAAGAAAGAGGCTGTATTTCGGCTTAGATTTCAACGGTGGTCATTTATCGATCTCACGATTCGATATCTCGTTCTACCGATGTGTACATTGTGTATAAAAATATTATTTGTGTACGTAGAATAGTATTTAACATGCATCATAGTATTATATATATATATGTATACACACACACACACACACACACACACACACACACACACACACACATATATATATATATATATTTATTCTCTCTCTTTAGTGATACCATTCTACTTAGTGACGTTCTTTCAGGTGGTTAGTTTTAACACTCCCCACCCGCGGTATATCCTACTGTGTACATACTTTAGATGCGGTCATTGTGTTCTCAGAGACAGAACAGTTACATCTTTTTTACTAGTACTATGTCGTTCCTTATTTTCTATTTCTTTTTTCTTTCTCGTCGTTTCATACAAACGAAAATTGTGAACCACTTTGATGACAGTCGTTTCATTCAGATCATGATTAAGAATTATTTTTATTTAGAGTATGTTATATTTTAGAGTGCGCAAGACTGCATACGGCTTTGTAACATTGTAATCACAGATGTACACACACACACACATACACACACACACACAAACACAAACACACGTATACATACACATAGACACGCACACATATGTTCCGTTATATTGTGTATATTATTAAAGATAATATTCTATATTTTCAATTCTCCAGTATATCCAAATACATTATTTCAAGCAGAATTGCTGTAAGCCGCTCATGAGTTCAGAAAGAGAAATTATTATTAAAGATATACAAATTTTCCATTAAAAATCATTTCATTGCACCTTTTTTAATTCCATGTCTCCCTTAAAGAGAGAGAAAGTGAGAGGGGGAGGGAGGGGGGGGAGAGAGAGAGAGAGTGCAAGTTAAATTATACAAGTCTATATATGATTGATCAACAAGTTCAATAGACTGATTTTATTTCAAGTTTTTTTATTTCAAGTAGTGTTCTTTATCTTAGTTATAGTTTAGACGATTAATCTAATCAGTTAATAATAAAGATTATATAGCACAATTAACTACTTAAAGTTTAAAAATAAAATGGAGCTTTTGTATTTTTGAAAACAAAGTTTAGGTAATTATAAATTTATTTACCTGATAGATTCAATTATAGTTAACATTTATAAGTTGGATCTCTTTAGTGCTTTAAAAATTATCTCTTCATATAATTTTATTTATTCCTTAAATTAATTTACATTTTAGAAGAAATGTACATAGAACAATCTCGTATCACGTCAAGCCTTCACGTTCCCGAAACGCTTTCTTCATTTCGTTTAGTTTTTTCCTCTTATATTCTTTTCGCGTTTGCTGTTTTTTCTCAAGAGCATGTATCTGGGCTTCAATGGAGCATTCCTTGTTCAGCAAGTTGTCAAGCTTTGTCACCAAGATTTCACGCGCACGTTTCTTGTTGTCCCACTGGCTCCTTGTCTCATGGCACTTGACGACAAGTCCCGTGGGCTTGTGCTTCAACAGGACCGCATTGTTCGTCTTATTCGTCGCTTGGCCACCTGGACCACTACCTCGGATGAATTGCTCCTCCAGATCGGCCTCATCCAGCTTAGGAACGTTCGAGTAATCAAGATAACGTTTAAATGACTTTTTGCGGACTTGTATGCTTTCGAAATAATTAAATATAATGCCTAACAAGAGGAATTTGTTGCAGCTGGCTAGAGAAGAAATGCTATTGGGAACTTTTAGACAAGTCAATACAGACTTGATCAACATCTTCTGTTTTCATAAAATGTCTCTCTTGTAATAAACCCAATGATGATTTAAACCACTTTCTTAGCTTCCAAGAATTTCATACCTTTCTGTGAAAGAAGAAATAAAGAAATTAATTAATTCTGAATCAACGGAAAACTTTTACATAACATCGCAAAAATTTAAACTTTAAATTGAAAAAAATTAGATATTTATATGTATTTAAAAAATTAGATATATTGTGTAAAAATATATCTTTAATATATAAATAAAAACAAGGCAAATATTTATTTCAAAAGAATT
>Ga0157362_1000951_pt1 | contig 11268 bp, 9 predicted proteins | sample AttlaeALBM3_FD_111480 | JGI IMG/M metagenome (GOLD analysis project Ga0157362, IMG submission 111480) | Fungus gardens microbial communities from leaf cutter ant in Ribeirão Preto, State of São Paulo, Brazil - Atta laevigata ALBM3 | ecosystem: Host-associated > Fungi > Mycelium > Unclassified ... | reverse complement strand
GGCGCCGCAGGCTTATCCTCCCCCTCCCCCCACCCTCCCTCCCCCCCGAATAAATGATATCGAGATTGTTTTTTTTCCCCCCGTAGGATACTCGTCGGTCCTCTTAATCGGTAAAACGGGCGAAACTTCGAAAGATTATCGTTTTAACGTACAGTTCTACTACGTCGCTCCCGTCTCGTGGTCGTGCGAAACTTATGTATCCTGAGCTGATGCTTATAACAGCCTTCTTTTGTAGATGGATGACCAGCTACTAGAATTGACTTAAACTCCTCTAAATGCGGAATCACGTGTGATGATGATCCTCGTTGTGCTGCGGTGGTTGGTCTTCGGTGATGATCATGTTGTCCTCGCCGTGTTGAAACGCGCGATCTTCTACGGTAGTCGAAAGCCAGTACCAAAATCTAATCGCGAATGATATCTAGCTTCCTTCGAGATTTCTCTTAGCTCTTGTCTTGAGAATTACTTTCGTCTCACACATTATGTATTTAACTCTGCAACCATTCGAATCGTTTCAACTCGATCGTTAGACTTGCGGTACAGCGGTTCTAACGAAATCGTTGATCGATCGTCAAGATCTCCTTCAAGTTTTTCAACATGCACTTTCCAAGTGCGCACTCTGTCGTCTTCTCGCCTGTCTCTGCCGAAATTGATGAAATTCCGCCTTCATCGCCTGTACTCGGGCCTCTATGTTCTCTCTGCTATATCTCGGTGCCTGTTGATGTACCGTGTGTACTTGATGGATGTGGGGAACGTGGATTGTGTGGATCTGATGCATCGGCGGTCTCTCCTCCCGCGTAGGCGTCGAGGCCGATGTTGGTGTCGGCGTGCACGACACCGGATCGAACTCGTAATGGCCGTCAACGCTGCCGGCGTCCACGGCATTTTGTATGTGCGTGTGTCCCACCTTGGCCTGATTTTGAAGCTCAAGCCAGCGACCCACCAGCGGCGGTGGAGGTGGTCTGTAAGGCGGCGGTCTCCATTCGGCAACCGTGCTACCACTTCTTGAGCTCTGGTTCTGCTGCGAGGTATTCTTGCTGCCGAAACCCGAACTGCTTGATCTGCTCTCAGGCGAAGTTTCCAGGTCGGGTGAGGCAGCAAGCTCTGGTGCCGATCTGGCGTGCCTTGCGTGTCTTGGCGGCAATCTCGCCCTAGGTCGTCCAGCTGGCTGCGGCGGCGAAGATGTCGCTAACGGTTGAACCGGCACGAACCGCCTCGACTCGGCATGGATCGCCTTAAGCGACGGTAACTCTTGGCTGTATCGTTGGTGTACGCTGCGAAGCTGGAGATAGCCGGGTGGTGTTGGGAAGGAACGTTCGCCAGAGGATGGTTGTTTGACAGAGCTGAGATCGCTGAAGTACAAAGGCGTCCAGGGAACCTGAGCCCCGCTCGGCGAACTGGCCAGGAACCTAGGTGATGTGATTGTACAAACATTCGTGGGCGGTATTCTCGCCAAAGGGTTTACAACGCCATGATGACAACCTGATGGCAGGGGACCTATAGACACGCCGCTACCGTCGGATCTCAGACTTAGCTGGCTGATGCCAACCAGGGGGCGTCGCCACGAGGATTTAAGCCGTTGCTTTGGCAGGAATCCACCATCGTCGCTGCTGGAGACGTCCAGGATGCTGTTGTTGGCCGAGCTGAGAACCGAGTCCGCCACGACGAAGCGGCCGTCGGCCGCTCGGGAGATTTTGCCTAGCGGACGACAGCGGCACGAGTCCGGGGTATCCGGGCTCAGGATCTCCTTCAAGAGGCTTAAACCTGGTACTCGGCTTTTTCTAGGTCTATAGGACAGAAGAAGCGTTAGAGCAATCACGGTGGTGGTGAATGGCAGATACGGTCCGATCGAGCTCGCCGGAGGATGATCTTGGCGTATAGGATTCACGCGAGATCCATCGCCTGTTTTCTAGTATCCAAATTTCTCCAAAATAAATATATTTTTATTATATCACGAATCTAAGTGTACATTAAATGACAAAAAGACGTACATACATAGGTAATTGTTGAATCTTGATATTATTGATTGATATTATTGCTGTAAGCTATTTTTAGTATAATAAAATATGAAAATATCTACTTCTTTTAATTTTAGTATTTTCTTTTTATTTCGTTTGAATTGATATTGTGGAGAAATTTCGATATCCACTACAAATTTATTTGTGAAATATCACGGAACTCATTTCATTTAATGAAATCGTTTACTAAAACAAATACTTCTGAGATTATTCGCTTCTTCCTCCGAAGTGATCCATCGGCCGCTCGGATACGGCAAATACGTGCAACACGAATGGCAAAAGACACGCAACGTTAATGAACGAAAGTTAAATAACTAGAACAAACGTAACGTAAATGCCAATGTTCAAGTTAAATATGACAAGATAATTATCAATAATTAATTACTCGTACGTATAATAACGAATAATAACGGATGCAGGCAGGGAAGGCATGCGCATGCACATTCCGGTGCACGAGTGGTCGGGCGTGACGTGGGTTGTGGATAGGTTGGCCTCGGCAGTGAATGGATCTTTTTTTCTTTCTTTAATTTTCACGAAACGAATTTTATATTTCTCTTATATATCTTTTCTTTTTTTTTTTGCTCGCAAAATTTTGTTCCGTTTTCATAGATATCTTTTTGCGCGATTCTTTTGCATTTTCTTTTGATTTCAATCAGTGAATAGCAATTGTGGATTTAGGTGCTCCGAAACTCGTCACCTTTTCTCCTCCTTCGGGTCCGGCAGCAAGGAAAGATGGGGGAGAGAGAATGTTGTAACACAACGATTACATTCACAAAAAACAATATATCGTAGCGATAATGATAAGAAATATAACGCTAAATAACCGAATGTCATTTCTAGGCGGTGGTGTTAGGGAGCAAATAGATAAATAGTGTCTTATGGGTGTCCGGTGGAGACGCGTTTCATCGTCATATATCGATTTGACTCGATCAATGTCGGATTGGATACGAAAGTTGAAAGGCGTTTTGAACAGTACACTGTTTCCTCGTTTGGAAAAAGTATTATAAGAAATAACAAAGAAATAACATAGCGAAACATGTAGAAAAATGAGGCATAAGTATATAGATAATCGAGTGCTTCGTAGAAAAAAAATCGCGAATAATTGCAATATTATTTACAAACTGTTATTTACATTTTGACAGGATAATCCTTATAAATATAGCAGCGAAAGTTCGATTAAACAACTTGATTGAATTTTTATATCTTATTTAATATTCATTCTCCTCGAAGCACTTGATTCTGTAAGAGAAAAGTAGGAACACGAAGATTATGACGTAATCGAGTAAATTAGAAAAGTGCGAATTGTCGTTGAAATTAATTTTAATTGTCGGATTTAAGGATGACAAGATCGGTTTAACTGTGTACGTCAATTTTAACGGGTTGAATGGGATAATGCAACGAGATATCGTAAACGATTAACAGACGGATACGACAACGGTGGGTATATGTATATGTGGATACAAGTTTTCGCGTGGCCGCAACAAGCGCGGCTTACCTATCTTCGCCTTGCGCTTATTGCCGCGTGTTCGCGTGTAAGCGTGAGCGTGTCTGTCTGTTTATTGGTCATCTAGAATCGACAAACTGGAAACAATCAAATAACACAAGAAGCTTGAATTATATAGAGCTCCGTCGTGGCCGTGCGCGCCGCAATAAATGCAGCCCGACGTGCCATATGTATGCTGCTGAAACTTTGGTGTCGCACAAATCGAAGTTTTATTCGATTCCTCTGACAAACGTTTCTTCGATATAACGACCAATTCGTCAGCTGGCTATTATCGGACGTACGAATATTGTTTTTCGCATCTATGACGAAATATGAAGGCGATGCTCGTGTCACATGCGACGTGTATGTATGGACAGAGAATCGTATTGGATGGTATTGCGAAAATAGCAATTGCTCGTAAGACTAATGTTGTGGACTAATACCGTGATATGATGAGCTAAGAGAGACGTGATTAGTAATGTGAAATGGTATGGTAAGCACGGCATTGGTGAAATGTGCTTCGAAATTCTTTAAATATTATCGTCATGACTCGTCTTTAATTAGAGATGCCTTGTAAACGTTATGTAATATTAAATAACATGCATCAAACTAAAATTCAATTCCAATGATCTAGAAATATACAGCAAGTTACCGGATAATCTTTAACAGATCAATTACTACAAATTCTGATAGATGAAAATAAATTTATACATGAATATTTTTTGTGAGAAGTTATGAAAACATACCAGTAACTTCCTGCTGACTGTTTATGAAGTAATGTTTAATAAATGCTAAAAGAAATCATCCAAGAATTGCTAAAAGAATTCATCCAAGAGAAATGTTCATTGCACGGTGTATGAAAATTAAGAATTAACTATCATAAGGAAACTCGATGGTTAATAAAGTATAAAGCCGTTTCTACGGAAATAATTTTCAAAAGAAACAACGTAGATAAATGAATTGGAATAAAATTCATTATATGAATAACACATCGAGTCGCCGCAAATTTATCTCAATCAATTAATTGAATAGATAAGTGATAAATGAAAGCGTCGTCATAGTGAAAATTTTTAAGTCAAGCGATATAGTGATGTGATAGCGCATTGTTAATATACCTTTTAGTGTCATATTTATAATAATAATCTGAAAAATATTAATAATTAAAATGTGTAAATACGTGAAAATATTTATAGAAGAAAAATATAAAGAAATATGACATACTTTGAAAAGTATTGCAATCATGTTGAGCGCTGTAAAAGCAAAAGAAATATATAAATGATAGTTTAATGTTAATAGAGATATAAATCAAAATTGAATATGAAGAATTGCAAAATAGTGAATGCAAATGCGACAAAGAATATATTAGCAATAAAAAGATATTAAGCATATTATATGAGATGAAGTTTAAAAATCGCAAAGAAAACATAATAAAGTTACTGAATTATTCAATAGGCGCAATCTATCTGAAAGCTAGCGTTTCAAAGCAATAAAGTATAGATGTCTTCCATATAAAAGACATTGAAAACTGTTTAGAATGGTTACTGCATTCTCTGAGATAAAATGTTTTCGACAAAAAAAAAATAGATGTTGCACCTCTCGAACATATTGCGCTTGGCGCAAATTTGCCAGTTAATAATAAAAAAGGAAATTAAACACTAATATAAAGATAATGAGTTAAATACTTTGTAATTTGATAAAGGAAAAAAGTGTATATCATAATGATCTTTTCACAAAGAAGCAGTAATGTGAAGAATGGAGGAATAGATTGAGTCAAAGTAGGTAATAACAATTTATGCTTATATAATAATAAGCGCGCGTGACAATGAATCCTATACAGAGCGAAGAAATATATACACGCAATAAAAGAACAATGAAATGAGTAAAGCACGATAATAGACTGACAGAGAGGCGGATACCGCACTGGGACTTACTCCTGGTTCTTGAAATAGTACATAAAAGAAGCAATGTAGATCGATACATTAATGACAGTGAGTGTAATGCAGAACAATACGTGAAAAAAAAATCGCAAAAAATTTTTCGCAGATCGGCAGAAAAGAATTGAAAAAAAAAAAAATAAAAAGAAATCTACCGCCTTGCCTCGATTTCCCTTTATCTATGTACTCCCTAAGACCGCCGAACGAAGGTATTAGGGTACTGACTGAATGTTACTAGTGTGAACTCCTAGCTGTTTTGCCTGTATTGCAGATCTCATCTACAGTCATGACAATCATCCTAAGTAGTAGTAGATAGTAGTAGGTGGTAGTAGATTAGTAGGTCCTAGCAGGTAACATTGCAGAGCTGTAGTCTCGCATAGTAGTAGCAGTAGTGGTAGAGTAGCGGTAGTACTAGTAGTAGTAGTAACGGGCATGTGTCCCACCGGCAATTGGCGTTTCGCTCGCTCGATCGACCGAGGAGGATCGACGACTGACGGAGAATGAAATCGATCTGACAGTTCGTTCGATCGATCGACGGACCGCTCGGTACGTGTTTATACACACACAAACACATATACGTATACCGTCGGCGGGAACTTATTTTCATGGTTCTTGGGAGCAACCGTGGTCTCGGGTACGTAGTAGTGGTAGTAATAGTAGCAGTAGTAGCGGTAGTAGTAGCAGTAATAGGTAGTGGTAGTAGTAGCAGTAGTAGTAGTAATAGTAGTAGTGATAGTACTTGGTTTTTTTCTGTGTGGCTAGCGGAGGTTAGGCTTACTGTTCCGCCTCTCTATGATAAACACGCTCTCGTAATCTCGATTATCGAGGTGGAGTGCGTGATGGTCACGATCACGGTTCGGGGGGGCCTGCTCGTGGACCGGCTCCGAGGTGGCAGTGGCGGGGGTGGTTACTTGCGTAGGAAGTGGTGATTGATGAAGAGGTTGTGGTGGTGGTGGTGGTAGTTGCGGATTCAACGGGCTGCAACGGGTCAGCGTCGAGACTGACTCGCCGCACGCGTTTAGATTTGTCGACCTACAGAAAACACAGAGAGAGAGGAGGACAAGAGACGCCCACGATTTCTTATCGTCTTGTCTTTCATTTTTCCTTTTTCGTTTTTTTTTTCTTTTTGTCGCAACGGCTATCTTAGCTGGCTTGACTTGCTTGTCGCTTTCCTCATGGTTGCCGTTTTGCGCGAGAATCGATTTTAGGGTCGGAGACGCAGGGCGAAAGAAATAAAAAAATAGACATTGAGAGAAAGGTAGCTGGGAAATCTCTTTATTGACTACGATCAATTCTCTACTATCTACCGACGTTTTTCTTTTCAATTCCTTTCTTTCACACTTTTGAACTGATAACGTTTACGAAGTATCACCCTGCGTCCTTCCTCTCCAAAGTCTCACGACCCTTGACGCTATTCTCTAGTTCGCGTCGGCTCTCTTCTGATCCTTGCTCTGATCGTAATCAAGGTACATAGCACCGAGATCGTTTTAGGCCTGTATTCGTAGTTGATATTTTGAGCTGTCTAGTCAGTCGACAAGCACATCGATTGCAGTCATTAGAAAAAATACATGAAATTATTTAACGTATAGAAAAAAAATTACGTTAAGGATTTTAATTTATTTTAAGGCCTTTTTTCATAATTTTTTTTCTGTCTCAAGACAAGGGAAGTTATCACTGTCCGGGGAAAATTAGCGTAATATCTCTTGTCCGACACTGTTGGAGCATTAGAAAATTGCAATCATTGCTTCTACTTGGCACACAGCCCAGACACGTGACTACGAATGCGGGCCTCAGAAAAAAAGAACTCTTGGCAGTGGCTGAACCGTCCAGCCCGTTCTGGATATATAACGTGTAGGTATATAAATGTGCAATATCGATGTCTCTCGATATAATTCTCGACAAACGCGACCGCGCTTTCAATGAAAATTTGCGAATGTTTCGACTTATCATGAGGGTGACGATGGATGATACATGATGGAAGCATGAAATAGATGCTTTGCAGGATTGTTCGAAGAACTGGAGAACAGTAATTACACGCAAGGCAGTATCAAGTCTAGATTATGGTAGCAACATCTTCACATTGAAATATATTAATAAGAGAGCTAGTCTGCTGATTGTAGTAAAAGAAAAAGGAGGACAATAAATATATTCGAATATATCAATTACAAAAGCGCATGCTTGATCGCAAATTAGACAATGTAGAAGACAATAGTCGAGAACACAGCGCCATGGCTGCGAAATTAATTTTGCTTATAATTACATATATGTGCAGTTCATTTTGGTATGGCTTCGCAATCAGCTTCGAACCTACGAGAAAATCTGTATTAGATATCATGCGATCGTGCTCGATCTCGATACATTCGATCGATGGATCGAGGTTCGTTTTGTGGAAGCATGAGCATGAACATGTTGCCTGTGCGTGTAAAAATATAATTCACGAAGGAACGGGATAAAGAAGACTGGATTTTTATTAGCACCCTCACGATAAGCGCCACAAGACACACGAAAAGCATTGAAATTTGATACGACAATACCGCTAATGATTGCATTCGAGAGAATCAAACAAGGGCAACGATGCAGCTGATAAAACGATGATAGTGAACATGACTGGGTCGAATGAATTGTTCTAAAATTCGTCGCGGGTTCAGGGTCGGCCGGAAATGAATAACGAGACGCGTATATGTACGGTAAAAAGGCGGCGCGAAGTCAATGGAGAGTTACGATCCAGAATAGGCATCACTGCAGTCGTATTGTGGACTTTTGGATGCCGCGATGGAAATCATAACAAGAGTTACAACTGTGTTATCCGCTACTACACGTGCAGTCCGCTTGTCATAAAATCACTAAATAAGCCGAACGCCCCACGCGCTACGCCGTGGCTTGTCTTTTTTCTCTTTTCTTTCCTCTTTTTTTCCTCTCGTGCATACGCGGGATGCGTCGAAAAATACGACGATCGCACGTCTGCGTGTTTCATTTCTCATTTTCTCATTCGTAGTTTCCTTTTTCGGTGTGTACGTGTTTCAGATCGGTGCAAATCGCAATCATGGCGATCCAAATCTAGGCATCCGTTCCTCGATAGAATCAATCATACGATTTCGCGATTGTACAAAAAAAAAAACGAAATCTTATTCTTTACTTTAATTTAATAAAATAATTGCATTTGCATTCAGTGCTGTTCCAGTCGAGTTCCTCTTACATTTTTTTAAATCGAATGAATGTAATAGAGACCGCTGTATTTGATCCGGTTCATTTATTTACGAAAAGCCCGTCTCTTACGCGAAACTCTCGTTCCTTTTCGTATATTCCCGCATCGGTCGAAAAAAACGAGTTTCGATGCGAGAAACGAATTGGTTATCGCACTCGCAATTATCCGCTGCGTATGATACGCCGCGTGTTATTTGATTCGAGCCACGAAATCCGATTCGATTCGGAGCGCCAGATCGCACATAGCGAACTCGATTCTTTCGTTTATGTCTAATGGAAACGTGCACGCATGCACGCACGCACGTGGTGTTGCGCGTGGGAGTGTCTGCGTAAATTACTTATCGATTATCGAAAGATCGTTTCTCCAACCTCGTCCAGAATACCTCTGCTGCTGCGGTTTAGTCTGCCGGTTTAATTGCTACGAGATATATACATCTAGAAGCTCATAGTGTTATGTATGGCGCAAGTAGATCAAAAGAGGTTCTGTCGTTCCTCGTTTCCTTAATCCCCTGTTTCAGAGGGATAGCGCTTGTTCTTTGTCAAAGTGGATCGAGCTGACGGCAGGAGAGAGAATGGATTTCTCTCCGTACGTCTTGCTAAGTCTTGCGGTCGTATATGTCTTTGTAAACGTGTCGCTGGTACGACAACGGCATGTCATCGTTACTTCCGATTAGCTCGCAAAATGATCGAGCCATATTATTAATTTGAGAAGTGACATTACGAAAGAGGGATTACCATTAAAGATGTGGCTGCACAAGAAAGTCGTTGGCGTAAGAGCGATACGAAGTATATATGAATTTTGATACACCCAGAGCAATATAAATATTAAATTGTATATTGCGTAATTATATTAGAGGTGAATGTTCGAATATCTGTTGAACTAGAAGATTATTCATGAGAGAGGTTTCGTAAATGCTTGCGGTGCTTCAGTCGCCTATTGCTCGTTAAGAGGGGATGGAGTGGACTTAATCGCTAGTTCTGGCTAAACCTAAGTGATATATGTTTCTTCGAAGTCGCATCTGCACTTTGTGACGCATTTTGACGGTACAAAATCGAGATTCGATACTTGTACTATCTATTCTACATCTTAAAACACACAATGGCCTCTCTGGCTTCTGAAGAGACATCATTTTAACTCTATTCACTGATCATTTGCGTTACCGTCAGAATTCATCTACGAACATTTATTGATTGTTACGAAATTATTATTTACATATTAGATTATATTTGAAAAAGTTCATCATAAGAAATATTTGTTTACAACTGGAAGAGATGTTATTTCTGAAATTATTGATTTTGGTTTGAATTTCATATATTTTTGCTAATCTCAGATTTTAATTGGCAGGATTTTAATTGGTGGATTTCTAATGCAGCTGCGACCCCTTCGGTCTACTTGTTGTATGATTGGAGCCTTTAAAATTACTCCAAAGCATCATAAGTTAAGATTCCCTGGACCTGAGGGGATAATGGTATGTCAGATGATAGACACTCACTTTTTCAAAGGCACTGTTCCCTGGGGTCCCTGCCCTGCGCCGTTCCTGGCGTCGGTGACCCGGCAGGCCACCATATTATACGCTGAAAGCAGTTCTACAATGTTACATAACTATGTTAACTATGAATGTTCAGGTTCACAGGTGCATGCCTGGTGCCTGTGTTGCCAAATCGTAGCCGTCTCTTTGACCAGTCCTGGGCACAATACAAACGGTTGTCACAAAGCGAGTTTTTAGTAAAAAGTTAAAAAACAGTGAGCCTAGGACGGACCAAGTAAGAGAAATAACGTACACATTCACAAAAATAACTTATTTTACCTAATCTTATTATTAGATACACTTTCGTTCCAAGGACATAATTAAAACAATTAATTAGCAGTTAGTACATTAAAATCAAACACATTTAGATTCAAATGATTAAGCGAAAGCGTTTAATTACAATTTCATTAAATCTCTTCATTATATACGGTATTAATTTCATGAGACTTCTCTTTGTGAGAACTTTGTTTCTCATACAAAAATCAATACAGAGACGACACAACCAGGAGCACAGGTCCAGAATTGCGAGCAAAATGGTGTACGATACGTCGATAACGCCACGGGGCGTTCATACCTTTCTCCTGTTTTCGTCTCTTCCGTTTATTGCATATCTTCACCGCGCATATGCTGAGGATGATGGCGACAAGGAAGAAGAGGATGCCGCCCACAACGCCTGCGGTGATCGCTTTGTGCTTAACACGAGCCGGCACGGGAAACTTCACCTGGTCGCTCGCGCCATAATTCGTGGCTGAGTTGGCGAACACTTGGAAATAGTAGGTCCTACCACCGACCAGGTTCTTCACTGTGGGCGTTCGCGTTAAATGGAAATCGCATGAAAGCCGTACTCTCGAAAATCGGATTCGATAAGTAATATTGGTTCATGAGTACTTTGAAATTACTCGTACTCGATGTTGAACGCCTGTCCGATGCTCGTATAAGAAATTTTATGCATAATAATCATTGCGATCAACAGACAGAAAGACAGAGAGAGAGAGAGAGAGAGAGAGAGAGAGAGAGAGAGAGAGAGAGAGAGAGAGAGAAAGAGAAAGGTATCTCACCTAAATAACTGGTCTCCTCGGGTCGTATTTGGCCCTTGTTGAGCG
>Ga0157362_1000950_pt1 | contig 11269 bp, 8 predicted proteins | sample AttlaeALBM3_FD_111480 | JGI IMG/M metagenome (GOLD analysis project Ga0157362, IMG submission 111480) | Fungus gardens microbial communities from leaf cutter ant in Ribeirão Preto, State of São Paulo, Brazil - Atta laevigata ALBM3 | ecosystem: Host-associated > Fungi > Mycelium > Unclassified ... | reverse complement strand
GGGTAACTCTCAGTCCGCCGTTGCTACCGCTGGTTGCTGTCAATAACCTCCTTGCCAGGCGAACTTTCGCTGTCCTTCTCTTTTTCTGTCCAGTTCAAGATCTTCCCGTAACTGAACCGCCTTCTCTATTCCGCGATCATAGTCGCTCTCGCATTCTCGCCCTGCTGGAACCGTAGCGCGGCCGGGGACGATGGAGTCTCCGTAAGTTACGACTCCTATCTCCGCCGCTGTCCCCTCAACCGTTTCCAACGCCACTAGATTGAGGAGGGAGAGCGACTTCTCTCTTCTTCTCCCTTTTCGCGTCCTCCTTCTGTTTCATAACGTTGTCGCAAATAAAGAACACGACAACCCCGGCATGTTTGCTTCCTACTATCGCCCTAATCAGAGCTGGAAGTAACAGGTTCGGACCAACTTCTGGACTCGGACCAGAACTCTGCGCTTTTTCGCCCACGCAGGACAATCTACTGATTCCACTGCGCGGAATCCAGATCTACCGAGCATTGATAGCATTGTATCGTCGGTTTCCTCCTAATCCGATGTAGATATTCAACTATTCACTAAAGCAACCGTACTCGATGAACACCCTTATCAAATGGAACAATACTCTGTTCTATCCCCTGTCTGTCCACTCCTCTTGACAAGGGATGGCCTCCACAGTCCACATTCCAACAGTCAGCGGTGTCTGGTGTATGATTCTTCCAGGGCATCGGCTATAAGCTTCGCTGAAGAGACACTAGCGAGGACATGAATCACCTCGTGGGATCTGTAGCTTCTGATGAGGCAGGGTCAGCCTCCTTTGTACACTCCAAAGTATGCTTCGGATTCTGCGACTGGCCCAGGCTTCACCGCACCACATAGGAGCGCCGTAGAATACGGCTAACAGGACCACGATCATATATGCTTTTCTTGTGTCAAAGCCAGGACCGCGGAGATTGGTCATCAAATCGTACAGTGCATCGGTCTTTCTACCTGGGACTCGTCAAGAAGTGGTCGACAAAGCGCTAGTGATCATCCAGATGGAGATATTTAATCTTAGATCCCACCGGGACGTGAATGTCTCTTACTCTAATACAGGCTAAATCCGAACTCCAACTAGCGAGACAAATCCGGATTTCTGCGCGGAAGGGAGACGTCGTGCGGCGTTTCGCAAGAGTTTGTGGATCCCCTGCTGTGGAATGTTGCGTACGACGCTGTCCTGCGCACGGCTCTCCCTCTTGACTATCACGTCACCTGCTACGCGGATGACACACTCGTGGTGGTCGGAGGATCTTCCTGGGGAAGGGCCAATTGCAATGTGGCGTTGCCTACGTTGCTAGCGCAATTGAGAATTTGGAGTGAGGATTGCTCCCGCGAAAACAAAAACACTCTTCTTTCATGATGAAATTTGCAAGTTGCCTCGGACGGCAGATTGGGGTCGTCTCGGGATAGATGCTGGAGCATCTGGACGATGCGGGCAACGATCACTCGCTCTAACATTTTCTCCATCGTCTAGGCAAATGGTCCTACGCGGACGAACTTCGCGGGAACTTCGCTTGCCCTCCTTTTTCAGAAGAATAAATCTGGCTCTCTATTATTCCTGAGAAAATCTGTCCTCCTTGAGGCACTTGGTAAAATAGTGCCTCAGACAATCAATTTCCGAGGCAATCACACCCGGCCCGGGATTTCGTCCGGGCTGGGTTCCTCCTTAGGCAGGCATAGACTATTTCCTCTTTAATTACCTTCATTTCCGCGGATCATCCTCGGCGAGTCCCGCGTAGGGCGGAATTTCCATCCCCTTCCCTCTCTAACTGGGAACAGCGTGTTCATGATTTCTTGCAGGAACTGGCAGTCGAGAATCTTAGTGGTTGGAGGTTCCCATAACCGTAATTTGCCGGTCACGATTTTGTAAGGGCGCTCCCCTGAGGGACTCCACTAATATCTTCTAGGCTCTGGGTTTCGCCCGTCTAATGCCGATCCTCAGTGCTTTGCGCGCTTCGCGCAGCCCCTCGGTCGTGTTTGTCAACTCAACTGGCTCATTGCGCCAATGAATCCTTCTCCTAATGGTCACACAGGAGCGTCTTAACTCGGCTAGCTCGTGGGACCATCAGTTCGCCCGATAGTACATAGGACGACTGCGAAGAATTGAGGCGTCGTGGCATGCCCGTGCCATTGTTTCCTGCAGTCACCCCCATCTCCTCCTCTAGCCGCTGGTCCAGCTCTGCTGATCCAACCAGATGGTGGCATGGAGATTAGGTTCGATCGCCTTGGGACATAACTTCTTGAAGACTCATCTGCGTTCCTCCCGTCGGCCCGGATTAGCCAGTGGCTGTTCACCGAGTGTCCCGACCTCCACTCGAAAGTTCCTCACTTTCGCGATGACCCCAGGCATGGATCACATGAGGTCTACTATGGATTCCCCCCGAGGTCCTATAAAGATTCTCATTCAGCCCCTATTTAATAAAATAAGGCTGATACCTGCCGCCCAGAAAAGGATAGAGTCTCTCCTAGCGTTTATAGAGATGGATCCCCTACTCCACTGCGTGAGCGTTAAGTCCTTCCTCTCCCACTAAGATGGGGCGGAGAGCGCGTCTACAAATCTGCTCCCCCATTGACGTCTCTTCCTCGTACTCTAACCCGTTGGAGCGATTAACATTCTATCATGTTTATGGGCCCCATCGACATTGCGAAGCCTTCAAGAGCATTAAAAGCGACATGGGCGGCAGTTGTGAGCAATCTGTCACGCTATCATCACCCGTTCCAACTAATTCTCCACCCAGCTGGAGTGATTCTTTGGGATAAAGTACGAGTCAACGACGATAGCTAGGTCCCTTCCATATTCGACGAGGCAATGAATCAATATCTGCGCCCTACTCGAATGGTCAACATTTGCTTGGAGAAGTACTATTGTAACTACGTACTAGACTCCTCCACTTCCATTCGCTCTTAATGTTGTTGGGAGGCAGCGGTACTTCCTCTTCCTGAGGCTTCTCAGACTTTGTCTGAGCAGGCAGGGGGAGGCTGGGTCCTCGCCGCCCCGTCTTCCTTTTTTTCTTCTTCATCTCATTGGCGGCGCAGTTTTTATCGCTGGTGATTTGCCTTGCTTCCTGCGGCTTTACATGCAGTGCGTTTTGTTACCTGATTTTATGGCCGGATTCGCCGCATTAGCGGACTATAAAGCGGGCGTCTGTCCGGTCAGGCTAAATTACGGCATTGCTTGACATGGTCGATCTCCAAGCATTGGAGGATCTTTGTCTGCAACATCGTGTGGCATTATGATCACCCAATTTTTAAGCTACTTGAGATCATCACCTTTTTGACAACCTCCATTGGGCTCTCATCCAGCAGATGTTCAGACTATTGTCGATGTCTTGATGTTCCCCACTTTTACCTCTCTAGGTGAACATATGCTTGCTCCTACCATTATCTGAATAATCTTCTCGGCTGTTGTTGCCTCGTCCAGACCCGAAGTTTGACCGTTTTACATAGTAGGAAGTCTTAACATTGTTGCACTGCGCGAACAGATTACAGAATCTATTCGCGAGGGCATCAACTTTTTCTCTGTTCCCCCCCCCCGAGCCATTGACCTCCCAAACAAGGATATCTGTTGTCGCCCTTCTGAATTTTGGATTAGTAATTCGGTCAGGTGTTGTAAGCTCTGGCGAATCATCTTAGAATAGGCCCCTTGGTCGCTGCAAGTTGGAATTATTGTCATCCGAGGAGGTCTAATTTTTTAGTGGTGCATATCGACGGTTATCGACCGATCAAGTCATCGGGAGCCTCCCCTTTTCTTAGTTTTTCCCTTTATTGGGTGGGGGATTGGGTTTCCTTTCTTCTGTGCTAGTGGCTTCGGGCGTGTATCAGGCGATGCGGCGGTCTTGTTCGCCTCTTTGGCGATTTTCTTTTTAATATGCTTTTCTTTCGCCCAAGTTTCGCCATTGATAGCGATAGACCCCAGTGGACTCTGTCCTTTCCATATGCTGTGTTGCCTCTTCCACTTCTACTGTCAGTGCCTCTTGTTTATTTGTCAATGATACCTCCGGGCTCTTTCCTGCCTTCTTTTTGGAAAGGGAAGGTTTAATTATGAAAGTGGCGCATTATTGTTCACTCCTGAGTCTCGAATTTCCGCGCTTAAGTTTGAGAGTACTCTCGGGAGGATTTTTAGAAGATATCCTCAATAAATCTTTCTTTTTGAGAATCCTGCAACGTGTCTTCCTCCCTCGCTTATCTTGCTCCCCCTCCTTTGGATCGAGAAAGAGCGAGGGAGTGACGAAAATTTCGTTTATTCGCCAGGTTTATCTGTTTGGGAATCCCTTGTGATCTAAAAACGAGAGTTTGTAAGTCCTTCTCCGTTAAAATCATTGTCGGGGCGATCTTCTCCAGCGATGTAGATTCAACCTGCACTTACATCATCGAAGTCTGGATCATGTTTATCTCAGGAGTGTGCCGGTTGTGTGCCGATTGGCTGGTACATCGTTCTCTTTTTTCCATCGCCATTCTCCTAATCCTTTCGAAGAACGGTTTGTGAGAGTGGGAATTCAATCTTTTTGAGACTCTATCGATCCCCGCTGTTGTTCTCCCCTTTTCTTCTTTGGGAATCCTGTATATATATGTGAAGTCTCTCTTTGCCTTTTGCTGCACGCCTTCTCGTCTCTTTGAAGTTCCTTTTTGTTCGAATAGATCGCATCTTCGTCGCCTTCCTTCTATTCTTCGACCCTGCTGATAATAGTAGATCCAGCCGTGAATTTGGCATATGCATGCTTGGCATATGCAAAGATCACGGACTATGTTACGTTTTATATTTTTAGATTTTTCGATGGATTTGGCGATGATGTCGAGTTCTCGTGTAACGCATGTCGGTTTATTCTCATACGCCAGCATTATCCCTTGCCTTGTTCTTGGTTTTCATCGCTGAATTTAAGGATGGCTTAATTTTGAAATCTATCATAACGCAGTTGTTTTCCCGTAGTCGTTTAGCCAGCAACTTATCGGTCTACTCTTGTCTGGCCTTCTTCATAAATTTTTCCTTGTTCTCGGGATTCCATACTAAGCGGCCATAGCTCCTTTTTTCCTTTTCCGAAAAACTGGAGGAGTCTACTAATATAAGATCCTTTACATCGAATTCCACGCCTCTTTTCGGGACAGTTTGATCCATCTTCCTCCTGAAGCGCGTTCATTTAAGACACATATGCCTGCGGCTGATTCGTTCGTTATATCAGTCATTGGGATTTTCATCAAATTGACAGTTCATGGACTGGGTTCGATAAATTGAATTTATCTCTTTTAAGATGCGGAAAGATACCGTTTTGATGATAAGTGTTTCCTTTCTCCTTTCTTTTCTGTAGGAGGACTTCTTCTGAACTTCTCGGGATGCTGTGAAGCTGTCCTTACATCGTTTTCCATCCATTCCCCCTTAAGATGAAATATTTCCACCCTGTTATTTCTCTCCAGTGTCAAACTGGCTCTCCTACTAAAGATCGCTAGGACACTTCCCCTTGGCTGCATTAAGTGTGTGGTCACCATTGTTAAAGATAAGAATATTAAATTGTCTCATGGCGTTATGATTTGATACGTTATGATTACGCACACACACCGCGACCTCTTTCCGATCGAGGATGGATCCGCCGTTCCGAGAGTGGATGTTTCCTTCACATAGCTGCCCGGAGTTGGGCTATCCGATAATGTGGGAATGGTACATCCATACCGCGATCAACGGCATTGTCTTCATGTCGTGATATCCTCGGGCCAGGGCATGATGCCTCCATGGGTGCCAGTCTCATATGGGGCTATAAGCCAGGTCTTCCATCCCTTCGAAGAGGACAGAGTCGCCGACCCTAGTTTTCCATGCGAAAGTCCTGCTACCGGACCATTTATGCCGCCGGACCCAGACCTCGAAATACGTCCGAGCGATTCCGGCGATATCTAGGTCGCGGTCTCTGATTTCGGCATATGTCCGAGCAGCCCTGCAACTCGTGGTCAATCGCAACGTGTTAATTTGCAACTCGTGATGTACTACAATGTGGTCATTTACAACTCGTGGTCATTTGCAACTCGTGGTCAATCGCAACATGATCAATCGCAACTTGGTCAATTAGAATGGTGGTTAAATGAAACAATGGTGGTCAAATGGGATACTCTCTAAGCACTTTGTTCTGGAAGACTTGTATGATTTTGATCTGGCACTGCATTCCCATAACTGGATGCCTAGGACTATACTGATTTGAGAATTTGTTTATGTCATAATAGTTTAATTGTGTGGATAATTTGGAATTTCTTCCAATCATCCATTCCACATTTATGCGTATATTATTCAACTGCTTTCTTTTAATTTTGATATTTCTTCCATCGTGGATTGGCATCTATAGTCCTACTAAGGTACCTTACGATATTAGAACAAGAAATAACTTGTTGATTAATTGTGATTTATTGTGTGTTGGTAGCGGAAGCACTTTTTTAAAGTATAATAAAATTGATGTGCTGCGATTTATTTTCGTTAAGCTTAATTTGTCAATATACTGTCCATAATATAATTGAAGGCTGTTTGCAGTTTAATTGCGGCTATGGCAGCGTCACTACCTACAGCCAAAACGTAATGTCGTTAACAAAGGTAGCTATTTTAACACCGAGATTTTAGAGATATCAGCTGTAAACATGAGATACAATAATGGGAACACTGTCTTGTGGGGTCCTTGCGAAAATCTTACGGTAACTAGAATAGGCGTTTTCTAGTCTAACTCTAAAGCATTGGTCTTGAATATAGGATTCTATGAATTTATTGAAGGACTCGGAGAACATTCCTCTCAACTTGCACATTAGATTCTCATGCCAGACTCTGTCAAACGCTTGGGATACGTCAAGCAGAGCACATTTTCTTGTTTTCAAACATTGCCTCAATTATATCAATTATCTGATGGATCTGATCCTGAGGTAGAATGTTTGTCTTGAAAGCCAAACTGATGTTCCTGCAGAAGTTGAAGGTCATCAATAATTAGTTTGAATCTCTTGACAATGAATTTTTCGAAGTCTTTAGAAATGAGGGGAAGAAGAGATATGGATCTATAAAAAGTCTCATCAGAGATTTGATTGGTTTCAAGATTATGATTATTTCGGCAATTTTTTACTGTTCAGGAAAATATTTTAATCTTAGTGGTGTATTAAATAAGTGAATTAATTTCATTATTCCTTTGTGCGGAAGTTCCATTAATATACAAGCAGAGATGTGATCAAAACCTAGGAATTTTTTGTGATTTAAGCAACTTATTTTTTTGTATTATTTCCTTGAGAGACATATGTTTAATGTTGACATCTTCTTTGTAATTATCTACATCCAATTCTTTCCTATTCTCATTAAATGATTCACGAAGTTGAAAAATACTCTCCAAATGGCATGGAAGTTAACCTTATCTTGATTACTTCTGGCCCAACTACCGTCGACTCTTCTAACGGGTAGAGCATTAATAATAGGTCCTTCATCTTTTTGAATGCTTTCCAAAGAGAATAGTCAGAGTTCTTTTCAACTTGGAAAGGTGGCTATCTTTTGGTTTTTAAATTCATGGGTACATCTTTTTAATTTGATTTAGGTTATTAAAAATAACCTAACCTTTTTCTCCGGGTCGCGTGTCTTTTTGCCAAGCGTTTTTTTTCCTTTACTAATTCTTTTACCTCGATAGATTAATTTATTCCAGATTTAATCATTTGAGAACCGGAGAATTTTCTTTGACTGCTTGTTGAAATAGAGTAGTAAATAATTTCACTTTATTTTTTATTTTTCTTGTATTTTAAGCAGAACATTGAGGATAATATTCTCTTCAAGATAGTAAGAATAGTTTTTCTAATCCATCTTATTATTAAAGTTAAATAGGGACTAGGCTCCTTGTATATAATTGAATCATTAAGTATTAAAATGACTGCGATATGGTCTAAACTAAAATACTAGATTCCTTTGATATAATTGATTGATAGATCTTTGATGAAGAAATCAATTATACCTGTTAATCAGTGGGCCAATAGCTAGAACTACTTAATAAAAATGTGCAATCTAAAGACTTGCCGACCTACGGCAGCTCTTTGCCTTTTGTAGAAGTGTATTTGTTGCACCAGTGTGCTTAACGTTGAAATCACCGTCAGCATTAAAGGAATCATCTAGGGTCTGAAGAAACTTAATATACTTTTTCTGCTTTATATTATGTTTAGGTGGACTAGAAATTGCAGAAAATTTATGTTTTTTACGTTGCATGTTGATGGTGAACGCTTGAATATTTTCAGAAGAAATTTAGGTTCATCAAAGTGTTTAATATTATCATAGATAACGACAGCAGCTCCTTCACGAGCACTATTAAAAGGATGTAAAGTATATTGATATATTTTGAAAACAAATATTTTGAGATGTGATACTTTGGTGAAATGAGTTTCCGATATGAGACATACATCTATTCTTTGTTTCTCTAAAAAGAATTCCAATTCGGGTTTATGTTGGAATAAGTCGTTGGTATTCTAAGTTTTTATACGATTGGATCCCGCTATTGTTTATCTTTGAGTTTATCCTCGTTTTCGAATATATCGAATTTCATTTTATTCAATTTATCCATTTGATCAAGACGGCTAATTAGTTTTTATAATTTTTCCATTATTTTTTCAAATACATTGTTATGCAGTATTTCATTATTGCATTGTTATGCAGAGTTATCAAAGATAAACATGAAATCTAAGCCTTGAGATTTTATCATTTTTTTCTTCGTCTAAACAGGTACTCTGTCTTAAGTATGTTAGAATCGATTTTAGTCTTTATTTGATAAGCATAGTTGACTTCCTCCAAAATCCTTGAGGCTAACCTCCGATTTTCCTGGCAAGAACCTGGGCTGTCACTTGGGATAGTCTTTCCTGAATTTGTTTTGTCCATTGCTCAGCAGTTGCCAGATTTGATTAACTCCGAGTATTTTATTTTCCTGGTACTGTCCAGCAAATTGGCGAGCATTTCCCAATCTGCTACCTGAGAAAGCGTCTAATGGGGGACTGGCAACTCCATACGGGACATATTGGATACGAAAAATCCGACATTAACGATGAAAAGACAACTACAATATGTTAAAAAATTGGCACAACAAAGATACTATCATAGATATATCTTAGACAAAGAATTTATTAGTCTCCCATTTAATGACTCAAGTTTACCAAAAATTTACTTAAGATGTACAAAGACGGTATTCCGTTTAGGATTATTATGTCTTCTATAAACACGTCCTTCAATAGCTAAATTCCTACAAAATATTATTTCTAAAAGTATCCTCCTGTAAAAAGTGAGATAAGAAATAGCTTTTACAAATCTTTAGCTGGAATGATGTATCGAAAGTAATGGTTTCTTTGGATGTAATTTCTCTCTTCATAAATTTTCGCTAGACAGCGTCATAAATAGATGAGACTTCATAAAACGTGTTGTAAAAATAGAATGATTTTATTAATGCGATAAACTTTGTTTTGATACTATATATTATATATTTAATGGAATTATTTATAAGCAAATTTATGCACATCTGGGCTCTCTTCTATCCCTGATTATTTCCGATATCATTATAGTTGATTTAGAAGAGAAGATTTAAAATTTTGTCGGTATCTCAGTTTATTATGAATACATTGACAACGTATTTATGATTGCTCCTGGATACAATTTTCCACATTGTAGACACATTTAATAATCAACATAAGAGACTTAAATTTACAGTGAAATATGAGGAAAACTTTCTTAATATATCTGTCATTAACAAAGACAATAACAAAAACATCACAAGAAAACAATAATGTAATTTATAAAATTAATTGCAATGATTGTGATGTCTCTTATGTCAGACAAACGAAAAGACAACTTTAAACTAGAATCAAAGAATCATCGTAATAATATAAGATTAGATCAGTCTAAACACTCAGTAGTCATAAAACAAATTATTGGTTCAAATCATAGCTTTGATTGGGAAAATGTCGAAATTTAGATCATGAAACGAATTTCCGAAAAAGAACCATTTCGGAAATGATTCACATAAAAGAACAAGAAAAAATGTATAAATTTGCATAGCATAAATTTAATGAAAGAGTTTTGAGTTGTTAGATGGATTTTATTTTAACATACTTGATTCTTTCCAAAACGTCTGACAATTAATAGCTGTATTATACACGATGACACTGTTTTTATTCTGATTTAATAGACTATTTTATATAAATTAACATATGTTTGAACAAATTATTGTAACTTCTTCCTTATCATCTAATTATATTACTCATTTAACATAATTTAACATTTATTTATAAGCAAAATATAAGAGGATAGTCATTGATGAAAATCTCGATTGAACTGTTGGTTTTTTATGAAATTGTGACTGAGCCGGATTTTCGACAACAACCGAAGAATTTAGTAAAACACATGCTTCAACTTATTATATATAAGAATTGACAAAGATTAACTAGAATTACTAATAAATTTACTGAGATAGAAAAAATTAGAATATATTTCTCAAGCTACTTAAAAAAAATTATATTGTAGTGACGGCATTCTTCTAAAAGCATATGCTTTCCATAAGCATTACCTAAATTCCACAAGCCTGATTGCCCATATCGCATTATCATTTCTTCTATTGACAATTTGTTATATAATTTAGCGGCTTTTCTGCATGACATCATCAAGAATATACTGAAAGCTCCAAGTTTCGTTAATAACAGCTTCAAGCTTGTCAAAAAACTCAAAGACATTATAATAATCCGAATTACTGTTTAATCTTACTGGATGTAATATCCTTATTTGTTAACATTCCGACTGCATTAATTATTGTAGCTATAGACAAAAGATAGAATTACATTTCCAGTAATTATAAGATTTCCAAAGATTTCCTCTCATATATTTTTGTGCGCACACTGATCGTACACAACGTATGAGGACCTACAGTTTCGTCGATTCCGAACGGCAATTTTTGGTAGGGAGGGGCAAATATACTCGGTGGTTTGCCATTACTTTCCGAGAGAAGCTACAAGTGTATAAAAATTTTTCGGTTCTGCCGGAGATCGAAACTGGAATCTCTAGTATATCAGACCAATTCACTTTCTGCTACACTACGCGTTTAAAAAAGAATTCTTGGATGGAGTCAAATTAATTCTTGATTTGACATATTTTTCTTTTAATGGTCATTTTTACAAGCAGAAGAAGTTTGGTACCCCTATGGGTTCATCATTACCTCCGGTTTCAGATTTAGCAAGAATTGGAACAATAGGCGTTGAGTAAATATGATATCTATGTACAGTTTTATTTTAG
>Ga0157362_1000949_pt1 | contig 11273 bp, 11 predicted proteins | sample AttlaeALBM3_FD_111480 | JGI IMG/M metagenome (GOLD analysis project Ga0157362, IMG submission 111480) | Fungus gardens microbial communities from leaf cutter ant in Ribeirão Preto, State of São Paulo, Brazil - Atta laevigata ALBM3 | ecosystem: Host-associated > Fungi > Mycelium > Unclassified ... | reverse complement strand
TTGTATACAGTATTAATTATTAAATGTAATTATTTTTGTAAGATGTATATAAGTACAACAGAACACGAATATCGACATAGGAGTGTGTGGCTCAGTGGAAAATTTACAGTCTCATAGAGCAGACTTAGAAACCAGGCCTTCGAATCTCGACAGAAGCGGAGTTGATTTTCTCATGCTGTCGGTTACCTTACTACGAATGCCTTACTATGAATTACGTAATTTTGAGTGGTGAAAACGTGCAATGTGAATGACGAGTGCTAAATGAATATTTTGCACTCGTATACGTTTTTTTCATCTCAAATTTACGCAGCACATATTTATCATTCAAAAATGCTCATAATGTATATGTTTTTATCATAGATGTACTCATGTCTTGCATGAGTGCAATCCGCTTTAACTCATTCTTTTAACCATTCATTTTTACGGAAAAGTTTCTATTTGCAATTTAAAAACGGAGTCATACTCATTGAGTAAAATGCACGATTCACTCAAATTAACCGTTCGCGCGGATTAAAAACGAGCTAAAAACGGTGAAAAATTTTTATAAAGATTCCTTCGATGATTTAGACTTGATAACAAGGTCTCCTCCTTTCGCTCGATCGATTTTCGGCGTATGAATTCTCGGTCCATGTTTTAACGCTCGTAACTGAAGCTTACGATTGAATGAAAAAAGCCTAAACATTGTCTATATACATTGTATATACATTGTATGTATTATTAGATCGGATATGTCGCGACGTGATTAACAGAAACGTCGATGTTTTGGATACAAGGAAGAGAAAAAAGAAATACGTAACAAATACGTTAACGTATTTTTATTTAAAAATTCTTTTGCAACCAGTTATATATTTTCAACGCGCAATTTACATTTTGTAACACAATTCTTAATATATCCGCATCGTATAGTATTAGTAATATCTAAATTAAATAAAAATTCCATGTCTTCGTAAACTCGTCCAAGTAGATTTTATATCGAAGGATACACTTGCGTAATTTTGCGCACAATGTTGGGTCAATGCATTATACTGAATCACGCGATCGTGTATGATGAAACAATAAGCTGTTGTATTTGTGGGCACGTTCTTCTTATATTCAAAGTCTAATCGCACGTCCACGGTGCCATTTTTGACCAATTCGTTTTGTCGAGAGCAATCGATAATCACGGGCCATTACTTAAAAAAGTTGTAAAGATGAGACTCGGTTCGAAATACTCATAGTAATCCTTGCAACGCGCGTACATGTCGTACAGAACTGTTCGTACTGTTTTTATCGAAATCCAGATTCAAGTACGGATAATATTCTGAGTTCAGATAGACCTTCGTATTGATTAATTTGCAGTCGAATCGACTTATATCCTCGGATATGATGTTTTTTCTGTTTGCAAAGCGAAAATGCACAACTTCTCGAGCTGAGTACTCATTTCTCGTCTTGAGGCCCACGAATGCTTGGTTATGCTCTACAAAAGCGGAAACTCGTACAAATCCCATGAGCGAAAAGTCATGCTCAGATATCATTCGCTCTTCAAAATGCGCAGCATCACCAGCTTATTTATCTCTTTCATAATACATGCGACATTCTCCACTGTAGTTTGAATAATTCGAGTGTTGGTTCTGTCGCCGGATCTTCCAGACAATTGTAGTTGCGTGCTCATATTAAAATCAACTTGTGACGAGCGTTAATCACCACGCGTTTGTAAGCAAAATCTTCGCAAAATCCCAACAGTACGTAAAGCGATATACAGAAATTAAAGTATTCGGCCGCAATAGGCTGCGCTTCGGCATTCCGCATAATCACGCTTCTCTCGACTATTACATAGTTTTTGAGGGTGTTAGTTATGCCCACGTTTCTATTACGGTCAATCTCTACACCATTGAGTTCATTTCGAATATGATCGCGACGTAATTATTTCTCAATGCTACGTTAGCACCCTTGACTATTCTGTTCGTCAATTTTCCTTACTTTCATACGGCAGCATGTAGCTGGAATAGCAGATCCTATTGCTGTATGGGTATTCTTATCATCGCTGTACCCGAATGTTGTAAGGCGAACGGGTTGTACGTGTAAGTCTCAATCGTGACGATGCGATCATCAAAGACCGGCTTACCGGTAATATTAGGTGTGGGAAAAAGTTCGTAGCGTTTTTTTAATGCCATCCAACGGGAAAAACGCCATGAACTTTTTCCCATATCTATATCCAGAATATCAATCATCTCAAAAATTACGCACCGCAAATCCCAAAGATTGTAAAAATTTAACGTATTGAGCTTCTTCTTGCTGATGCAGTTGAATGAACGAGTGTTATTGAGTGACGATGTCACCAATCTTGTAAAGAATGCGTTATCTCTCTGCATGTATTCCACTCCGATTCAATACGAGCATCTCACGTTCGCGTTATCGCTGTCGCTATCGCATGTGCAATCTGACGGTGATCTTCTCTCTGCGAAAATTGAGCAATAAAAGTTGTCCGTTCTGATCGACGACACGTATCATTAGATTCGTAATGCTCCGAGCGGTGATCAGCAGATAAATGATCTGCGCCGGCCACTCCGATATCTTATATCCCGGCGGCACGCTCGGCGAAAATTTGTGTATCGTATGTGCTTTTGCCGTTGCTATGCGCGCCTGCGGTTACATTCTACGCAGATAACGTTTACGTTTATTATATCGATTGATACGTATGATTCGTGCCATCTTCGCAGTCGCAGTATATGCTTCAACGAGAATCCCAGCAGCGATCCAACGCTGTTGGGCATGCCAAAATTTATTCTGTATGCACATCTAATCTTACATCTCATCGTGTTGTAGTTTGCGCGAAGCGCAATTATCAGGTATTCTCTATTTTCGCCATCATTGTCATCGGTGTTATTGTCATCACGCATTACGTCAACTTTTTCGAGCTCGTCGCGACGCGCATGTTTTCGTAAAATCGTACATTTCACAAATTCATTTAAGTCTTACATTTCGTATAAATCATTGGGAATTTTAATTTCCGCTCTGTCTTTGACGAAAAATAAAATTTGTTGTTCGATTCGGTATTATTTGTTGTTCGGTTCGTTCACGTTCGGTATTATGTGATACATTTCAAAAATCGCCAGACCGAACTCGTAATCGCCATCATTCAAATCTATGATGGGAAAGTAGTTCGCCGCGAGGACGATGCTTTTCCCGTAAGCATCAGCGACATGAAAAACGTTTAATACCGAGATTTCACAGCACCTCGTCGAGCTTTTTAATTCACGCGTGTCGACCGTTTGTAGAAACCACAGGCACATCTGTCCACAGAAGCTTTGATCATATATCTGATAGGACATGCGATTGTATTCTATCGTCGTAGAACTGAAATACGCACCAGTTTCATAGGCGGTCGAAGATTGTCAAAACTATCAAAATACACGACGCGGTTGTTCCTTTTCGCGTACGCTATCCAGTGAGTATCAAACTTCGTTGCATTGTCCAGATTCACAATACTGCTTTCATTTTGACGCGCGCCGCTCATCGAGAACATGTATGAAATGCTTCTAAAGTATGGTACGCGCATATGTCTCGCGAGCTCATTCAATTGCACATTGATAGTTGCGCCAGATCGCATTTTTATTATCTCTTTAGCGTTTTTTTTTCTTTGCAGATACGTCCTGTCCGCGTTTGTACAGGCCGAGATATAGTCCGCGTTCATTTATACGGAGTGAGATACAGTCCGCAGCCCTGTTTCATCGCGCGATCGTGACGTTGCAGCTCTTCGAGTTGATGTCGCGGGACTTTGCTATCGTTTACCGCTTTTGCAACGCTGGTCATTCCGCCGATCAAGAACTCAAGCGCACCCAATATTGGTAGAAACACGTTTCGTTGTCGGAAGTATTTGCTTTTTCGTCGCTTTTTTCCTCGTCGTCGTCTTCTTCGGCGTCTTCTTTTATACTCATGCCACTCTTAATTTTAGCTTTCATCATTGCCCAAATGGTAGCAGCGACGGCTATCTTACTCAGAACCGAATCTCTTGCGAAGACGCGTCCTAGCGCTTTATTGGCGAGTACCCTGTCCGCGTGTTTATCGGTGACATCGTTACTCCGAGAATACGCAATGTCGTGTTCTCGGCACACCGTGTCCAGTAGATTTATGCCTGCGTCACCTTTGACTAATCGCGTCGTAAGCCGAGTGCCTGCAAAACTGGTAGACCGGAATATATAACTCGAAAAAAGCGCGTTTATCGCTCGATTCAATAAATTGTCGCGCTACGCCAACACTTGCTATAATCCTCTATTTTAGGTGTCGGTCATCGATATGCGTCACGATTGATTGTAGAGCTCATCGCAGCGATAGATTCGAACCTTCGAATCGATCTTCATGTGTTACGGAAGCTTGTCAGAAACGTGTTTATATAGTCACCATACACGCGTAAGAATATCTTCGGTATATACTGCAACTGCTCGGCGCTCACAAGTCTCGAATATCGGAAGAATGACACAGAGATACATTTTGCTACTGCGCAATTCGCAAGTTCGCGCGCCTTTCAAAAGTCATTCGAGTGCACGTAGCCTTTAGTGCGAGCATGAAATTCGTGCGGCAATCGCTGATGATATGCGTCACAATCTGTGACGCGAAATCGCGAATGGAAGACGGAGAAGCGCAAGCATTGTGAAATGATGCCAAATTACTATACGCGCGATCATTTGCGGCCCTTCGAATTACGATAAAACCAACGTTCTCATAAGTTTGCTTGAGAGTCCGAACGACTATGATTTGAAAACGTGTTACTTGAAATTGCAGCCAAAGTATCGAAGATTTGTTAACATCTATCGATGATATCGGCTACTTTCCACCGAGCGAAGCACGCGCAAATTCTATTTTTGTCTCTGATGGCGTGGCATGTGGCAAGCAGGAAGCGGTGAGAGAATATTTCTCGATGGGCCGATACACGAATGTTGACCGCTTCTATCTCTCAGATAAAGTTACCTAAACATCTGATACGCGATGTAAATCTGCTGGTCCTGTTCAAACAGGATAATACCAACTTGAAATACGTTTACAATGATCACGTGAATACCGACATGTCGTACGACAAATTTTTCTCGTTATGTCGCAACTGATGATCAAAATATGGACAAAATATTTCTAGTGATAGGCAAGGATAGTGCGTTTAAAGACGAGAGATACAGAAAAGGATTTAATGAGTTTGCGATACCACAATGTGGTCAGTCGTTGTCGATACTGCACTAGAGATGAACATGGCTGAAAAAATCGCGAGGGAGATCGAGAAGACAAGCGAGTCGATCCGCAAGAAACATCGTGCTTTGAAGACCGAATCGAGGAGAACATGGCGTTAAACAGGCATTTTAAGCTTATTATCAAACCGCTGCGATAGATCATTAACACGATTGTGCGCGCGATAAAGAGACAGTCGCGCAACAATGACGCAGTATTTACCTTTAGGCGCGAGAGAAAGGAAGAGGAGGAGAAGGAGAAGAGGAGGAGGAGAAGGAGGAAGCGAGCGAGATATTTGAGCGTTTTCCGTGTAAATCCGATAATGGATCGCACGATCGTGTACAACCGATAACCCATCCCGCGTACGACAATCGTACTGATAGAATCGTTGGAGAACGTTTTCGAAACGATGGAGCTAGCAAGATTCAAAATCGGTTGCAAATGTCAGAAAATCGAAAAATATGTAAACCGATCTAGGCCCGCTGGATCAAAAATTGAGGCTGTCCTGAGGGGAGCGCGAGATAAACAGAAGAGCGGTATACATTACCAGGTGTATAGCTTAAATCCGCTGTTTGCTCATAGATGGCATTAGTGAGCGTACAAAGCTACCCTGGGTACACAACACACTTTTTTTTATGTGTTTGACATCTGTCAACATTAACCAGTGCACATCATCAGCAATTTCATACAACATACATTTTTTCTTCCGTAATCATGTCTAGTTTTTTGCTAAAAAAAAAGGATATGCGGGAAACTTTGCTTTTCTGTTTCAATTTGAAGAAATCGGCTGCCGAATCGCATCGAATGCTTGTGGAGGCCTATAGCGACAAAGCTTTACAACGGAAACAACGTGCAGAAATTGGTTTCGCCGGTTCAATGACGACAATTTTGACCTGAGTGACAAGAAGCGTGAAAATCGGCCCAGGAAGGTTGAGGACTGTCAATTGTAGGCTCTTTTGGACGAGCACGATACCCAATCGCAAAAAATACTTGCCGAGCAATTGGGTGTTTCTCAAGCAGCCATTTTCATGCGGCTACATACCATGGAGAAGGTTCAAAAGATCGGAAAATGGATGCTGCATGAACTGAACGATAGGCAGATGGAGCGACGCTAAAACACATGTCAAATTCTGCTTGCCAGACAAAAAAAAAGTCGTACCATTGGATTGTGACAGGCGATAAAAGGTGGATCTATTTTCAGAATCCTAAACGCAAGAAATCTTGAACCCAACCATCAACATCTTCCTCAAGACCAAATTGTTTCGGACGGAAGACGATGCTGTGCGTTTGGTGGGATCAGGAGGATGTCATCTACTACGAGCTGTTAAAACCTGGTGAAACTGTTAATGTTCACCGCTACCACCAACAACTGATCAAATTGCACCGTGCTCTACGTGAAAAAAGGCCGCATTATCGGAAAAGACATGACAAGCTGATTTTCCTCCACAACAACGCACCATCGTACACGTCAACAATGGTCCAAAACTACTTGGAGACATTCAACTGGGAAGTGCTACTCCATTCCGCTTACTCACTAGACCTGGCACTGTCATCTGTTTTCGTCGATGGGCTACGCGCTCGCTGAGCGGCACTTCTTACGAAGACGTCCGAAAATGGCTTGATGAGTGGTTTGTCTCGAAAGATGAGGAATTTTTTTGGTGTGGTATACACAAATTGCCCGAAAGGGAAAAATGTATAGTTAGCGAGGACAAGTACTTTGAATAAATTGTTTTTGCTTCCTAGGAAAAAAAAAAAGTGTTTTTCTGACTAAAAAACAGCGGATTTAAGCTTATACATCATTGCATATTGAGGTTTGGTAACTTTCTTCCTTATAATCGACAGGGGCAGAATTTGACAAGAATATTGGGAAACTTCCGTCTGAAAATTATTATTTGGATTTCCAGGAAAGGTTTGATAACTTCCCCCTCCAGGAATTCTGAAATTATTCAGATTTTCAAGAGAGGTTTGGTAACTTTCCCCTCCAGTAATTTTGGAATTATTCGGATTTTCAGGAGGGGATAACTTCCCCCTCCAGGAATTTTGGAATTATTCGGATTTTCAGGAGAGAATTGATAACTTCCCTTTTCAAGGATTTTTTAGAATTATTTGAATTTCCGAGAGGGGTTTGGTAACCCACCCCTTCTCCAGAGATTTTAACATTAAAGACATTGAAGTAGATATGGAAGTCTTCTTCTCGATGAATATTTATAATAGAATTTTTATTTAAATTTTATGTTCCTCTCATTGTTTCGTTTTCTTTTGCAACTGTCTTTATGTTTAGATCTCCATCCTTCTTTATTATAAATTCCTCATTTTTATCATTTGTTATGTCGTTTCTTTCTTCATTTATAATTTCATCTTAATTGATATTCAAATTTGTCTCGTTGTCGATTCCATTCTGATTATTTCGTGTTTTGCTATCAAAAATTTCATTTAGAGATTTAAGGCGTAGCGTAGATACTTGGACTTCCGTCTCTTCGTCCAACGTTCTTATAATTTTTAAATATGCGTTACCCGCAACATTTTCTACGATAGTGTCTCCCAAATAGATTCCGTGAGCCTTAACTGTGATACCTTTAGGTATGTAGCTTATCTTTAATTCGGAATTTTCTATTACTTTTTCATTCCTTACATAGAATAACGATTCTGATCGTGGGGATGCGATGATTGTTTTTGATGAAAAGAAAGATATATTAATTCCTGACACATTTAAATATTCCTTTGCGTAATCTATTTTTGAAGAAGTCTGTTGAAAGAAATCGGCGTACCTTGCGTTGCTATGCCAACGTTTGCTTGTAACGTTTACAGGTGAGGATCGAGGATCGCGGAATCGACATTTATCGGCACCTCATTTTCGACAAATTTGGCATATCAAAATTTCATTTCCGAGCTTTGGTTGAGAAATAAATGTTAATTTTCTACAATTAATAGCTACATTACTTTCTCTATGGCATATTTGACAATTTTCCTTTGAAGTACTAGATGAGTTGTACAGTTTATCTTGATTTGACCCTTCTCTTTGTCCCTATCGTAAATCTGTAGCTCTTTTTCTATTCTTAGTGCGTCGGCTACAGTCTCCTGTACTCCTAGATTTTTAGCTATCCTTTGCTCTATTTCGGGTTTCAATCCCCTTATGAAGCATTTACATATATCTCTTTCTAATGAAGCTTTGATGATTTGTCCCGCTGAATCATTTCCTGGATTTCGACATGTCTCTAATATTTGCTTTCCTAAGATCTTTATTCTATTCGCGTACGTAACTATATCTTCGTTATTTCTTTGGTAGATAGGATTATACCCTAACTCCTCTTGCAACTGATATATATTTTTAGCGGGCCCGTAGATTTGTTTTAAGTATTGTTAATTCATTTACGCTATTAAAATCTCTATCTTGTATAACACGCGTTTCTCTTACTATCTTAGTCCTTATGATTTTAGTAAATTGTGACTTTGCCTCAGCAGACAACATATATCTCGCATTATTCTCTTCTTATTTTATCCTTCAACAAAATAAGTCAAAGGGACATTTTGATTGTCAAAGGGGATGACTTCAACGGCGTATTTCAAAGTACATACAAATTATCGGTTGCCACTGTTTGTTTGAATCTTCAGGTAGTGGGGTAGTCATAATATTAAATGCCGGTTTCATGAAGTCGCAAAAAACGATAAAATCGAGTACAAGTGATTTAGAAAAATTTATCGAAATATGTTCCGTAATCTCAAATTTGTTAAAATTGAGATCCTCAATAGTGGACTAAGAGGATTTGGCAGGAGCGAAAGTATATATCGTGTTTAGTATATTTGATTTAGATTCAGTTAAATCACCGAGAGCAATTTTATAAAGATTTTCTGCCGTAGATTTTTCGGTTGTGGAATCCGAATTCATTACCTTCAAAGATCACACATTATCTCGAACGAGCCCCCAAATTTCAGGGTTCTGTTACGTCCAAATCCTAAAAAGGATACTTGGCCTTGAATAGGAAAAGGAATTCGGAGTGAAGGAGGCTAGGGAAGAACACAATAGATTTCACTCTTGTGATTATCGCGTGAAAGGCGCGTGCCACAAGTCGAAAGCACTTTAATGGGTCATTGATGTGGGTCAATCGATATGTGACGCTATTATCCAATCCGTGCGTCCATCGGCCTTCTTTTTAGGAAATTTAAATCTTTTGACTAGGAACACTTTCTTTGGGAAAGTGGAACGAATCTGAAGGGGCGCCAAAATAAATGAAATTACTGTCTTATTGATTTTTACAATGATAATTGATTATATTTATTTACTTTGATATATATATATATATGTATCTATATGTATGTTTATACTTATGTATGTACGCTAATAGTAATGCTAATAGTAAAATTAAGCTAATAACTAAGTTTTTTGTTTATGCGTGTGTATTCATGTAGGATCAGGTGGTGTGGTCAAGGGGGGGGGAGGACCTCGCAAATTCGGCAAGTGATTCAAGAGATTGAAAAATTTCGTTGAGGGATCTGTCTGAGGGAAAATCTTGTCTGAGGGATCCTCAGAAGAGACGGGGAAAAAAGAGAGAGAAGGAATTGCGGGCTGTGGAAAGTCATAGTACCAAAGTAGGAGAGTAAGAAAGGGAAGGAAATTCTAGATACGGATGGAGGGGAGAGAAGATCGTTCTCGGTTAAGTCCACCACAGAGATCGCTGAGGGTGAAACCTCCTTCCTAATAACTGAAGTTTTATGGGTCTTGTTCAACTGAGCACGGTCCTCCTTTGAGATGAAAATTCCCGACTTTTTACAATTATCGGGATCCTCTGTTTTTTAAGTGTTTCGATTTTCGTTCGCTTCTTGCGACCTGCCCGATGGCGATGAGGGAAATAGAGAAAAAAAAGAGAAAAAAACACAAATAAATAAATAAAGTGATTTGAAAGACTCGAGACAACTTATCGCTTCTAGTAATAATAGAGACCGAGAAGTGAGGGAATTACTCAAAGCATTTTACTGTTCTAAATAATCCGAAAGAAAAAGAGAGAGAGAGAAAGAGTGAGAGAGAGAGAGAGAGAGAGAGAGAGAGAGAGAGTTTAAAAAAGGGAGAAATATCATCGCTCGAAGCGCTTCACCATTTCGACTGATCACGGGAAGCGCCTTATCGCTTCGTGTTATAGGAAGGGAGAGGAAATATAATTGTTCGAAGCGCTTTACCACTTCAAGAAATCATGAGAGTAAAGAAATATAATTGCTCGAAGCTTTACCGCTTCGAGTAATCAAGGAAAGCGCTTTACCGCTTCAGAAGAAACGAAATGATCTGTTCGAAATGTTTCAATAATATAATTAATCGGTTCGAAATATGAAATGGTTTTATGAGATGGGTTAAAAAGTGGATGAGGGAAGAAAAGCAGAAATTTTTATGATGGTTCGTTCCGTATTAAAAAAATGTTTCCGACATGTTGAGATATCCATTACTTACTCTCTGCGGTTGAACGGAGGATCACGGCGAATCCCTCAGGAACAGACCGGAAGATGGCTGGTAGTGTTAGCTCTCGATGAAGTTGATTGAGGGAAACTGGCTTAATAAAGATGTTTATGATCGATTTGGAGAACTTTACGCATTTCAGCGGAATCGGTGGTGTACATTGACTGACTATTTAACTGATTTTATAACTGACTGTGTGACTGATTGAATGAATGATTGGATGAATGAATACATGCCTCAAAGAGCCTTCGTTATATACGCGGGGACGATATCCTTCTTAGTTTTTAGCAGTAGCTTGACTTAACGTCTTCTAGGAATTGGACACTTGGAGGAATCGGATTGGTGAATGCTTATAATTAGTCTTATCTAACTTCAGAAGCGCGCGAGCAACGTCAAATACTGGTAAACAAAGTTTTAATGTAAAAGAATGGACAACGATTGAGTTTCTGCCCCTCGTGATTTGCCCAAGCTAACTCTGAATCCAATCGGTTAAATTGTCGCTAGAAAAATTGAATTTTAATTGTTTTAGTTCAGTATTTGATTTGCTATATATTAGGTGTATAACTTTGCTTCCGCCGTTTTCCTATAGATGGCTTTAGCGGTAAGTGGTGGTCGAAATAAATAGATCATAGAT
>Ga0157362_1000947_pt1 | contig 11280 bp, 3 predicted proteins | sample AttlaeALBM3_FD_111480 | JGI IMG/M metagenome (GOLD analysis project Ga0157362, IMG submission 111480) | Fungus gardens microbial communities from leaf cutter ant in Ribeirão Preto, State of São Paulo, Brazil - Atta laevigata ALBM3 | ecosystem: Host-associated > Fungi > Mycelium > Unclassified ... | reverse complement strand
TGTAGCACTTCAAAATTCAAATAGTTGTAATTTCATTAAAAATGAAATTTACATTTAATTTATAAAAAAAGAATTTTAAAGTTTATAATCTCTGCTTTCGAAAAGCCTCTTTGAGTTTGCTTATTTTTACATATAGAAAACTAGAGCTGAAAAAAATGGAATCTCTTCTCACCTTGTGAGTAAAGTCTAAAAAAACTTGCAAAAATTTTCTAATGTAAAAGCTTAAAGTTTTTCCTATAAAATTGTTTTTTTAAAAACATGATCCTGAGTTTTTATTACCTTAATTTGAATTAAATAACAGGAACATTTTGACTTTAATTACTTATTTAAAAATTCAACGCCGTTAAAAATCACCGCAATTAAAAAGAAAAATTCTTAAAATTGAAAATTTATTCCATCAAATGATTGTCAATTTTTTTGACGATTCAAATATAGTAACATTACGAACTTTTGTTCCAATTTAATATTGGGTTGTCCGGAAAGTTCGTGCCGATTTTGAAGGAAAATTGAAACGCAGAAGATTTAAATTTTAGTATACATTTATTAAATTTAAATCTTTTGCGGCACGAACTTTCCGGATAACCCAATATTACATATAAATTAAGTTTACAATAAATATCTACATATTACTAAATTCATTAACGTATAAAATTCATTAAATATATCAATAGCTATGCAAAAATATAAAATTCATTAACGTTAAGTATAATTTATAATATAATATTGTCAAACAAATAGCAATGTTATAGCCTTTTCATTGTCTCTTTTAATTTAAGTTGAATAACTCGCAGGTTACAAACTTTGCGGAAGTGGAACCAGCGAAGTATCGGTCGAGTATAGGGCCAATATGCGTTGCGAACTCGGTACGAACAAGTGAATCTCTGGGGTGTAAGTATCGACCACATGAGCAGTTATCGGATGTATCGGACGAATGTATCGAACTTCGATGTAACGAGCTGTGCAGTGCGCCGCGTTGTTGGAGAAACCGCCAAGTATCTCGTGGCATTCTCCTCGATAACTAGGAAAGAAATTTTTCCTTGGCCTGCATCCTGACAATAGGTATTCAACGATCGGTTGAGTTCTTACACGTCAATGATATCGTCGCTATTTAAAACGAGCTTTTGTTGCCCTTTTTTTCTATCAGTTCAATCACCCGTTAATTCCTACATTTATTGAAAATAATGCGCAGTAATTGTATTGGTTCAATGATTCTTTTCACAATATCCATTTTCTATTCTATCTATTTCACCACTTTTACGCAACCTCGACTAGCAATAAAAAAAGCATAGAGTGATACAAAACACAATGGACAGTTCAAAATTTTCACATAGCTACACAATACCTACTCCGATCGTAAATATTAACTTTCAACAAAAAAATTTTTTAATTCAACTTTTCGAGAAAATCGAGATGTTTACGGTTTCCTTATTACTAACGATTGATAATAAAAGATTTTGTGATGGATAAGAAAGAGAACATGAAAATACTTCAATTAAGTAGAGTTAAACGAAATCTTAATATTAATGAACATTCGTGACAAAATTTTAATAATATTTTAATAAAATCTTATGAAATTTAATATAATTACTGCAATAATTTAATATAATTACTGCAATAAAATTACTTTCCTTTAAATAATTTAAGTGATGTTTTTCTTGTAAATGTCTATCAGAGATGTAGTGACATCTCCTTTTCAGCATATATCTACATATGGAACATCTGACATATGGAAGATAATTTTTTAATTTTTTAATCGTTCCGAATGACCTATTAATAGAGATTGTCACGTCAAAGATACTCTCGGTGATTTGTCATTGCTGTCCGAGTTAAGTAACTATTGATAAAAAATCCATTTCAAATTAATCAGATAATTTATCATTAAAAATATATAATGCGGTAGAAATTTATAGAATCTGCGAGTTTGATTAGCAAGAGATATTGTTATTTCTGATCCTATACGTATTCTCGTCAGTCTGTTGGCTTTGTTAGAACGACAAATATAAATTGATTACTTTAACCCTCGTATCCACTTTGACATTTGTCTCCCTTATCCCGTTCGACGGAGTCAAACTGTGCTTGAGAATGAATAGCCACGCGTGTCGAGTAGTGCATTTTTGATAAAGTTCTCGAAGCGATGTCTTATCGACCGGCGGCGGCGCGCAAAGGGTTTTAGCTGGCGCGCATGCAGGTTCCTTGTCGGGATGAAAGAGGTGACGAGGCGACCCCCACGAGGATGGTTAAAGCATGCCTGACCGTAATTAAAGTGGGAGAAAAGCTATCCGAGGCGAGTTTCCGAGTGTGCTCGTTGTTGGGATGCTATTAAGTCTCCCGACTGTCCCTCCTGTAACTACTCGTTCGGTGGGAATGACGCGAGCCTCCTGCAATTTTCATCCCAGAGGATTTGGGAAAAAGAATATGCGGGATTAGACAGAATAATTAAAATGCTGGATGAACCGAGCCAAAACAATTTCGCGATGATATCATTAATCATTATAGAATTATGAAGGAAATTAATAGACAATTTCAATTTGATATAACAATTTGATATAACAATCAGAACTAACAGTTACCAAAAATTATTTTTAAAATGATGATTATTCCTTATTATTAAAATATTATGTTACAACACATATAAGCGATAGGTTTAGTCTACATCTGATAGATCTAGAGCCGAACATTTTTCTATTTACGAGATTCTTAGAACTGTATAACTGTTGCAGGTTAATAGTGGTATGCGCACGCGGTAATTCTTACTTGACTCTTTCGCACTGGCAGCAGCGTCGGACCTGGCACGATCAATATTTTTGTACGCTTCAACCGCCGAGTTATGCGTCTCCACGCACTTAACTCTGCTGTAAAAGGGGAAAATGGATGGACAGCGTTTTGCTGGCGTGCCAGGAGACAGTGCGATAACCCGTAGAGATCAAATACGTAAACGTAACATATACTGTCGGCGACGGACGCGGCTGTCAAGTTTCAGCGAAATAATATGTCCGGAAAAAAGGGAGAGATAGAGAGAGAGAGAGAGAGAGAGATCATTTGTATGGCGCTCGAGAAGCATATTCCCTCGAGCGTTGGACAGAAAATACGTATGGCTGTCGTACAGAATTAAATAGTATCAGTTGCAACATTTTGAAAGCCGCCGCGAACAAGTCAGAGAAAAAGAAGCTACAAAACATTGTGTACGTAATCGAAAAAATTTCGAACGACACAATTGACAACATAATTTGATCAAGTAATAGATTACTGACCAAATGAATACAGAAAAAAGAATAAATAATTATTCCGGTATTGATACCGATGATATTCTGATTATTTCATTCTTTTTTTCTATATTCATTTCATCATCAATGATACCGATAATGACATAGGCATACAATTGTAAAATCTTGCAAATACAGACTTAATATCTTCTAAGGTGGCAAAAAGCTCAGATTCTTCATAGAACACTATATATTCTTTTCCATACAACATGAGGAATTCAAAATACAAATCAACACAAAAGAACGAATAATTAAGTTTATGGGAGACTCATTGTGAAAGATGTAATGTCGCTGGAGTTAGATACACGATCACTGGGTAGAGAAAACAAAGGAAAAGCTCGCCGAGGACACGCAACGAGAACTTAACGTTACTTCTGAGGCATCTTAACTTCTACATTAGTATCCATTCGCAGTCTCTGAGGTGCGTCGGAAATTTTCTTGGATGTGTCCGCGAGAAGCAGAGAACGAGCAGAGAACGAGCGCAGAGAGCAAAGAGAGACAGCCGGGGAGAATTTCTGTTCGTGGGACACACGAGAAGAGAGAGAACGCGTTGCAAGTTCGAAAATAGCCGTAAGCACTGTAGCGGCAAACCAGCACACGAAAATATATACACGCGCACACACGCGTGTACGTGTACCTGCATACATATTCTCGAAGAATGCATTCAGAATGTTGCATGGCTCCAAGCAGCGCGCGGGTCGGAAGCCATGCGACCCGTCGGCGCGGCGGTCCGAGATTAATTACGGAGTTTCAGGAGCATGCGGGATCCAGGAGTTATCCTGCAGAGGCTGCGACACCTCGTTAGAGGCTTGCCGAGGCTTTGTATCGTGGACTACTGGACCGTGCTTTCGGTACGAAACTAGCTCCTTATTCCATGGCTGAACCGAACGAATTTGCAAAGGAGCGAAACTTTCGAGATTAGAGGCGGTTTAAAGATTGCTGGTTTAGCTACCGACATTGCAAGACGTTTCTTTATAAGTTGCGTTACTGGCACGTTTTCTTGATAACAATAGCGGTTTACTCTTATGATTACGGTTACGATCGCTATTATCGTTATATTCCGCCGAAAGTACTCTGTGGTATTACACGAATCCGCTTTCTCGTGCGTATTTGTCAGAAATATGACGGACAATGGAGGCGTGGATAATATTATCGTCATCACGATTATCCCAGCAGTTTCTTTGAAAATGTCTGGTCGAATATTCCTGTCTCTCTTCCTCTCGATTAGATCGAGTGCTATCGATCGAATTTGCTACCTCCGGCAGAGGTAATTGCGTCCGGAACACGAGGTCGTCATCCTATTCCGGACAGGACGGCCTGTAGACTATCTTTTGCTCTTATTATCCGCGAAAATGAGCTGTCACACCGCCGCGAAACTTGCGACATTCTTGTTGAAGAAGGTACAACTCAATGTACGAAGGAGAATAGTGAAAACGTTTTACTATGCTATATCCACGATAGCCATATTATTCGCGCGTGATCAATCATCTGAACAACCACCTTATCCGTCGTGACCGGGAACGAATTCTCGATTCGCGTTTTCGATGCGCGTAAAAAATAAATCGACGAGTGCAACGAATGGGTCATAAAAGCACCGCACGTCTCGTCCATGTAAAGTCTTTTTTTTTCACGAACGCGTTTTTCCAAGTCGATTTAGTCACGCTAGGAAATCTAATGCTATAACGATTGAAGAATCGCCGCTGCTGCAAGATAGCAAAATGAACGGATGGAGAGAAAAAAGACGAGAGGAAGAGCGCACGAAAACTGCAATTTCACGTGGAAGTCTGTCGAAACGGATATTCCACTGGTGCTTCAGCTGGCTGGGATATATCTCGGAGTAACCGTGCGTTAGATGGAGGAATCGGATAACAATCGACAAAGTAGGAGAAATATGTTTTCAAACTACGTTACGAGGAGGGGAGGATAATCCAAAGGGGAACGGAGCGTTGGCAGACTGGAGGAATAGACATATAGAAATAGACAGACGGGGTGAGACTTTTGTTTTCGCAATGGCGGTGAGCACAATGCACGAGATACACTTCGCCTTTTTTGCATCTGCCATTTGTGCAGCTGGCGACGGCGGCGATCGAACTTTACGGCTTGACGCGATGCGAAAATCACCGACAACAACAACAACAACGACAACGACGACGACGACGAGGACGACGACAAGAACGACGACGACGACGACGACGACGACGACGACAACGATAGACGACGACAACGACGAACGACGACGACAATAACAGGAGCGCATTGCACACATTTGCAGCGCGGTGATAGTGTAAGAGAAGTGAAAGAGTATTACGAACGAAAGCGTGAGCGAGAGCGAGAATGTGCGATGGACGTCGATCTAGCTCTCGGTCGGCTAGCCGGTAGATAGAGCAAACAAGCCGCGCTGCAATTTAATCGCAAACGCACCGGCAGAAAATACATGCGCGTCCGATGAATTTCGAAGTCCACCGCCTCTCCTTTCTCATGCAGACCGTTTGTTTTCTCTGAAATGAAACTCATGTTTTGCGGTTTCATTACCGACACTTTCTTGTTAATATCAAGGTATCTTTGAAGAATTTCGAAGAAATTAAATATTAATCTTATCGGTGTGTTTATCTTTAATATTGTTTATTTATGTCACCTGAAAAAAACGTTCTATCTACATATATATACCGGTTATTGTGATTAATATTATCACATAATTTTGGTTCAAACTGACCGAGGTAGTAATTTCACAATAAATTATTTACAGCTCTTAAGATGCTTATTAGCATCAATCATTCGATCATTAATAGTTTTCTAAAATATGCTTATGTGTAGTAATCATATTAACCCTTCATGGTCTATGACTCTTGAAAGTTCCGTAATGGTCACGCCGGAGTTCAAACGATCCCAGAGCGAATTTAATCGATTGCTATATTCACAGTTTTCGTTCTTTAAAGTACAAAAATTAATGATTAAATGCGCTCTGGGGTCATTTTGACCTCAGTGTAATCATACGAAGGATTAAATTGCTTGTCAATTTAATTTGTGATATTACTATTCAAGCAGGTTTAGGTGAAACTGTGTTTCAAAATCAACAAATAATCGGCGTACAATTATCTTGTACTGTATAAATTCACAAGAAATATTAGGCATGAAAAATTGCCTTGACGGAATATAGTGTTTTTCACTCATATGTGTGAAAAATATAAAGGGATATTTAAATATTCTTGCAAGTACGCTTATCTTCTTTCTACGAGCTACTATCTTATATATTCTTTTATTCTCTCTGCACTATTTTCTGTTGTATTAATTCGGTAACTTGATATTCATAGCGCTTTTTCCAAGAGAATATTCCCAAAAGGGAATAAATTTCTTCTATTGTTGTCATACTATTATTGTTTTACTGTGTTACCTCCACTTTTATATTCGATAAATTGAGATAAAACTTAAAATAAAATTAATCTGATTTTGATGACCTAAATCCGATATTCAAGTCTTAAATTAACAAGTTTCCTTAAAAGAAATACTTTCATATATAGCGCTGCGAATGTCAATTACAAATTTACGAGAGAATATTCTACAAGGCTTATTTTGGAAACAATAAGCGATATGTGGATTTTAATGCATTGGAGCACGCACGAATACATAATAATCAATTACTAATCAATCAATGTATTCGATACCCTATAATTTAATGCATACAATGAAAATTTAACTGAGCAATGACGTGCCAATAAACAAAAGCGTTATATTGTTCAAGTTAATGTTTGTTTAGAACGAATACAAATTAATTCGAACGATTCTATACCGAAAATCGAATCAATGCAGCTCGTTGATTGATCTAAAATGCAATATGTATTCGAGGTATATTTCAAGTTAATGTAAAATCATGTTTAGAATACTGTGTGGCTTAGTTTCCATTAATAACAAATATCCTACGATATTTGTATTATTAAGGACAATATAATGATACAGTAGTTAGTTATGAAATTCATAATGTTAATTACAATTAGCATACATTTGTCGTCGCGTACACTTTTTATAATACTTTTTTGCTGAATTTCTACCTAACTATTCGACGAAGAACTTTTACGAACATGGACTCGTTTTTACTACCAATCGTAATTCGTTGCGTATGAAAAATTCTGTACGTCGCGCGCGCGGTTAGATTGCTGAGGCTTTCAACGTGAGGCCGCACCTTATAGCACCGTGGAAGCTGAATTATGGAGCAAACAAGTTTACTATTCCGAGTTGACTCAGTAGTGTAAATTGAGAGCGCGTAACAGTGTTAATTCGTTCATTTCTGTTCTTCAACCTCGCTAAGATAAAAACAAAAGCATTCCACTCTTTACTAATTCATCGTCGTGAAATGATAAAAATGTTATTTTTACAAATATGAAATAATATGTCAAATCAAAAAAGAAACTGCAAAAAAAACTTGAAAAGAAAGCATCATCATTTTAAATCTGTAGATTTTGATCTCAATATGCTAGATCTGTGTAGATTATATCAAATCTTAGATTAGATCAAATCTAGATAGATTAAATCTTTAAATCAGTATTATCTATTGTAAACTAAATTTTATTCTAAGAAATAAATTATTAATTTCTTTTGTGTACCCAATTTGCAATATTTCTCTCTAAAAATTCAACTAAATTTTGCATTATTTTAGTCACTAGAAGCATCCAAAAACTCGAGTCTATCTGCGAAAAATATTAGGACAGAATGTTATTGATGTCGGTCATGAGACTTTCTAAAAATTGAAATATGACGACTTTTAAAGTACCGAGACGTGAGTCAGAGAGAGAAGTCCGGACTTATCCATTCAACACAATGGGCACAGTGCCCAGAATCAGGGGTGCTATCAATGACCGTGTAAAAATGGTTTGGAAGCTTCGTAAGACTGCGAAATGAGGTGAGGGGTTGAGTCGCGTTTAATGATCTATTCTCTATGCACACATTATCTTTTTATACACTTCATTAAAATAAAATGAAAATATTTACTATATCATTTATTAATTTATAATTTTCCATGAGTAATTATAAGAATTTTATAGATATTTTTTATAAATATGAAATTCTTATAAGTATTTATAAGTATCTATAATATTTATAGAGAATCATGAATTGATAAATGGCGTAGCAAATGTTTTCACTTTATTTTAACGAAACGTGTAAAAGGATAATATATACACAGAGAATAAATTATTAAACCTGATTTAAACTCCGTTTTCATTTCGCAGCTTACGAGGCTTTTAAACTATTTTTACAGTCATTAATATATAATGTTTTTTTTAAAATATAATATATACATTGGAAGGAAATGCGTTAATAGGAATACTGCTTGAAAATAGAGAAATCAGAATTTTCTGGTTGAATCTATTGAGCAAAAAATTTCTTCTTTTTTTTTTAAGCAACTGATTTTCAACACTCGATTTAGGTATTCTAAGCTGCAATATTTCGAATATTTGGTGCGAATTATTTTCGATCAGGGCTTGATTTGATCATCATCCATTGTATTTAACCTAGCAGAACGTGGGACTTGTCTTCAATGGAAAAATTCTCACGGAACTTTAGAAACTAAAATTGGCACACGCGATTATTCACAATATCTCCATAATATCTTTTACACTGCATATTATTCTTTTGATAATATAAGGTAATATAATGAACGAGTCTTTTGATTTTTAATCCTTTTATAACAAGCGATGTATTCTTTTATAATAAATTCTATTGATCTTGATCCTTTTTTCATTATAAGACGCGTTGATATGTAAACTATTGAGTTATGAATATATTTGATAAAATGAGTTTGAAAAAAGCATTCACGCCTAAAACGACATTAATGTCACCTACTAATAAAAATTGAGAAAACTTTTTGATCCAATAACTCTGGTTTAGATAATCAGAAATTTGTTCAATCTTCAGAGGTTCGTTTATTTTTAACCAGAAATTTTTCTTAGTGTAAATCAGTATAAATATATTTTATCGATTTTGTACAATTCTGTTGGACGATGGCATATATACACGCACGTTAAAATTAATGATGCATGACATCGTCGATGAGGTCGATTACCTCGAATTAATAGCTTCCATTAAAGTATATTAATCGAAGTTAAGGAAACTCAGCATCAATATAATTGAATCCGCTCTATTGTTTGCGGACTGGATTCGCTTTCGCACCGCTCGCGGAACTAGCTCAACAGCGCGTAATTGCGGTTACATGCGCGATCGCGCTGTCTAGATGTAGAAGAGGCAAGCGGGGGAGGTCCCTGAAAAATGATAGGCCATTGATTTCGCGTTATTCCATTAAAAACGTCAAACCGCCCGCGCAGAATGATATCAGTACGACTTTGCCGTGTGCCTCTCCCGGGAAAAACAGTCTGTCAATAGTGCGCGAACCGTCGACACCGCGTTACTTTGAGCCCGTCAACGGAATACGCCGCATAAATCAAGTGACGTCGTTAGTGCAGCAGTGCCATCGATCCGTCATTCGTCGGGTACATTATCGCGACGTCAATAATTCTCCTTTCGGCAGTAGTCGTTCGCCAGCTATAACTGCCCGCGATCCGTGTTTCCGGAAGACCTCGCATCCAGAAACCGCGCATGTAAACGCACTGCTGGGCTAATTATCGGCTTCGCTAAATTATCTCGATAGTAATTCCAACTGATAATTAGCGAAACTAAATGATTGCTTTGCACGAGCAGCCGCGATTGCCGGTATCTTGCCGCGGAGGCGCGGCGCAACCGTGCCATGTTATTTGCATACGTTCTCATTAGACGACGACGGGCTCACGAGACGCAATACGGAGCGACTAATTTGAATATCTCTCACCGTTCCTTGCTGATGAGACAATAAGAATACGTGCGTTTAACGAAGTATAGGAGCGAACGGTTTAATTTCAGGACGTGCCGTCTCATCTTTTTACTAGCGATGCACTTTGTTGACGATTGACATATCTACGAAAAAAGTTAGAGAACAATTTGTCTAAAGAAACCTGGCAAATAAAGAATTCAATTATGCACTACTTATTTTCATGATCTACAGCTTCGGTAATATTTGGCATATTTGCATTCACTCGAATTTCTTAATCATCATCGTAATGTATGTATATAATTGTATAAAAAAGTTATTTTTACAAAGGAAAAAAAAATAATCTATGATCCGACAATAATTATAGTAAAACTCGTTGCCAGATATCATGCCAAACTCTACGCATTAATTCTTACATTCAAAAAACAAAAAAATGTCATTTAATCGAAAAAATATTACCGTTTTATTATAATTATGACTATAAAGAAACAGGAAAAGAAAACATAAAGAGATACTCTAATCTGTTTAGAAAAAAAAAAAAAAGAAATGTATTTTATCCTGCTGTAAAGCACAAGTGTTTTATTACATCTTAGGCGAATACGTTGACAGTAGTAAAATGAAGGTAAGATTGTTGTGTATCGAAAGCCTTCCAAAACGACGTCCTTCACAAAGTTGCACTTTTACACACTGTAGCCTCTGCGTTCGGTGTTCTTTATGGAATTCGCCAGACATAATGCAAAGATGATGCCAATTAGCTGAGAAAAATGGAAAAGGACACATATAATTACTGTAAGATATTTATATAAAATGAGATCTAAAACCGATATTTATAATCGGTTCTTATATTTGAGATTGTCTCAAATCTTAAGCCAATTAGAAGATTATGTATTAGCATCTTAAGACATTACTTAAGTCTTAAAATAAACACGAAATGTGAATATCAACTTATTTTTCGACAGTGTGTCATTATTTTAATGATTTTTCCAAACTATTCGAATATTAACTGCATTAAAGAAGGAAACATAAACATATCATATAAAAAAATAATGAATTTTTGTTTAAAATTACAGCTAAAATACTAAGAAAAATCAATATAGTTATGATATTCATAATAAAAAAAAAATTGTCTGCAGGTCCTGTTAGTTTTTTAGATTTTTTTAGAAAAAAGAAAAAAATAAATTCTGATAGTGTGCAATTGAGACGCAAATAATTTTATTTATTATA
>Ga0157362_1000946_pt1 | contig 11281 bp, 4 predicted proteins | sample AttlaeALBM3_FD_111480 | JGI IMG/M metagenome (GOLD analysis project Ga0157362, IMG submission 111480) | Fungus gardens microbial communities from leaf cutter ant in Ribeirão Preto, State of São Paulo, Brazil - Atta laevigata ALBM3 | ecosystem: Host-associated > Fungi > Mycelium > Unclassified ... | reverse complement strand
TTCAACAGATTCGTACTTTGCAAATCGGAGAATTTGCATTTTATTGACGTTAGAATTTTTTATGATATTTAATACATTCTATAGGATACATTACATAATGTAATAATTAAATTATAAAAATGTATAAATTATTTGTTCATATTATAATTCTACTTTATTATTAAACAAATACATTGAGAAGAATACAAGAAGAATCAAGAAAATACTTCTCTCTCTCTCTCTCTCTCTCTCTCTCTCTCTCTCTCCCTCTCCCTCTCTCTCCCTCTCCCCCTCCTCCCTCTCTCTCTATCTCTCTCTCTATCTCTCTAAAAAAGATTTTAAACTAAATCTCTTCCATTTACTTAGAACAATCAGAATATGAAGACTATTACAATTTTGAAAAAATTGTTAAAAAAGTAAATGTTATTATTTCTAAAATGTAATAATTTTCAATAATAAATTTCCAATAATACCGTTTTTTAATATTATCGATTCTAACGGAATATCGCCACTAACTATTTGAAATAGGATGAATTATTGCAAAATATTTAAGCAAACTCATGTTATGTATTCAGTTATAACATACATAATACTAAATCGAAAATTGAAAAGAAAATTTGCAAATTTTAGTGATTATATATAATTATAGTGATTATATATATCATACACTAAATTTTAAGTTATTAAAGACACCGTTTTGAATTTGATAATATTATATACTTTTTTATTTATTAATTTTGATTAACAATCACAGCAATTTATTTTATAATTTACGTTTGAGTATGTACTCGTTTCTAGAAAACTCGAGTACAATCTTATTTTTATGAAATAATATTACTATAAAATAAATTGTTTTTACTATTATATATAGTATAATTGAATTTAATTTGATTAATAATAAAGAAAGATTCTTAGTAATAGAGACACAAATAATATTTACTGCGTAATGACTAAACAAGTGTATATTCCTAATTATTGTATGAATTCTCGCATATTTTTAAATTAATTGTAAGATTGAATTGTGGTTCTATACTAGTCCAGCTCAAACTATTATTTATAATTATATAAATAGTTCGTTGCCATTCTACTTCCGAGCTTCCTATCCTATATATATATTCCTATATATATATTCCTATATATATAGGAGATCTCCGACTCCCCTGGTAGTCTTGATCTCCTTATTTCCGATCCTTCGGCGCGGCGCTAGATCTTGCATTGAATGTAAATGTTCCACAACAGTCATTACTTGTGCACTGAAAAAAAATTACGCAAGATTATGATTTTGCACGATATTTTTTATATAACTTAATTATTTAACTCAATGTACTTGTTCACTTTTAATTCAATCTATACTATTTATATATTCAAAACAGGACTTTTTATATAAAAATATTTTTCATTCTTTCTTTATTCTTTTTAATTGTGAATAACTCGGAGTAAAGAGGCGTATAAAGGATATATTTAATTAATTTAATATATCAAACAAATAATGTAATATACTGTGTAAATATATAAAATATACATAACAATTAAATAAATTAAATATCAGTGCATTTATGTTTCTTATATTATTAATTATATACATACTTCTAGAAATTTGTGGGACTTATCTTTGTATCATTTGTATAAATTACAGAGAAAATTTATTATTAAAAAATGTATTATTTAGTATTAATTAATAATTTTAATAATTTTAATGAAATAAATATTATAAATTAATGAAAGAAATAAATTAATGAAAGATTTAAGTATGCATATATTATAGTTTTAAACATTCATACAACAGTACTTACCAATACTCTAGGTCCTTTACAAGCCATAACTAGTCATTAAGAGGATTGCAAAACAAAGGACTATAATCAATTTTTATTTTGATTGCTTGAGAGATTCCTATTCTATAATATATATAAATGTTGAGAGAGAAAATTTTGATTTTTGAACTTGAAAAAAAATTTTCGTATTCTCACCTTTAGTCTCTCAGCTCAGTTCAAAGAATCGTTTCGGCGGTCGCTCAGTTTATATACAGAACCAGTATACATGTAGAAATATATTTAGAACAATAATTTCTTTAAATACAATACATCTTAAGAATTTTTACGAGTTGTTTATGTTCATCACTGATATTATTATCATTTATCAGGTTTCATTAATTGTGCAAATATCGCAAGAATTATATAGTATATAAACACATTACGTAAAAATCTATGTGCTCATGAATCTTAACAAAGACTTGAAAAAATTATAACTCTCTCGCAAAACAATATCACGATAACAAAAACCTTTCTTCGTGGCCCACGATAGTATCGCGGTGCAATTGCATCACTTCTTTATTTATTCGTTTATTCGATATCGCAACCAGCCACAACATATTCACTGCAATGAAAATATCACCGCGAGAGATGGATTTCAGCATTTGTAAAATATATAAGATTGAATTCTATTAATTTTATAGTCATAACATTGAAATACGATTTATGCATACTCAACAAATATTCTTTTTAGGATGCTTTTGCTAATAATGATCATTATAATTTTAATTAAAATTCTAGAATTAATAATAAATCGCGCTATATAACATGAATCATCCCTCTCGGTAAGATACCAATTTTTCTTCCTCCTTTGCACACGTAAAATTTCTCCAAAATCATCATTCCTGATTTCATCAAAACAGAAAGATATATTTTTATTTATCTTTATGCAAACATGATAAGATGAACAAATTCATTACAAATTAATCAAGATTTAACATGCAAAGATAATAAAAATAAATCGACATGTATGAAAATGTTGACACATAGTTGAACAATCGCAATATCATGAATAACTATCCTTATTCGAATTAAAAAAAAACTCAATCAAAATTTTTTTTTATAGTAATATATCGAACTCAAAAAAATATTATCGAATTATTCTTTCTCTATATTTTATATTTTTTCTCTAACAAAATTGTCATTTGAAATGTTTAAAATGAAATATATAATTATTTAAAATACATAAATATATACACTTGTACAATTTGTATTTGTAAACATTTTTAATTATATTATAATATAATGATACAGTGTTAGTGATGTTACTAATTGCAAATTATTCAAAGATCCTTATAGTGAGATAGCTAGCGAGAATTATCATTTAACGCGCCTGTCAAATTCAAAATTGATCTAGCATTAATAATACGGTTTGCAGCCCTTGATAACATTATTTCGTTTTCGCATTCCTCACTATAATGTATCTGCGCAAAGTTATTATTTCGACATTTGGTCCCGATTTCGCGTATGATATAACAAAATATAATCACGTTTTGTCAACAGTGTCGTCGTGCCGCGGCCGTCACGGCGCGCACAGTTTGCACATTCCCGACTTTTTATTGTCCGAAAGTGTCACGATTTGATGTTAGTTGTAATCGTCCATTACGTTTTTCGCTCGCTGTCGGCGATAATTGGCGGCACCAGTGTAATATTTCAGAACACCCCGCCGTATAACGCATTCACGTGTCATTCGGCCTATCAAAACCGTTCTCCAAATTGATTCAGTTATCCTTCCTCCTTGTAAAAGAAAGCCCTTCGTATTTTTAGAAAATTGTCCATCATAATAGTCATTACGTTTTTTTTTTTCCTAAAAGATTGCCGTTATTAAGTATTAACCCTTCTGTCAATGCATAATTTTCACCTTTTCAACATGTTCCCGCAAAAAAAAAATGTAAAAATAAAAACGAGATAAAGTTTGTACAAAATTGGTTTTTGTTGTTCGAAAGATAGAGGAATTTCATTATGTCTTTTTGAGACATCATAATGAAATTCACACACAAAAATACAAAAATTTATATTATTTAATATCTTATATGAGTCCATACATTGATAAAAGAATTAACAGAAACTATAAGCGTTCAACTCAAGTGCAGAATTCGAGTCAAAATTCTACTGTCTATGTGTTGAAGTTCAGTCCAAACGTTATGATTATAATTTTATTTTATCTCACATATCCATTTATTCTAATAATTATAATATAATTACTTTTTAGAGAAACAGAACTAGATAGATCGCATTTTTAAATCCAATAATTATTAGCTTACGAATACTTGCAACAATTAATCAAGATATCGTAGAAATTAAAATAAAATCTGAAAAATAAATAATCTTATTGTTATTCATTTTTCCATATGAACATATTTCTGTAATATTTTTAAGCAACACAAAAAAATGTTAAATAATTTTTTTTTATTTTGTCTACGAGAAATGCGATTTTAACTTTTCCGTGTGAATCCTCATAAATTTCAAGTATTTTCATCTAGCTAAATTAACGATATCAATAGTACATGGATATTATAATGAATTATGTAATTTGTATAATTTGTACATATAGTATTAATTACATGCATTAATAACAAACAACCGATGCAGCATACAGCCAAAAATATGTAAACGCCTAATTCCCACTGTCACTCAATCTCCAACCAAACCCCCCGTAGCTATCATATATAATATTTTCTCTCTATGCGCAAAGTTCGCTTAATTGAGTGCGCCATTATCTGTAATTTAATGCAATGTAAACGATTAAAACGTTTATCAAATTCGGTCTTGATTCTGGACTAACTGATGAGTGGTGAATCATTTCATTATGACGATAATTGTGCAATTACAGAGCCAGATATGTATAGTTAGCCAAAGATAATAAAAATCGGGAAAAAGATTCCGATTCATGTTATGAAGACGAAACGTTAAACGGAAATTCGATAGAAATGGGAAATCCTAGAGTAAGAAACAGCAAAAATTGCATTTTTCCATGTGAAATGCATTCGACAGTGTCTGCATCTCGCGAAATTGCTGGAAATGCTAGGTTATCGCGGGATGAGATTCAAGCAGTTGCAATTATCGATGTATATGGCAGCGTAACCGCATGTGTCACGCGGTCGTTGAGTGACGTGAATCACATTCAAGAATCAGGAGCTGTTTCAAAGAAACGATAACATTATCTTTTCCCAGTATTTTTCAACAAGTTCTGCTTTGTAAAATTGATCACTTGTAATATCGATCAATTGCAATTATGAGATATATATGGAAACAGGCCTTTTTCAATCATATATATAAAAGAATACATCAGATATTATCTGATTTTTATCTAATTGAAAATCATCTTAATTTCTCTCTCAAGAAATCGAGAAATACACGCTGTTAGATCAACATATTTCCATTATGACTTCTATATCAATTCCTATAATAGAACGATCATAATAGAATTATCGTATTTCAGACTTAGTGAATGAATTACCTTCGTTTCTCTCCAGGCTGATGTCTGAATTAGTCTTGCGTGCAGAGAGTAGTATGTACATTTGTATCCCTTTCCTTAACACAGTGCAACATCTACACGCACTTCCGACTTATACTTCCGAGCTAACCACTCCTTTCCGTTACACGCGACGGCTCAACCCCTAAGAAACCATTAAGCTTGTTATGAAATTACCGTAAATGTCCCAGAAAAACAACATGTCAACTATGTTTAATAACCGAAAATATTAACTACCCATTTCAATAAGAAAAGTATTATTTAAATACTGTTCTTATTAATTATAGAAAAAGATTTATATATTCTGATGAATTATATTATATTAGAAAATATTATATTATATAAGGAACATAGAGTATATGAAAATGAATTATATTTAATATAATGTGGATTTTTTGTCGATATTATAGCAATAGCAATTTTCTCTTGAATTGATTGCTAATTGCTCATTAATCATTAATCAGAGTTTTAGTTATTAAATGTAATAATAAACTCTCTGCAACCCGTAAAAAGATATAAAAGTTATAATTTTAATGTATTATTTCAAAAGCCTTACACAATGGATTATTCTCGAATTTTACATTAAATTGATAATTTATCAGAGTTGCATATTGCAAGATGTAACAGAGTTTATTGAACGCAATGCAATTGTTACGCGATTACATCAATTCATCAATTCGAATACAACCTAGACAATATTTTTATTAATCTAAAGCTGTCAAATTAAAACTTCCAATAAAAAACAAAATATTTATAAACATTACTTGATAAATATTTATTTGATTTTATGTATTTTTATATGCGACAACGAATTATTATTTGATAAAATTGTAAGTAAAAAATGCGGTTACGAGACATTTAATCACGAAAAGTTAATTTTAATAAAAGATGTTCAATAAGCAATTTCTATTATTTGTCTTATACCTTTGTCTTTAGAAATAATTAATTAAGCTATCAAAATTTTTGATAGCTCTTTTATTTGATCATTCTGAAGTGATCGAAATAAAAAGTAATACATTTTTTTTTATTGAAAACTATCGATTAATTTGTTATCATCTAGTATATACAATGAAGTACATGAATGCTGATTAAGAAACTCGCATCTGTTTATCAAATAACTGATGTATACAATAAACAAAATATTCCCCCCCCCCCTCTCTCTCTCTCTCTCTCTCTCTCTCTCTCTCTATCTCGACATGCACGAGGTTTCGCTTCGATAGAGTCACTTAAGCGATAAATCTTCGCCGCTAACGTCGTCGTCCCGTCTTTCGTGGTTTTGCCCTGTAGGATCTATCGCTCCCTTAGTTAGCGGACTCGGCCTTCTAGTAGTCTCACTCGCGTTCTTCGGCGTAAACGTCGTTCGGCGTAGCTTCTACTACCATAGTCGAAACGGAGCGAAGTCTCTCTAGGCTGAAGTGCCGGACAATTTGATAATTGGATCTGCGGCAGTGCCGTGATTTACGCGCAGTAGGGTCCACGATGACCGTCCGGGTGGCCGCTGCTACGCGGAACCGTTCCGGAAGCAAAGTGAAGGCGATTTCGACAGATAGATAGAGACGAAGGCAGAGAGAGAGAGAGAGAGAGAGAGAGAAAGAGAGAGAGACATCTTCTCGCGAATTAGCTAAAACTCTACTATGGCTAGACGCTGTTTTACGACATTCCCCAATTCTCATTACAAAGCGAACGTTATCTTGTGCAATCAGTATATAGTACACTACAGTACTATGTATCAATCAATTGCGTATCTCACATAGATCGTTTGAAATGCGCAATTATTAATTAATGAGTCTCTATTATACGAATCATGTAATTTCTAATTATATCTAATTATTTCTTTGCTAGATTTGCGGATTGCGTTTGCAATAAAGAAATAATTAAAACATCTTTCCGACATACAAAATGAACGTGTCGCAATATTGTCTCACGTTTAAAAAAAAATTATGTTATATATTAAAATATTCTATATCAACTTCTTATCTTATATTAGGTGTAGTAAAAAGAAATCCATTATTTTTGCATGAAATTGAATGGAAAAATAATGGATTTCTTTTTACTACACCTAATATCAACTTCTTTATTAGAACATTTTATTATTTAATAATTTGCGATGGTAACAAATCTCTCGACGATCGAGTAAAAGTTTTAAAGATTTCTAGTTATGTTCTCGAAAGCTAAGTCAAAGAAATCACGACAATTTGTCTCTAATCCGAACGATGTGTCACCGGGTTCTACTGAGTCGAATCAAATCTACAAACGGTGAAGAAAGCGATGACCTGTAAAACGAAACAGAGAGAAGGCGTTGAGAAGAATATCATAAAGTCTCCCTTCGTTTGCGAGATGCTTCGTCCGCTCTCTGCTGCCTCACAGCTTGGTTTTTTAGCTTCGCCACGCACGTCGTGACGTGTTAGCCGTAAAACACGCAAGAGATTGCCATGAAATAAACTCCGAGCAGTAGCTCCTTTATATCGGGAAAGATATATTATATGTAAGCGTAGAAAAAACTTCTTTGTCGTTAAAAAAATCGTAAGGAAAACGGAATGTAGAGACGAATCAGTATTATCTTCATTTTCAGAGCTAATTACGATTGCATGTTTCTCATTGAAGTTGCATTGCATTGTGCGATTTCACAATAGAATAGTAATAAATTTCAAGAATCGACCGCGGTCAGATTTTATAACAAATGAAGTGTTAAATAAAAACGTAAGTACGAATCGCTTCACATTATTTTATTGAACACTTTATTTTTTATTTTTTTTCACGAACGAAATTTCTCTACGGTTGTTGCGTGACCTGTCATGAAAAATACATACACCTTTACAGACGCTTATAGAGAAATCAGATTTCATCAGTCATAATTTGTAACGAGGGGAAACATTTAATTAGATTTCATCTAATCGATTTTTAAGTCTCTAATAAAGACACTCGCGCTTGCGCTATTTTATCGTCACGCGTGTGTATCTATATAACAAACAATACAACAGCGATGCTCGTGCATCGCACTTAAATTGTAAATTGACATATGTTATTTTTTAGTTAGCACACATTTTTTTTTCTAAAACTCAACACAAGATAAAAAATCTACGAAATATTTTCAGGATTCATTCACGTAAAATAAGAATACAGGCAATGTTTTACCCACTATTAGAATTCTAGGATTGAATCGTTTTTATCATGAAGTATGTTCACGTTGACATAAGTCATTTAAAGTTGGAAATTCGTAAAGCGATATTATCGAAGCGACAAGCACGGCCGTAACAAATCTCTACGGAAGAACGCCCCGGTTTACGCGACTCTTTATCCTTCCGTGTAAGAGTATTTCTCGGCTGTAAAAAGGTGAAATCGAGGACACGACATCGTTTTTTATTCTCACGGTCTGTCGCAACGACGTCCACGACATATGAATCTTTCCGCAGGGAGGAGGGTTGACACTGCGAGAAGCAGAGGAGCTGGATGCCGTTCTCTCGAGTCCGAGGGCGCGAAAAGTTGGAGTAGAGAAAGTATGTGCTGGTCCGCCACCCGAAGAAGGAACGCCGGAAAGTTCGCGGGAGTGAAAAAGAGTGGATGAGAGAAGCAACAAAGTCTTTTTCCTGACACTCGTATTATTTCCGCCAACCGCGCGCGTTTCCGCGTGTTATCCTTGCCTTTCCGCACGAAGGCGGCGACGATGCTGACGTTTGTTTTACTGTAAATTGATTTCTCGTCGTTTTCTACGTCGAAATAAGGCGGAATGATCACGAGGATAAAAAGAACGGGCAAAATAGCAATTGGGAAAGTCCAACGCGGTTTTATTTTTCTCTTGACGCCTTTTAATCTCTCTTACGAAGTGAAAACGTCAAGAAAAGGAAGAATAAGACATTTTTCTCTTCACATTTATCTCAAGATAAATATTTATTTTACCAGACTTCGCATTACGTATGATTCACTTTTACTTCCGCGTAAGAAACATTTTTTTTTTTTTTACTTTTTTTACTATGCGATTGCTGATACTGCTCAATAGTGCGAGCGAACATGATTTAACTTTGAATACAAAATTTGTTCATGTCATAACGGGACGCGAAAATAAAAAACAACGAATGCTCGAAAGTGGCATTATAAGTCGAGCGGTAATAATCTTTATCTGCGATAAAAGAAATTGATCTTACGGTAAAGCCGACGGTAGAAACGGCAAAGTAAACTTGCGGTCGAGCTATATCTTGCCTCGCGTAATCTCGGCTTTACTGTCTTAGGTGAATCGTATTCCCGAATTCCCTGTGCAACATAACAGAGCAGCGGAAACCCTCACTGATGATTTCGTCCTTTTGAGGTTTACACGATAAAATCAGAAAAAGCAAATCGATCGTTTGCTTTTCTTATTGATACAATTAAAATTGAATAAAATTAACGAAAAAAATTTTTAAAAGCTTAAAATTAAAAAAAAAAATAGTTTTACACCGAAATAAAATTCCGATATGTTTGAAATCTTTCAATGTTACATAACGTATTAATGTAACGTTAAAACAGTAATGGTAGTTTTATGCGGTCGAACTATCATTGAGATAAATTATATCCTCTATTGTATTACGCTAATAATTTATTCATACGATAATCAACGCTCGGAGAGGAGGAAAAGGCTGGTTGCCGCTCCCGGTTGTATTTAGTCAAACGCAGTATTTAACAAAGCTCTTTCATAAATAATCATATTTTGTTATATTTCGTTGTGTATACGTTAATATCAGTAACACATAATAGAGAGAGAGAGAGAGAGAGAGAGAGAGAGAGAGAGAGAGAGAGAGAGACAGAGAGGGAAGAGAGAACTACTCTATATTATTTGAGAATAAATATCTTCGTCGTTCACTTGATACTTCTATTATTTTCAGCTGTGCAAATAATCGCAAGCATTCACGGGATTGCACATGAAAATGCGTATAAAGATTCGAGTAATAAGCGATAACAGAAGCGTTCGAGAGCGGGAGAGTGTGCACGGGGAAAAGTCTTAATTTCCTCTGCAACGCCACCCTCCACCTCGTCGGCGGAGACCGCATCGACCGTTTTTTAAGTCTGACGCGTGCTGGCCTTTTAAAGGCTTTTCTTCCAGCTGTTTAGGTTATTATAAGGACCGAAGGCACAGGGACGAGCCACCGTCGAAAGGGTGACCATCCGCTCCCGGCCATTTCCTAGCAATTTCCTGACGCTGTTTTTCACGTGAACTTTTGAACTCGTTCCCCCGCAGGGTACCTTTTCACTGTAAAATATCTGCTAAGTAGCCGGCAGGACTAGCCGGTTATAAATTGCCACGTGCAAATATCGCAAGTTTTGTGTCCAGATGTGTCCAGTATTTAATGTCCCCTGGACGTCGGTCATCGTCGATGACTGCACGACGAAAATGTCCTTTGCAGAATTAATGGCTTGTCGCGATATCGACGGCCAAAAATTGAGGAAGAGTGGATTCTGGATTTCCTTCCTGTATTTATCTGCTATGTGATGTCATGTATGTTGTACTAATATAAAAAAATACTATAGCTTTTATAGATAATTTCGATTTTACTGGATGTTACAAATTAACGTGGACATATGTTTAAATAAATCTGCAAGACTTGCGCGTTTGTCGCTTAATAGCGATCAATGATATTGCGCGTGACTGAAAACAGTATGCGTATACGCATAGTAGAGATACATGTATCTGAAATATTGTAAAATAACAAATCGTTTACTAAAACTATCATTTTTTTGGATTATTTAATAGCAAGATATTCAATATTTTATTTAAAATGATTTAATGATATTAAAGGATATAAGAGTGTAATATTTAAACAATACATATTTAAAAAAAAATATAAATTCTAGGATTTTGAATTTTAAGAATGCTAAAAGTCTTAGATGTATTTCAATGTTAACTGCAGTACAGCGCGATTGGCCTTCGAGGATAAATTCTGTTTGGAGATAAATTTATATACTTTATTTGTGATGCGGTAATAATTATTAGTTAATAACATATTTTATTATAAAATAGAAGTTAATGGTAACTGATTGATTCAATTAC
>Ga0157362_1000945_pt1 | contig 11283 bp, 8 predicted proteins | sample AttlaeALBM3_FD_111480 | JGI IMG/M metagenome (GOLD analysis project Ga0157362, IMG submission 111480) | Fungus gardens microbial communities from leaf cutter ant in Ribeirão Preto, State of São Paulo, Brazil - Atta laevigata ALBM3 | ecosystem: Host-associated > Fungi > Mycelium > Unclassified ... | reverse complement strand
TGACTTTCACCCGCACCCAGCGGCAGGCCTCCGCGACCGGGACGACGGGTGGGGGACCCGATTTGCTGGCCGTGGGATTGGTCGAGAGCGGGACGGGATATCTGGAGCAGGACGGGCGAAAGTGCGAAGTGTCGCCCGGAGATTTCGCGGTGTACGAGACTTCTCGGCCCTTCGCCTGGTCCCTGACCGGGGACTGGCGACTTTGTGTGTACACCTGGCCACGGGAGTCAGTCGCGCTGTCCGAGACCCAGGCGCAACAAATCACCGCCACAACGGTGGCACGAACGGCGGGGCCGGGAAGATTCCTTTCTCCCATGTTCAGTGAGTTGATCCGCTCCGATCCGGGCCTGTCCCCGCAGGGATCCATCCGGTTGGCGGATGAAATCGCCGAGATGGCCATCATTGCGGCCGGCGAGGCGAACCATCGCGAAAACGCGGAGCCGGGCCGGGACCAGGTTCGGGCCATTCAACTTTTCATCGAGGAACACCTGGGTGATCTCGAGCTGACGCCCGCCCGCATCGCACAGGAGTTCTTCATGTCGACCCGCAGCCTGCATCGGCTCTTCGCGCAGTGCGGGTTGACGGTTGCCGCCTGGATCAAACACCGGCGCCTGGAAGCCTGTCGGCGTGCGCTGAGCGCGCCCGGTGCGCGCTCGATCCCGATCAGCGACATCGCGTGCCGTTATGGTTTTGCCAATCAGGCGTTCTTCAGTCGGGAATTCGCCGCGCAATATCAGCTGAGCCCGCGAAAGTTCCGCGAGTTCAGCCTCGACGCCCACTGAAGCGAGTGCGGCCCACAGTTCAGCCGCGCAATTCGGGGAACTGATCTTCGCGCCACTCCCGGGCCGCGGCCATTGCGATCTCGTCGTTCTCACGGTTGCGCAACTCGACGCGCCGAATCTTGCCGGAGATGGTTTTCGGCAGCTCGAAGAACTCCACCCGGCGCACGCGCAGATACGGCGCGAGCTTCCCGCGGGCGTGCTTGAGAATTGCGAACGCCGTGGCCTCGTCCGCTGCCCAACCGGCCGCGAGGCTGATGTAGGCCTTGGGCACTGCCAGGCGCACCGGGTCCGGGGCCGGCACCACGGCCGCCTCCGCAACAGCCGGGTGCTCAATCAGGACGCTCTCCAGTTCGAACGGGGAGACCTTGTAGTCGGAGGCCTTGAATACGTCGTCGGTGCGCCCCACATAGGTGATGTAACCGGACGCGTCCCTTTCGGCGAGATCACCGGTGTGGTAGTAGCCGCCGACCTTGGCCTCCGCATCGCGCTCGGGATCGCCGAGGTATCCGCTCATCAGGTTTATCGGTGCGCGGGACAGGTCCAGGCAGATCTCCCCGGAATCGGCGGGGCGCTCGGTTACGGGGTCGATCAGGACGACCGGGACGCCCGGCAACGCTCGGCCCATCGACCCCGGTTTCACGGGGGCGCCTGGGGTGTTGCCTATCTGGGCCGTGGTCTCGGTCTGGCCGAAGCCATCACGAAGAGTGATTCCCCAGGCGTTGCGCACCTGCTCGATCACCTCGGGGTTGAGCGGTTCACCCGCGGCAATGCCCTCCCGCAGCGCGCCGCGCCCCCCGGACAGATCGGCCTGGATCAGCATGCGCCACACGGTGGGCGGCGCGCAGAACGAGGTCACACCCCGGGATCGCAGCTGGGTCAACAGGGCCGGGGCGTCGAAGCGCGAGTAGTTGTACACGAACACGCACGCCTCGGCGATCCACGGGGCGAAAAAGCAGCTCCACGCGTGCTTCGCCCAGCCCGGGGAGCTGATGTTCAGGTGGATGTCGCCCGGACGCAGCCCGAGCCAGTACATCGTCGAGAGGTGGCCGACCGGATAGGACACCTGGGTGTGCTCGACCATCTTGGGTCGGCTCGTGGTCCCGGAGGTGAAGTACAACAGCAGCGGGTCGGTCTGCAGCGTGTCCGGCCGGTCCGGCGCCCGGTCGGAATGGTCGGCCGCGCCGGCGTGGGCCATCCATCCGGGGCTCAGTCGATCGCCCACGCAAACGCGCAAGTAGTCGCCGGGCACACCACCGAACTTCGTCGTGTCCGGGGTGTTTGCGATTACCGCGCGGACGTTGCCCCGAGCGACGCGGTCGGTGAGGTCCTGCTCGCCCAGCGCGGTCGTCGTGGGCATGACCACCGCGCCGAGCTTCATCACGGCGAGCATGGATTCCCACAGTTCCACCTGGTTGCCGAGCATGATCATCACTCGGTCTTCGCGGCCGATTCCCTGCGCGGCGAGGAAATGCGCCAGCCGGTTGGAGCGGCGACGTAGGTCGTCCCACGAGTAGCGCCGATCCGCGCCCGTCTCCTCAACGATGTGCAGCGCGGGCCGCGGGTTGTCCGCAGCGACAACGTCGAACCAGTCGTGGGCCCAGTTGAAGGTTCCGCCCAGCGACGGCCACTCGAACTTCAACGCCGCGGCGTGGTAATCCGACCGCAGGTCAAGCAACAGGTCCCTGGCGGCGCGGTAGGCAACGTGGTTTGCGGCCCGATCGTGCCTGCTCACGGACCCCGCGGACGGCGCAACTTGGGGTCTGTCTTCGACACTTGTCACGGGACGGCTCCTTGTCGTGGGGGGTCCTACACGTTGCGGGCGGACGGCCGCCGGGGGCATCACGGTCGCTGCCGAAAGTTAGTAGCAACCCCTGGAGGCCCACCCGCGACGTACCGGAGCTACCGACTGGTCGGACTTGCGCGCCGCCGGGGCCGGCCCCGACACTCTCCCGATGGCGACGCCAGCCGACGAGAACCCGGCGCTCTCGCTCGCCCCGTACCTCCATCAGCTGATGCAGGTGACCGGGGCCGAGGTCGTGTTCGGCGGTCTCGCCCCGCACGCCGACGCGCCCCTGGTCCTGGATACCTTCGTCGGCACCCGCAGCGATGGGTTGCGGAACCTTCAACTCACAGCCGGTTTCGGGCTCGGCGGCAAGGCGGTACTGACCGGTCGTCCGCTGCACGTGCGCGATTACTACTCCGCCAAGGGCATCACGCACCACTACGACGAGGCCGTGCGTGCCGAGGCAATGCGCGCCATCCTCGCCGTGCCAATCAGATCCCACACCGGCGCCCACGGGGTGATCTACGCGGGGATGCGGCAACCGGCGCTGATAGGCCAGCGTCTGCTGGACCGCGCCGTCGCCGTCGCCAAGCGGGTACAGCACGAGATCGACGTCGAGGCCGAGGTTCTCCGTCGGCTGCGCGAATGCGATGCCGCCCCGAAGCCGTGGTGTGGCGGCGGTGATCAACGCCTGCGAGACGTCCACGCCGAGTTGGCCCTGATTCGCAACTCTGCCTCGGGAACGACCCGACAGCTGATCGACGATCTGATGCACCGCCTGTCGAATTCCGTGGTCAACGTCGGACCAACGGCGCAGCCGGCGGCACTGGATGGTCGAACCCCGCGGCTATCCGGCCGTGAGTTGGACGTGATAACCCAGGCCGCCGCGGGCCACCGTAACGCCGAGATCGGCGAAAGGCTCGGCCTCACCGAGGGTACGGTGAAGGCCTATCTGTTCTCCGCCACCAGGAAGTTGGGCGTGCGGAACCGGGTCGAGGCCGTGATCGCAGCTAGACGGCTGCGCCTGATTCCCTGAACCGACAAGTGTTCTGACGGACAAGCAGAGTGCTCTGACGGCCAAGTACCCGATGACCGATCGGCGGGATCCTTCCGCAAAGGCTCGAGCTCTGAACGGGCCGGAAACGAGGGATCACCGTGACCGCGCTCACCGAAACCACCGCAGGGGTCACCGTTCGTGCGGCCTGCCCCCAGGATTGTCCGGACACCTGCGCGATGCTCGTGACCGTCGCCGACGGAAGGGCGGTCGAGGTCCGCGCGGACCCCGATCATCCGTTCACCAACGGCGGCCTGTGCGTGAAGGTCAACAACTACTTGGACCGCGTCTACGACCCGGACCGGGTGTTGTTCCCGATGCGGCGCACCGGAGCAAAGGGCAGCGGGCGGTTCGAGCGGATCAGCTGGGACCAGGCACTCGACGAGATCGCCGCGCGATTCAGGTCCATCTCCGACGAGTTCGGCCCCGAGGCGATCATGCCGGTCAGCTACCTCGGCACACAGGGCATCCTCAACGGCCTCAACGTCGGCGACCCGTTCTTCGCCAGGCTCGGTGCAACCATTGCCGAGCGCACCTTCTGCGACTCCGGGTCCTGCACCGCCTATGCAATGACGATCGGCGACACCGCCGGCGTGGACCCCGAGAGCCTGGTGCACTCCAGGTTCATCCTGGTGTGGGCGTGCAACATCATGAGCACCAATCTGCACCTGTGGCCGTTCATCACCGAGGCGCGCAAGGGCGGGGCCAAGGTCGTCGTCGTGGACCCGGTTCGGACCCGGACGGCGGCCGCCGCCGACCAGCACATCGCGATACGTCCCGGGACCGACGCGGCCCTGGCGCTGGCGATGGCGCACGTGATCATCGCGGAGGGCCTCGCCGACAGCGATTACGTGGAGAACTACACCCTCGGGTTCCCGGAATTCGCCGAACGCGTCACTCAGTACACCCCCGAATGGGCACAGACCGAAACCGGTGTGCCCGCGGAGACGATTCGCACGCTGGCCCGTGAGTACGCCACGGCGCAACCGTCGGTGATTCGGATCGGTGTGGCGATCGAGCGCCATGCCGGCGGCGGACAGACGGTGCGCGCCCTGGCCTGCCTGCCGGGACTGGTCGGGGCCTGGCGCCGTCCCGGTGGTGGCATCCTGCAGCTGCCGCTGTGGGCGTTCCCCGTCAACTGGGGTGCGATGATGCGCCCGGACATGCTGACGCCCGGCAAGCGGGTCGTGAATCAATTCCTGCTCGGCGAGGCGCTGACGGGTGCGCTCAACCTCGATCCGCCGATCAAGGCGCTCATGGTCTACAACGCCAACCCGGTGGTGGTCTGTCCCGATCAGGACAAGCTGATCGCGGGACTGCAGCGCGAGGACCTGTTCACGGTCGTCAGCGAGCAGTTCCTCACCGACACCGCGGATTATGCAGACATTGTCCTGCCCGCGACGACACAGCTCGAGCAGGACGACATCATGTTCTCCTGGGGACACCTCTACATCACCTACAACCACCGGGCAATCGATGCGCTCGGTGAGGCGGTGCCGAACACCGAACTGTTCCGCCGGCTGGCGGCGCGGATGGGTTTCGACGAACCGGTCTTCCGCCGAACCGACTCCGAGATGATCGCCGAGTCCTTCGACTGGTCACACCCGAACATGGCCGGGATCACCGTGGAATCGCTGAAGGAGAGGGGTTGGCAGCGGCTCAACGTGCCGCCCCCGGACGCCTACGCGCCGCACGCCGAGGGCAAGTTCCCGACGCCCTCGGGCAAGGCCGAGTTCACCTCCTCGGCAGCGTCCGGCGGCAACTTTGTTGTCCCGCTGTTCCGACAGGGCTCGAACGACCACCAGCCCGGACAACCCGTGGACCCGCTGCCGTACTACATCCCGCCGCGGGAGGCCGCCCACACCAACCCGGAAATGGCGGCCCGATACCCACTGAACCTGCTCACGCCCAAGTCGCACGCCTACCTGAACTCCAGCTTCGCCAACCATTCGTTCCACCGGCGGGCGCAGAAGGAGCCGAACGTGATCATTCATCCCGATGATGCGGCGGCCCGCGGCATCCGGGACGGCGACGCGGTGCGCGTGTTCAACGACCGGGGCCACTTCACGGTGTTGGCCAAGCTGGACTCCGCCGTCCTGCCCGGCGTCGTGGTGTCCAGCCTCGGGGGTTGGCGCAAGCACTCCAAGGGCACGGCGACGCTCGCCGCGGTCAACTCGACCCGGTTCGCCGACCTGGGCAACGCGCCGACGTTCTCCGACACCCTCGTCGAGGTCGAGATTGCCTGACGGTACGTCAGGTCGCTTGCAGGGTTGACGAAGGGAGCTGTCGATGGCCTGCGTGACAACGGAATCGCGCGGGCCCGAGACAGGCCGGCGCGGTGCGGTGGGCCCGGTCGACACCCGCGGTCGGCGCCTGCTCGATCTGCGGATCTCGCTGACCGATCGGTGCAATCTGCGCTGCCGGTACTGCATGCCGCGGGAGAGCTTCGGTCCCGGTCACGCCTTCCTCGCGCGCGACCAACTGCTCAGCGCCGCCGAGATCGAGCGGGTCGCCGGGTTGTTCGTGGGCCTCGGCGTGCGCAAGATTCGGCTGACCGGCGGCGAGCCGCTGCTCCGCCGCGACATCGTCGAGGTGGTGCGACGGCTCGCGAAGCTCGACGTCGATCTTGCCCTGACCACCAACGGCGTTCTCCTCTCCCGGCTCGCCCCGGCCCTGACCGAGGCCGGGTTGGGTCGGGTCACCGTCAGCCTGGACGCGCTGGACGACGCCACATTCCGGGCGATCAGCGACTCCAGGTTCGCGGTGGCCGACGTGCTCGCCGGAATCGATGCCGCCGCGGCGGCGAGCCTGGGCCCGATCAAGATCAATGCGGTAGTCCGCCGGGGGGTGAACGACGGCGAGGTCATCGCGCTGGCGGGGCGGTTCCGGGGGACCGGCCACACCGTGCGGTTCATCGAGTACATGGATGTGGGCGCGACCAACGGATGGACCGGCGGTGAGGTGATCTCCGCGGCCGAGATCGTGGCGGCCCTCGATGCGCACTTCGGGATCGACCCGGTGGCGCCCAATTACCCCGGGGAGGTCGCGGGCCGATACCGGTACCGCGATGGGAGCGGCGAGGTCGGCGTGATCAGCTCGGTCTCCCGACCGTTCTGCGGGGACTGCACCCGGGCCAGGCTCAGCGCGGACGGTCGCCTGTTCGCGTGCCTGTTCGCCGCATTCGGCACCGACCTCCGCGGCCCGCTTCGCTCCGGTGCCGACGACGACGCCCTGGCTGCCCTGCTCAGCTCCTGGTGGAAACGCCGCGACGACCGTTACTCCGAGCTGCGGGGGGCGGCGGCGAAATCCACGCCGGCTCGGATCGAGATGTCCTTCATCGGGGGCTGAGGTCGCCGAGCGAGCGCTCGCGATGGCTGCGGGGAGAGATGCCGAACCGGGCCCGGAAGGCCTTGCTGAGATGCGCGGGATCGGGTAACCCCCACCGCGCGCCGATCGAGCTGACGGTGAGGCCGGCGCATTCCGGTCGGGCCAGGTCGGACCGGCAGCCCTGCAGGCGCCGCTCGCGAAGGTAACCGGTGACCGTGGTTCCGGACTCGCCGAACAACTTGTGCAGGTAGCTCACGGAGATGGCGCAGGCGGCCGCCACCTCCGCGGGACCCAGCCGGGGATCGGCGAGGTGCTCGTCGATGAAGGCCCGGGCGCGCTGGAGGTGCAGGTTCGGTGGCGCGTTCGCGTCCACTCGGCTGCGTACCAGCGCGATGTAAATGTCACCGATCGAGTTCATCAACGCGGTCTGGCTCGCGGCCGGCAGCCCGTCGACGTCGAGTCGGTGCAGGGCGTCAAACAGTGGCGGGACCATCGCGCCGATGCCGTGCCGCCCGTCGAAGCGGATTGCCGTGGCGGCCCCCAGCTCGGTGTGCGACAACCCGAGCAACCGCTTCGGGAACAGGCACACCGAATAGTCGAAGGCGCCCTCGGTGACGAACAGGAACGGGCGGGTGCTGTCGTAGAGCACGAAGGTGCCCGGCTCGATCAGCGTCTCCCGGCCGTCCTGCGCAACGAGCGTGCGGCCCTTGTGCGCCAGCGCGATCTGGTAGTAGTCCTCGTCGGCGGCCCGAACCAGGCTTTGGGTCCGTTCGAAACGATGGGTGCCGGCGGAGATCCTGCGAAGGTGGGTCTCGGCGATCGACGTAGCGACCACGCGGCCGCGCACGTTCTGCCCGGCGGCGGGACGCACGTCCAGCGGGACGAACTGGTCGCACACCGTCGTGCGCCAGAAGTCGAGGCGGTCGCCCGCCTCGACCGACGCGGTGTCGATCGTGGTGATGGCCATGTTGCATGGTGACGGTACGGCATCAGGGCGGAGTTTCAAGTCCGTGGACACCCCGGGCCAGGCCGCGAACGCCGGCCAACGCTGGGTGAACCGCAGCACGCCGCGGGCGCTCCGAATGGGGGGCCGACCTCGGCCCAGTCGACCTGGACAGCCGCGGCGGTGGCGTTGTAGCAGTCGAACGGGTTGATCGCCTGCCTGCCCGCCGCGCCCGCGGGGACCTTCGGGAGCAAGACCTCGCCGAAACCGGCTGGGAAATTCTGCTGATTGGCGGCGGGCATTCTCCTTTGCCGGCTGTCCGCTGAAATCACGTGCCTCCTCGTGTCCCAATCCATTTGGTGGTTGCGCGGTGACCAGCGACTTTGGTTGACAGCGGCCATCAAAGCGGACCGGATCCAACATCGTGATTAAGAGCTTGGCTCCCAACCAACCGTGCGTACGTGGTGCCCCATCTCTCAGTGCCGGCGAACGGATTGGGGGGTGTGTGAATTCACCGGACCGCCACCCTGGATTCGTCGAATTATTGCTTCGCCGGCTTCTTGTATTCGCGGCGTGTTGACGACGAGACGATACAAGCACGGTCCGTGCCGGCTCCCCGTCGTAAACGACGATCCGCCACCCCGCCGACCTAAATTTCTGCGAACAATTTCTGGTGATCTTGTGAAGACGGTGAACGCGTCCGGCCGAGTACCCCGCGGCGGGGTTCCGGGCCCCGACCACACCCCGCCGCGGCTTTCCACAGCTGGGGGCATCCGGCGCCGGATACCTGCAACCCTTTGAAATAAGGCAAACTGACGGATAGATGCGACGCGGGAGGGCCGCCGTCACCACCCGCCGACCCGACCCGCGGAGCCCCCAGATCGTCACGTGAGCCCCAGCGACACCCAATAGCCACATGTATTCCGGCCGGTTTCGAACCGTTTACCTTTGTTTGCGCGCAGATTAACGCCGGTGCGCCGGCGGAGGCCTCGACTTTGCCCTAGTTTTCGGTGAGGTTGGCGAGGAAATACGCGTTCGTGCGGGTTTCGCCGGCTGCGTAACCTGCGGCGCGCTGTCATTCCTGTCCTGCCGGACACGACAGACCGGGGCGCCAACTGGTTATCGGATTTCCCCGGAACGGGGAATCTCCTGGAATCGCAACGGGGAGGTCAGCGCGCTACGACTGTCAGCAGCTGATTGATCCGTGCGTCCGCCGGGAACAATACCCCCGGCGCCTCGGGGTGGGCAATTCATTCCCCGATTCCCGGCCGTCCCAAACAGTGTGGATTGCGCGGGCACAGTCATGTGGTCCGACGCGGGTTTACGACGGCCAAAATGCGTGCCTCGTTTGAGCGCAATAGTGGATTCCTACTGTCTTTCTGGAGGAAGAAAGTGCCTCGTTCGCGACGCATCACGATGATCCTGGCCTCGGTGGTACTTGCCTCCGGGGCGGTTTTGGCGCCGACCGCCGCGTTCGCCGGTGGCGGCGGCGGTGGGGCCGGTGGCAGCGGTGGCTCGGGGGTGAGCGCCGGTGGCGCCGGTGGCGCCGGTGGTAACGGCGGGAACAGTGTCGACACCAACGCCGGCAACGGCGGGGCGGGCGGCGGCGGTGGCGTGGCCACCGGGGTCGGGAGCACCGGTGGGGCCGGGGGTTCCGGCGGCACCGGCGGGACGGCCACCGGCGACGGCAACGGCGGCAACGGTGGCACCGGTGGCAGCGGTGGCAACGACACCGGGATCAACGGCACCGGTGGCAAGGGCGGGGCCGGCGGCAACGGCGGCGGGTCACTCGACACCGCTGCGGGCGGCAACGAGGTGACCGGCAAGGACGGCAACGGCGGCAACGGCGGCGCCGGTGGCAACGGCGGCAACGCGCCGGCCGAGGGCGGCACCGGTGGCAATGGTGGCAAGGGTGGCAACGGTGGCTTCGGTGACGGCAACGGTGGCAACGGTGGCAAGGGTGGCAACGGTGGCTTCGGTGAGGACAACGGCGGCAACGGTGGCGCCGGTGGCGGCGGCGGCAACGCCGATGACGGCAAGGGTGGCGCCGGCGGGGCCGGTGGTTCCGGTGGCGGCAGCGCCGACTGACATAGCCCGCCCCACTCAGCGGTAGTGGCTGCGGCGGCCAAGCGGCTGCAGCCCACCGCCCGATGAGTCCGGTGGAGGCTCCTGCCTTTCCGGGGCCTCCACCGGATGTCCCCTTCGACCACACCGCATGGAGCGGACCAATGAGCAGCAGTTCACACGAGCAGGCAGCTACGTCGACCCGACCCACCCGCCGGGGCCTGACCACGGGACTGGCCGGCGCCGGGCTGGCTGCCGTCCTGGCGCTGTTACCGACGACTGCATGGGCCGGTGGTGGCGCCGGCGGATCAGGCGGTGACGGCGGAACTAGCACCAGTAGCACGGGTGGCGCCGGTGGTGACGGCGGCGCCGGAGGCGACAGCCATCACGGCTTTGGTGGCGATGGTGGCGGAGGTGGCGGCGGCGGTGTCGGCGGTGTCGGCAACCCCGGCGGTGACGGTGGTCTCGGCGGGCCGGGCGGCACGGGCGGAGCCGGTGACGGCGGCGCCGGCGGTGACGGCGGTTCCGGCGGCGGTGCCGACGGCAACTGAACGACCGGCCCGACGCCCTCCCGCGTGGCGACGAGCTGCCGCGGGCCCTGCGTGCGGGCAATCAGCTGACCCCGACAAGCGGACGGAGCGAGCGTTGAACAGCCGAGAACTAACCCGAATCCGGACCTCCGTACGGCGGCGGTTGGCCGCGGTGACAGCCGTGGTCGGGCTTGCCGTGCTCGTTCCAGCACCGGCGATGGCCGGCGCCGGTGGCGGGGGCAGTGGCGGTAACGGCGGATCGAGCGTCCAGGGCGGCGGTGGCGCGGGCGGCGCCGGGGGCGGTGGCGGTGCGAGCACCGGATCCAACGGCGGCAGCGGCGGGAACGGCGGCGGCGGCGGCAACAGCGTGTACGGGGGCGGTGGCGGTGGCGCCGGCGGTGGCGGCGGGGGTGCCGGCGCCCCGGGCGGCAGCGGCGGCAGCGGCGGGAACGGTGGCAACGGCGGCAGCAGCACCTACGGCGGCGGCGGCTCCGGCGGCGCGGGTGGTTGGGGCGGCGACGACACCGGTGACGGCGGCAACGGTGGAGCGGGCGGCGCCGGTGGCAGCAGCCCCGTCGGCCCCGGTGGTGACGGTGGCGCCGGCGGCGACGGCGGCGCTGGTTACTGACGCTTAGCCAACGGATGGGTGACCCTCATGACACAAGTTGGACGAGTGATGGCCCTGCTTGGGCTTCTGGTCGGGATCGCCGCCTCCGCCGGCTGCTCGGGCGCTAACCCCGATCGGCTCGGCGGACCGTCCGGTCGGCCCGCCGCCCCGTCTGTTGCAGTTGGCGCCGCGC
>Ga0157362_1000944_pt1 | contig 11287 bp, 9 predicted proteins | sample AttlaeALBM3_FD_111480 | JGI IMG/M metagenome (GOLD analysis project Ga0157362, IMG submission 111480) | Fungus gardens microbial communities from leaf cutter ant in Ribeirão Preto, State of São Paulo, Brazil - Atta laevigata ALBM3 | ecosystem: Host-associated > Fungi > Mycelium > Unclassified ... | reverse complement strand
CACCCTCGAGGTGCTCGATGACGGTCCGGCCTACCTGGTGCGCGGCGAGAAGCCACGGCGTTGGGTCCGGCAGACCGACTTCGCCAACCCCGAGGCGGTCGGCTACCTGGCCGACCGATTGGCACGCCTGGGGGTGGAGGACAAGCTGTTCGAGCTCGGCGCCAGGGCCGGGGACACCGTGGTGATCGGCGGCGACGATCCGGCCGACGCCTCAGCGGTGGTGTTCGATTGGGAACCGTCGATTGGGGCGGGCTCCGGGCACCTGCATGGCCGGCGCGGCACCGACCCACGGCTGGAGGGCCGATGACGCCTGGAGTTGCGCACCGGGCCGATGTCGCGGCCGCCCGGCGGGTGGTCGTGAAGGTCGGCTCGTCGTCGTTGACCACGGCGCCGACCGGGATCGACACCGGGCGGATCGATCGGTTGGTCGACGACCTGGCTACCGCACGCCGCGCGGGCCGGCAGATCGTGCTGGTCTCCTCGGGCGCGATCGCGGCCGGGCTCGCCCCGCTCGGCCTGCGCCGCCGTCCGCGGGACCTGGCCACCCAGCAGGCCGCGGCCAGCGTCGGGCAGGGCATGTTGATCGCCCGATACGCGCAGGCGTTCGCCCGCCACAATCTGACGGTGGGTCAGGTTCTGCTGACGTTGGACGACGTGATGCGGCGCGCCCACTACCGCAACGCGCAGCGCACGCTGTACCGGTTGCTGGAGATGGGAACGCTGCCGGTGGTGAACGAGAACGACACCGTGGCCACCGACGAGATCCGGTTCGGCGACAACGACCGCCTGGCCGCGCTGGTGGCGCACCTGGTGCATGCGGAGCTGCTTGTGCTGCTGTCGGATGTGGACGCCCTCTACGACGGCGACCCGAGCAGCGCCGGCGCGCGTCGGATCGCCGAGGTGAACGGGCCCGAGGACCTGACCGGAATCCGGCTCGGGCGGGTGGGCAGGGCCGGCGTCGGCACCGGCGGGATGGGCACGAAAGTGGAGGCGGCCCGGATGGCGACTGCCGCCGGTGTGCCGGTGGTGCTGGCGGCGGCGGAGAAGGCGGCGGAGGCCCTCACCGGGCGGCCGGTGGGCACCCACTTCCGGCCCACCGGTCGCCGCGTTGCCACCCGTTTGCTCTGGCTGGCGCACGCCGCCAATCCGCGCGGCGTACTGCATCTGGACGCGGGGGCGGTGCGTGCGGTCGTGCGGGGCGGCAAGTCGCTGCTCCCGGCCGGCGTTACCGGCGTGGCGGGCCACTTTGTCGCCGGTGATCCGGTCGACTTATTGGACGAAAAGGGTCACACGATCGCCCGCGGGCTGGTCAACTTTGACGCAACAGAACTGCCCGGCCTGCTCGGTCGCTCCACCAGGGATTTGGCCGTCGAGTTGGGACCCGCCTACGAGCGGGAGATCGTCCACCGCGACGATCTGGTCCTGTTGCGTAGCTGAAGGAGGCACGGTGTACGCCGAGGGGGAACACCGGCTGTGGCACGTCACGGTGACGGTTGCCGGGCCGGCGGCGTCGCTGGATGAGGTCCGGGCCGGGCTTGAACACCTGTCTCAGGATCATCCGTTCCTGATGTCCGGTCGCTATGCCACGGACCGGGCGGAGTTGCGCTATTGGGAGGAGGCCGACGACGTTCACGACGCGTTGGCAATGGCGCTGCGGTTGTGGCGGGAGCACCGGGGCAGCACCGGCCTCTACGACTGGTCCGTGGTGGGGCTGGAGGTCGTCGACCGCGACACCCACCGCCGACGCGGTGACGGGGCGGCCCTGTTGAGCCCCGGCGTGCGCCCCTTCTGAGGTCCACGCCGCCCGGCCGGTGCCCGCGGCGCCGCCTGCGACCCGTCCGGGGATCGCCGCCGACGGCCGCGCATGCCGCGTGTCTGTTTTAGGCTGGGCCCCGCGATGACCTATCTCGACCACGCGGCCACCACGCCGATGCTGCCCGAGGCGGTGGCGGCGATGACCGCGGAATTGGGCCGCGTCGGCAATCCGTCGTCGTTGCACGGCTCGGGCCGGGCCGCGCGCCGGGTCGTCGAGGAATCCCGGGAGACGATCGCGGCGGCGCTGGGGTGTCGGCCGGGGGAGATCATCTTCACCGCGGGCGGCACCGAATCCGACAACCTCGCGGTCAAGGGCCTGTTCTGGGCCGGGCAGGCCTCCGATCCCGCACGCCGGCGGCTGCTCATCAGCGCGGTCGAGCACCACGCCGTGCTGGACGCGGCGATGTGGTTGGCCGACCGGCAGGATGCGCAGGTGGAGGTGCTGCCGGTCGACGAGGTGGGCCGGCTGCACCCGTCGACGCTGCGGCGGGCCATCTCTGCCGACCCAGCCTCGGTCGCTCTGGTGTCGGTGATGTGGGCCAACAACGAGGTCGGCACGATCCAGCTGGTCGCCGAGCTGGCAGCGGTGGCTCACGAGTTCGACGTTCCGTTCCACACCGACGCGGTGCAGGCGGTCGGTGCCGTGCCGGTCGAGTTTGCCGCCGCGGGGGTGGATGCGCTGAGTCTGACCGGGCACAAGCTCGGCGGGCCGATGGGCATCGGGGGCCTGGTGCTGGCGCGCGGAAGCGTGCCGGTGCCGTTGCGGCACGGCGGTGGGCAGGAAAACGACGTGCACTCCGGGACGCTGGACACACCGGCCATCGCCGGGTTCGCGGCCGCGATGGAAGTCGTGGCGCGAAGGCTGCCCGCCACCCGTGCGGCGTTGTCCTCACTGCGCGAGGAGCTGGTCGCCGGTGTGCGGGCCGCAGTCCCCGACGCCATCCACAACGGAGATCCGGTGAACCGGCTGCCCGGCAACGCGCACTTCTCGTTCCCCGGCTGTGAGGGCGACTCGCTGCTGATGCTGCTGGATGCCCGGGGCATCGAGTGCTCCACCGGCTCGGCGTGCTCGGCCGGGGTGGCCCGGCCCAGCCACGTGCTGCTGGCCATGGGTGCCGACGAGGAGACCGCGCGCAGCTCGCTGCGCTTCTCCCTGGGTCACACCTCCACCGCCGCCGACGTCGCGGATCTGCTCGCGGTGCTGCCGCCGGTGGTCGATCGGGCGCGCCGGGCAGGTGCCGTCGCCGCCGGCCGGCGGGGCTGAGAACGATCATGCGCGTGCTGGCCGCCATGTCCGGCGGCGTCGATTCGGCGGTGGCCGCGGGCCGGGCCGTCGCGGCCGGTCACGAGGTGACCGGTGTCCACCTGGCCCTGAGCACGAATCCGGCTACCTTCCGATCGGGGGCGCGGGGCTGCTGCACCCTCGACGACGCCCGCGACGCCCGACGGGCCGCGGACGTGCTCGGCATTCCGTTCTACATCTGGGACCTGGCCGAGGAGTTCCGCGCCGAAGTGGTGGACGATTTCCTCACCGAGTACGCGGCGGGCCGCACCCCGAACCCGTGCTTGCGGTGCAACGAGAGCATCAAGTTCGCCGCGGTGCTCGACCGTGCGCTCGCGCTTGGCTTCGATGCGGTGTGCACGGGGCATTACGCGCGAATTGTTGACGGGCCGTCAGGTCCGGAGCTGCACCGCGCGATCGATCCCGGCAAGGACCAGTCCTACGTGCTTGCGGTGCTCGGGGCCGAACAGTTGGCCCATGCGATGTTCCCGGTGGGGGATTCGATGAAGACGCGGATCCGGGCCGAGGCCGTCGATGCAGGGTTGGCGGTCGCGGCCAAGCCCGACAGCCACGACATCTGTTTCATCCCCGACGGCGACACCGCGCGGTTCCTGCGCGAGCGCCTGGGGGAGCGGCCGGGCGAGATCATCGACACCGCGGGGACGGTGCTCGGCACGCACACCGGCACGTACGGGTTCACGGTCGGTCAACGGCGGGGCCTGCGGATCGGCACACCGGCCGCCGACGGCCGCCCCCGCTATGTATTGGAGGTCTCCCCGGCGACGGGCACCGTGCTGGTTGGCCCCCCGGAGGCCCTGAGGGTCGACCGCTTGCGGGCCACGGACCCGCGCTGGTGCGGTGCGGTGCCGGGCGAGCCGGACTTCGAGTGCGTCGTCCAAATTCGTGCCCACGGTGAGGCCGTGCCCGCGCGCGCCGCGCTCGCCAACGGCGTGGTGGACGTGCGGTTCGAGCGGCCGGTGTGCGGGGTTGCGCCGGGCCAGGCCGCCGTGTTCTACGTCGGCAGCCGGGTCCTCGGTTCGGCCACCATCAACACAACGGCCTGACCGTGCCGCCTGCCCTCCGATTGGACCTGCCGCCCGCCTCCGCGTCCGGTGTCGGGTCGTTGCCGGGCACCGCGGCACGGGAGGCGGCCGCGTTGGCTCTCGATCTCCCCGGCCTGCCGTACCTGCCCGAGCTGCCCGCCCGCGGCCCGGGCGCGGACATGATCGGGCGGGCGTTCGCGGTTCTCACCGAGCTGTACGCGTCGTTGGCCCCGAGCGGGTGGCGCTTCGACGACCGGGCCGGCCGTGACACCCGCCGGGCGATCGCCTATCTGGGGGAGGACCTCGACGCGTTGGAAGAGCGCGCGCAGGGCTACGCCGGTGCACTCAAGCTGCAGGTGGCCGGGCCGTGGACGCTGGCGGCGTCTGTGGAGCTGCGCCATGGCGACAAGGCACTCGCGGACCCGGGGGCGTGCCGCGACATCGCCGCGTCGCTGGCGGACGGACTGGGCGGGTACACCACCGAGGTCCGCAAGCGTCTGTCCGGGCTGGATCGGATAGTTGTTCAGCTCGACGAGCCGATGCTGCCCGCGGTGTTGCGTGGATCGGTCCCCACCGCCAGCGGCTTCGGCAACCTTTCGGCGGTGGAACCGGCGGTGGTGGAGACCGGGTTGCGCGTCCCCGTGCAGGCCCTGGCAGCGGCCGGGGTGTCGACCGTGGTGCACTGCTGCGCCGCCGAGGTACCGGTCGGGCTGCTGCACCGCGTCGGGGTCGCCGGCCTCGGCGTGGACATGGCCCTGCTCGGCGACCCGGAGCCGTGGGGGGAGTTCCTCGAGGCATCCGGGGTCCTGTTCGCCGGCGTGGTGCCCGCCACCGATGCCCAGCTGCCGTCGCCGGCGACCGCCGTGCAGCCGGTGCGTGAGCTGTGGTCGCGGCTCGGTCTGCCCGCCGCCGGACTGGCGGGCGTCATCCCCGTCCCCACCTGCGGATTGGCGGGTGCCTCGATCGCCCATGCCTCCTCCGCCGCCGCCAGGTGCGTCGAGGCGGCCGACCTGCTGACGGAGGCCGCGAATGGCTGACGGTTCGGACCCGGCGGTCGAGGCGCGGGCCTCCTGGACGCGGCTTGCCGAACAGATCTCCGAGGCCGCCTACCGCTACCACGTCCTGGATCATCCGACGATCTCCGATGCCGACTATGACGCGCTGATGCGGGAACTGATCGCGCTGGAGGAGGCCTTTCCCGAGCTCCGCACTCCTGACTCCCCGTCACAGCGGGTGGGCGCCGCGATCAGCACGGACTTCGCCCCGGTCGAGCACCTCGAACGCATGATGAGCCTGGACAACGCCTTCACCGCCCGGGATCTGGCCGGCTGGGCAGCTCGCGTGGAGCGGGAGGTCGGCGCCGGGGCCGACTACCTGTGCGAGCTGAAGGTTGACGGCCTGGCCATCTCGCTGGTCTACGAGCAGGGGCGATTGATCCGCGCCGCTACCCGCGGGGACGGCCGCACCGGCGAGGACCTCACGCCCAATGTGCGCGCGCTGCGCGACGTGCCGCACCGGTTGGCGGGCCCGGAGGCGGGGTTGCCGGAGCTGCTCGAGGTGCGCGGCGAGGTGTATTTCCCGGTGGCGCGCTTCGCCGACCTGAACGAATCCCTGGTCGCCGCGGGCAAGGCCCCCTTCGCCAACCCGCGCAACGCGGCGGCCGGTTCGCTGCGGCAGAAAGACCCGCGGGTCACGGCGTCCCGACCGCTGCGGTTGGTCGTGCACGGAGTCGGGGCGACCCGGGGCGTGGTGTTCGGCCGCCAATCCGAGGCATACGAACGGCTGCACACCTGGGGGCTGCCGGTGGCCGCCTCGGCCAAGGTGGTGCGCGATCTGACGGAGGTTCAGCAATTCATCGACCACTACGGCGAGCACCGACACAGCGTCGAGCACGAGATCGACGGCGTGGTGGTGAAGGTCGATCAACGTGATCTGCAGCGTCGCCTCGGCTCCACGTCACGGGCCCCGCGCTGGGCGATCGCCTTCAAGTACCCACCGGAGGAGGTGAACACAAAGCTGTTGAACATCTCGGTCAACGTCGGGCGGACCGGCCGGGTTACCCCGTTCGGCGTGATGCAACCGGTGAAGGTGTCGGGTTCCACCGTGGAGATGGCCACGCTGCACAACGCGAGCGAAGTCAAGCGCAAGGGCGTGCTGATCGGCGACACGGTCGTGCTGCGCAAGGCGGGCGACGTCATCCCGGAGATCGTCGGTCCGGTGGTCGAGTTGCGGGACGGCAGCGAGCGCGAGTTCGTGATGCCGACCAATTGCCCCGCGTGCGGAACCGAGCTGCGGCCGGAGAAGGAGACCGACGTCGACCTGCGGTGTCCGAACGCCCGGTCCTGTCCGTCGCAGCTGCGCGAGCGGATCTTCCACGTCGCCGGCCGCGGGGCGCTGGACATCGAGGTGCTGGGCTGGAAGGCCGCGAACGCGCTGCTGGACGCCGGACTGATCATCGACGAGGGTGATCTGTTCGCGCTCGATGCGGCGAAGCTGTCCGGGGTCCCGTTCTTCACCCGGGCGGTCGACGGCGAGCTGTCCGCGAACGCGACAAAGCTGCTGGCGAACCTGGAGGTGGCCAAGAGCAGGCCGCTGTGGCGCGTCCTGGTGGCGTTGTCGATCCGCCACGTCGGCCCGACCGCCGCGCAGGCGCTGGCGCGCGAATTCCGTTCGGTCTCGGCGATCGCAACCGCCGGCGAGGAGGCGCTGGCCGCCGCCGACGGGGTCGGGCCCACGATCGCGGCCACGGTGAGCGAATGGTTCGCCGAGGACTGGCACCGGGATCTCGTCGACAAGTGGGCCGCAGCCGGCGTGCGGATGGCCGAGGACGCAGCGGAGGCGGGGCCGCGGCCGTTGGACGGCCTCACAGTCGTGGTCACCGGATCGTTGGAGGGCTTTTCCCGCGACCAGGCGACCGAGGCGGTGCAGAACCTGGGCGGAAAGGTAAGCGGCTCCGTCTCGAAGAAGACCGACTTCGTGGTCGTCGGCGAGAGCCCCGGCTCGAAGTACGACAGGGCGGTGGCGTTGAAGGTGTCGGTGCTCGACGAGGCGGGGTTCCGGGTGCTGCTCGACCAGGGTCCGGATGCGGCCCGAACCCGGGCCGTGAACCCCGCCGGTTGACCCGTCAGACCGCCCCGGCCCGGATCGCGCGCGCCAGCGCGACCAGGTGGCCCAGCCGGGCCAATTCGGAATCGAGGAAGTCGGGGCCGCCGCGTCGGCCGACCAGCAGCACCCGGTCCGGTCCGCCGATCGTGACCGCGGCCGCGGTGGTGTGCACCCAGTCCGGCGCCCAGTCGATGGGGTCCGGCAGCCGGCGCGGCCGGGTCACCGGCATCCACGGCGCCTCCACCCCGTGGAGATCCTCCGGCGCCGCCGGGCTTCGATGCATCAGCCGCATGGAGCCGTCCTCGAGCCGATCCATGATCAGCGACCAGTCGGCACGGAACACCCCCGGCGCGAGGTCCACCAGTACGGCGTGCGGGTCGCTCGGGGCCTCGGTCATTGCCTCGACGAGCTCCAGGTCGCGCTGGAGGCCGCCGCGGTGCGGGAAATACCTGACGAACTCCACGGTCGCCCCCTCCACCGAGTTGCAGGCGGTGACGAGCGCGTCGGGCAACCGTCCGTGCGGGAGATCGACCAGGATGTCGTCCACAACCGTGCCGTCGCCGCGGTGCTCGATCACGTCCACACCCACGATGTCGGCCTCGGCGCGGCCGAGCGCGGTGGCCAGCGCACCGAGCGAGCCGGGACGGTCGGGGATCACCACGCGCAGCAGATGCACGGGCACATCCTGCTAGCCGCCGCCGGCCTGCGGCACGGCGGGCGGTGCGAGCCCGACAACTACGATGACGAGAGGGTGTCTCACCCTCTTGGTCCACCCGCCGGTACGACAACTGCCAGGAGCCTGCCCCGGATGGCTATCACCCGCGACGAGGTCGCGCACCTCGCCCGGCTGGCCCGGCTCGACCTCGCCGACGACGAACTCGACCGGATGGCTGGGCAGCTTGACCCAATCCTCGAAGCGGTGGCCGAAGTCTCCGGGGTGGCCGGGACGGACGTGCCGCCGACCTCGCACGCGATTGAGATGGTCAACGTGCTGCGCGAGGACGTGATCCAGCCCTGCCTGTCCGTGGCCGCGGCGTTGTCCGGGGCGCCGGCCGTGGAGGACGATCGGTTCCGGGTGCCCCGGATCCTCGGGGAACAACCGTGAGCGAGCGCGGCGAGCGAAGCGACGGCGCGGAGCTGACCCGCCGGGGCGCCGCCGATCTCGCGGCGGCGATCGCGGGGGGTGTCCTGTCCGCGGTCGAGGTGACGCAGGCTCACCTCGACCGGATTGCCAAGACGGACGCGGCGCTGGGTGCCTTCCTGCACATCGACGGCGACGGCGCGCTGGCCGCGGCCGCGGCCGTTGATGCCAAGCTGGCGGCGGGCGAGCGGTTGGGGCCGCTGGCCGGGGTGCCACTGGCGCTCAAGGACGTCCTCACCCAGGACGGGGTGCCCACGACCTGTGGGTCACGCATCCTGGAGGGCTGGCGCCCGCCGTACGACTCGACCGTTGTCCGACGATTGCGCGCGGCCGACGTGGTGATCCTCGGCAAGACCAACATGGACGAGTTCGCCATGGGTTCGTCCACCGAGAACTCCGCATACGGTCCGACCCGTAATCCGTGGGACCTCGACCGCGTGCCCGGCGGCTCGTCGGGCGGGTCGGCCGCGGCCGTGGCGGGTTTCCAGGCGCCGCTGGCGATCGGAACCGACACCGGCGGCTCGATCCGCCAGCCCGCGGCGCTGTGCGGGGTCGTCGGGGTCAAACCGACCTATGGCGGCGTGAGCCGATACGGCCTGGTGGCGTTCTCCTCAAGCCTCGATCAGGCCGGGCCGTTCGCCCGCACGGTCCTGGACGCGGCGCTGCTGCACGCGGCGATTGCGGGCCACGATCCGTCCGATTCCACGTCGATAGCCGCGCAGGTCCCCCCGGTTGTTGAGGCCGCGCGCAGCCCCGAGGTCACCGGGATGCGGATCGGGGTGGTGCGTGAGTTGGGCGGCGAGGGTTGTCAGGCCGACGTGAGCTCGAAGTTCGACGAGGCGATCGCGCTCTTGACCCGGCTCGGGGCCGAGGTCGTGGAGGTGTCCTGCCCGCACTTTCGCTATGCGCTGCCGGCGTACTACCTGATCGCGCCCAGCGAGTGCTCCTCGAACCTGGCCCGCTTCGACGCCATGCGTTACGGGCTGCGGATCGCCGACGACGGCACCGCAGGCGTCGAGGAGGTGATGTCGCGCACCCGGGCGGCCGGATTCGGGGCGGAGGTGAAGCGGCGGATCATGTTGGGCACGTACGCGCTGTCGGCCGGCTACTACGACGCGTTCTATGGCAGCGCACAGAAGGTGCGCACGCTGATCATTCGGGATTTCACGGCGGCGTTCCGGCAGGCGGATGTGCTGGTGTCGCCGACTGCGCCAACCACCGCCTGGCGGATCGGGGAGAAGGTCGATGACCCGCTGGCGATGTATCGCGGAGACCTGTTCACGATCCCCTCGAGCCTGGCCGGGAACGCGGCGATCTCGGTGCCGATCGGCCTCGCGGCCGCCGACGGACTGCCGGTGGGTCTGCAGGTCATGGCCCCGGCGATGGCCGACGACCGGGTCTACCGAGTCGGCGCCGCGGTCGAGGCCGCGCTGCGCGAGCGGTCCGGGCACCTGCTGATCGAGGAGGCGCCGAGCCTTGACTGAGGGTACGTCAGTTCTCGTCCCGTACGAGGAAGCGGTCGGCGCTTACGAACCGGTGATCGGTTTGGAGGTGCACGTCGAGCTCGGGACCGTCTCGAAGATGTTCTGCGGCTGTTCGACGACTTTCGGGGCGCCGCCGAACACCCAGGTCTGCCCGACGTGCCTGGGATTGCCCGGGTCGCTGCCGGTCGCCAACGCCCGGGCCATCTCCTCGATCATCCGGCTCGGCCTGGCGCTGAACTGCTCGGTGGCCACGCGATGCCGGTTCGCGCGCAAGAACTACTTCTACCCGGACATGCCCAAGAACTTCCAGATCTCGCAGTACGACGAACCGATCTGCACCGACGGCCATCTCGATGTCGAGGTGGACGGGACGACATTCCGCATCGACATCGAGCGGGTGCACCTGGAGGAGGACACCGGAAAGTCGATCCACGTGGGCGGCGCCACGGGGCGCATCCACGGGGCGTCGCACTCACTGGTGGACTACAACCGGGCCGGCATCCCTCTGGTCGAGGTCGTCACCCGCCCGGTGGCCGGCACGGGTCGGCTGGCGCCGGCGGTCGCCCGGGCCTACGTCACCGAGCTGCGCGACATCTGCCGGACGCTGGGCATATCCGACGTGCGCATGGAGGAGGGCTCGCTGCGCTGCGATGCGAACGTCTCCCTCGCTGCCTCCGGTGCGCCGTGGGGGAAGCGGTCGGAGACGAAGAACGTCAACTCACTGCGCTCGGTGGAACGCGCCGTGCGGCACGAGATCTCCCGCCAGGCGGGCGTGCTGAACTCGGGCGGACGAGTGGTGCAGGAGACCCGTCATTTCCACGAGGACACCGGCACCACCACGTCGGGGCGCAGCAAGGAAACCGCGGAGGACTACCGCTATTTCCCCGAACCCGACCTGGTCCCGCTGGCCCCGGATCCGGTTTGGGTGGAGGAATTGCGGGCCGGACTGCCGGAGCTCCCCGCTGCGCGCCGCACGCGCCTGCAGGCCGAGTGGAACCTGTCCGCGGCGGATCTGCAGGCGCTGCTCAACGCCGGCGCGGTTGAACCGGTGGCTGCCACGGTGGCGGCGGGTGTGTCCCCCGAGGCGGCCCGCAAGTGGTGGTTGGGCGAGATTGCCCGAGCGGCCAACGCCGCCGGGGTTGAGGTCGGCGAACTGTCGATCACCCCGCAGGACGTTGCCGCGGTGGTCGCGCTTGTCGAGTCCGGACGGCTCAACGACAAGCTGGCCCGTCAGGTCATCGAGGGCGTGCTCGCCGGGGAGGGCAGCCCGGAGCAGGTGGTTGCCTCGCGCGGCCTGGCCGTCGTTTCCGACACCGGCGCGCTGGCCGCGGCCGTGGACGAGGTGGTCGCCGCCAACCCCGAGATCGCCGAGAAAATCCGCGGCGGAAAGATGGCCGCAGTCGGCGCGCTGGTCGGT
>Ga0157362_1000943_pt1 | contig 11289 bp, 8 predicted proteins | sample AttlaeALBM3_FD_111480 | JGI IMG/M metagenome (GOLD analysis project Ga0157362, IMG submission 111480) | Fungus gardens microbial communities from leaf cutter ant in Ribeirão Preto, State of São Paulo, Brazil - Atta laevigata ALBM3 | ecosystem: Host-associated > Fungi > Mycelium > Unclassified ... | reverse complement strand
CGTGACGAAGATTTCGTGTCGTTTCCGAGGGAAATGATCACGCAAATTGGATTTGACACAGTAGATCGGTGGTAGACCCACCCCCTTCCAGGATGTAATAATTGGCGCGTGGCAATCCAACCAACGCTCGCGAACGCGAATACAGCGGATTACGCACGTGATAGAGAGAGAAAGAGAGAGAGAGAGAATCATAGATTAACGTTTCATTCCTAATTGAATAATCTTGAATTCTTTTGTTTATTATTGTGAATAATTACGAACAACTCGATTGTTCATTTCATATAGCATTCTTTAAAAAGTAGACTTTATTGTCTATATTCTCTACTTTTTATATAGAAACGATAAATCTTTCATGATTACAGTAATAATCGATGGACAGAGAACTTTAATTCTATTAAAAATAAATAAAAAAAAGTGTCAATATCTATGTTGTAAATCACATAAAAGAAGACACGATACTTGCCGTTCACACTGATGTTTCGGTGTTATCGCGCCGAACAACGAACACGAAGGACCGGATCATCGAAGTTGGTGTGCGGACTTAAGTGAATGAGGAAGATAAACATAATAATTACGGCAAATTGAGGCCTGCCACTGAAAACAGTATTGTGGCGAGCAGAGAGGAGGCAAGAGAAAGAAACAAACGGTACGCGGGCTATGGTCGCGACGTATATCGGTGGAATAAATGCATTTAATGTACTTGGCTAAGCCGGTAGCGTGGGTGAGCAGGAGAGTTTATCGGGAAACGTATTTAGACCTACAGTCATCCGTGGATTATGCATACGAGCTCCAGGAATATTGTCAATTCATTAACGTCGTCCGTTCGTCGCTGATAATTTTTTCTCAGAACATTATTTTCAATAGAAACTCTTAGTTTTTTCCCAGAAATTTATATCCCAGGAATAATTAATTATGAAGAATTGTCTCTTTTTTCTACGTCCTCTTTATTTTACTTTGAAATTTGAAATGGCGAGTGCCAAACGAAAACATTGTGACATGCTCGATCGGAAGTGCGGTATTTGTCGCGTGGGTCGGTATTTTCAGGCGATACTATAAATTGTTCTAATCTCGCGAGCAATAATAGGCGTATCCATTCTCGTGTATCGCAATGTATTGGTAAGGTGGGAAGATACGTTGCACATAGAACACTTACTTTACCAACTCTTATCGGAGCTTTTAATTTCTTCGCGAACGAGACTATGTTCTCATCGTCAAGTTTCATTAAGATTTTTCACAGATTTGAATAATTTCTTACGCAGTTGGAGAAACTTAATACTTAACTGATTAATTAGTGGCTGTACTTCTTATCGAAGTTCTAAGAGTAATATTTTTATTTAAAAAATTACATTGAGAAAAATTAAAAATTAAATTGTTGAAAATAAATAAATCAAAAGATTCTGATCATATCAATAAAAATTCTGGTTTTCATAATTGCACGTCTAGTTATCTTGAATTTTAATATGATCACAAAATCTTTTGCTCCATCCATTTTCAATCAGAAATTTTTTTCAGTGCACAGAATTCAGTAAACAGAATTCTCTAATTTTTATTCTAATAATGATTTTAAATATTTCTTCTAATATTCTTTGTCGCAGTGTTTATTTTTTTAAAAAGAGTTTCTGCTAACTGATATTTTCGTATTATGTATTTGTTTTGGGGGACATGACACACAGAGCGATAAATGATTTCTGAATTCGCATTCCAATTTATGTCTCACTTGATTTTAGGCGTTATAACGAATTGAAAGGTGCATCGATTTCGATTAAGTAACGACCTCGACCTAGTGAATTACGTGTTGCATTCGGGAATTTAGCCCTGCGGCTGTGATCAAGCCTCTCGCATACCTACGCCTGCACGGAGCAATGAAGTTTGCTTTCGGTGATCGCGTTCAGGCCGGTTTTGGATGCCGCAATGCCGCGGGCTACTCGCCCTTTTTAGACCCTAAAAATGATCTCAAATAAAAATAACCGCGACGAAATTGTCGAGATAGAAACGACGTTTTATTGCCTGCTCGAGATATCCTATTTTTAGCAGCATGACATTTCGAAAGAGGAACATTGTGGTGTCAACGTACGAAGTACATTTTCCAAATTACTTCACTGTCTTTTTTTATTTTGTCATGGCATATGTTTATTTTAGCTAAGTACAGAAACCGCAAACGATGTATCTTATAAGAAGAGCCGCGGTCTCTTCTATGCGGCGATCTTCCGCCGTCGCGAATACCTACACGTGTATCTCGATGCACGCGATGTATAAGGCGCGCTGTTAGTGTAATAATAAACTCTCTTGAACGCCGCGGCATGGCTAACAGAATGTATCTTGCGAGTCACAGTGACTGACTACTTGGCGCCTGCACCGATAAACCAACCCTGGCTCGTACTCGTGCACGATTGTCGGCCGTGCACACGTTTAATACGTACGCTCGCGTACGCTGACACTAGAGACGCGGACGATGAATGAGCTAATTGTGCTTTCTGATGAGCGAGACCCGTCGTCTCTTTAGTCTTTTATCTCTTTTCCGCCACGAGTGACGTATGCGCGCACTTGCCGGCTATCGCTCGAAAAATCCGGACGCAACATTATAAGAAAGAAATGTTTACTATAAATAATTATTTTAAATAAAAAAAAATATCTATATAATTGACGCTTATGAAAAATATCGAGATATATAAAATTATTCTCTACGTATGTCTTAATGAACGTATCGTTTTTCTCTCTTTCGAACATACAGATATTATACGGGGTCTATATCGTCCACATAAAGAAAGTCTTTAAGTAGGAATAGTAAAAATCCAGCAGAAAGTCCCATTTTCAGAATGATGATTTTATATGATGGTATATTTTGCGGTTCTATTTAAACTTACAACAATAAGCCTAAACGTGATTTCTGAAAGAAAAACTAAACATATCGACAAATGCTTTCAGGCAGGTGTAGTCCATCCGCGACGCCTGCAGCTGCCTCTTATGGAGCCCTTAACGTGCTTTACCCTTGAAGTTCAGAAAATATCACAGCGTATGCGTAACAGCTGCTGCATTTTTCTGTGGGTGGCGACCAGTGAAAGTGAGTCTTCGAGGTCAACGTTGGATATAAATTTCATTCTATTTCATCCTAAGTTGAATACAACAGTGTAAAAATATTCTAACACGATGCTATAAGATTTCAACGAGAGCTAACGTTTGTTTCCATCAATCATAATAGCATTTAAATGTTTAAACGATTATAGAGATAATTATAAAGAGAAAGACATTTTCTTCACCCTCCAAGCTTTTTTTAGATTCTTCAAACCGAGAAATATGCTCGATCCGGGAGGGAATCTTTTTTTATCTATAATGAGAAATTACGGTGCAACACCAGGATATCTAATATTTCATTATTTATTCTTTTAAATTTGTTTCAATTTTTTGCACTCTTTAAATTTATTGTTACTGCAATCGATATTGTGCCATCAAATACGTTGACGTTGTTATTACCCGACACGAAATATTATAGATTTCATAAGACTATGTACAATTGGAATTTCGTAAACCAATTTTAATTTAATACGTTTATTTCGCGCATGTTAGATGTGCACTCTTCTGTCACAGGTTTTTATTTGAATGAATGACGATTACATTATTACACGCGATTAAAGAGTTGATTGCGACTTGATCACGAAATTCATAAGAAACTACTGCTTGCACCTGGTTGCAGCGAATTGCAATTTAAAATTCAGTTTTGAAATCTGCATGGAAACGACATGTTTAGCCCATTTAAGACAGTCTAATTTACCGCTGACATTAACTGAGATCGTGCCTCATTTTTTATCGATTCACCAATTGTTACCTCATCGCTCTACGGTCTAATGAACGTTTGAAGTCGAGACGCTTCGCGAATCAACCTGGTTCGATTAGCACCGTAAAATCGGCCTTCCTTCGGCATTAGAATGATTTTCTTGTGTACACCACGACAGGAGATACGCTTAGCCAAACTTTTCCGCATCGATTTCCTTCGTGTAACCGATCAAGTATTGTTTGCAAAATAATGAGAGAAGAAAACTTAGTCGTCAGTTTGCAATAGTGTATTACTAGCGAGTTTAAAATTAAATTGAATTGAATTTCTTACCGTTCCGAGAAACAAATATTTTCCTCTCGCTGCGTGGTCGAGTTTCTCTATGCCTTATTATACTGCTATAGTCTTCTAACTTTGCAGATTGATTATATGTTTCTCACTTCGTTACAGGAGCACATGTTCGCGTTTGAAAACGGAACACTGTAAACGATTACTTTTAGGTGAACCATAAAAAAAATGGATGCACGCTACACTGAGCACGAAGAATATATTTTCGATTCATACAAATGAGGACCGAGCAGCACGAAAGTTTCCGTTACGCTTTTCAAATGACACATTCGCTTATGCTCCAATTCGTTCTAAAATGTGTTATATTATACATACCATATATATATATATATATATGCTGACATCAGCCTGAAAGTTCATTGAAAAATTATGCAAAATTTTGAATTTTAGAATTTGAGATGAGTGGAAGGAACCGTAAGAGGAAGTATGCCGAATCAAGAAAAAGAACACTTAAACGATTTCAGAATTTGCGAAAAATTTGTGTAATTCGAACATAGGCGAATTATAATAACTACACCTAATACGCGAGGCGGAGCACACGCGGGAAAATTCTCGGAACGTTTTGACTTGAGAGTCGACGAGAGACTGGCGAACGCTTTCTGCCTTTGCTCGAGACGCGCGCCGACCATCCCTTTCCATCGAGCGAGACGATGCTTCCTTACCGGTCTCGAGGAGAGGTGCCTTTACTCCCGATAGGTTACCTTCGAGATAACTCGATAGCACACCATAAATGCGCGCACACGTGTAAATTGATCCCATAAATTCGCCAAGATTGTGGAAAAACTTGGAATTTCATCGTTAATTAATACAACAGTTAATACTGGAACACTATAACTGTCTGTGCGATACGTTGTTTCAGACGCTGTTTCGCTTTCTCCGAAATTTCATTTTGAGACAAGTCGCTCGACGCGACACTTTTGCGTTAGCCTATTATACGCCGACATATGATTCATTGATTCGTTGAAAATATCTCGTACTTCTTGGATCAGCCTTGCCATTCGACCATTCATTAATGATCCTATAATATTTATTTACGTGTTTTGAATGATACTACACGAAATAACATCGGAATATAAACATAATATAATATTACAAAAACATTATCGTTATGATTATAAGTCTATTAACTTAATTCTTGCGAAGCATAATCTTACTTTAGAATATATAATTTAATAATTTCTTAGAGAAAAATGTAAATGTCTTTGTCATGTAGATATATTACATACATCGCATGACGGCATAGCGATCAGCAATCTATTTATCGAATTCCTGACACGGTTAAGATACGTATCGAAACGATTTAGGAATATACCCGCCACGAATGATTTCTATCGAACAAAAGTCTTTTCTCTGTGTTGTGATTATATTTTGAAGCTGAAGATCAAACGTTGATAAATCGTTTTGCGAACCATGGGGAGTCCCGTGCACACAATACGAGTCAAATTGCTAAAAGATAGATTATGTTTTTATTTTAAGACTCTTTTGTTAGCCAGCTGAGTATGGCACTTCCGCATTGCCTTTCCGGTTTAGAAAAAAATCATTTTATTTTATCTTGTAAACTTGTGTTCTGAATCTTTAACGTTACTCTGCAGAATACGGATCAAGTTTACGAAAAAGGAAACTAGAAGACATTTTTTTTAGCGTTGACACTTCGTACAAAATGTGGGCGGTTTAGTATAGACTATAAAAGATCTTTTTGCTCGTTTGAGCATCACTGCCGATCATTTCGCCATAAAGCATGGAAATTGGCTAAAAAGGAATTAGCTGATCTTTGTAGGCTCGAATTTCTTTCAGTCGAAGAACATATGTTCGGTTTGTCGTAAAACTTGAAAGAGCTATAGCTAAAGCGTATTTTATGAAAGCTCGTCGCTATATGTTCGGTTATATTTCTTGCTGACCATTCAAGCGACACGAACCATTGCATGCGATATGAACGAAGTGATGTGATCCGATGCGGAAGTTTGACTCGTCAGATTTATAAGTTAATAGGCTTGAAAATTTTATGAAAAACAACGTGTATCATTTAATGCGCGCAAGTATAAAAAATTTGTTAACCGCATTGTAATATCATCATCATATTACATACAATGTATTGGTTTTTAATATATTGAACATGATGCAACGTAATGTAATGTTAGTTAGAATTCATTAAGCGTTTTGCGAAGCGAAAAGCGAAAGTCTTGTTCTCTTTGCAAAATCAAGATTTCCATAAAACAAATGTGAGTATCGTAGTTAATGTCGAAAGGCTTTCAATCCATTCAATATACATTTAACGCCAGACAATGCATTTTCCCATTATTTGTAAACACATGACACGAAGAACTTACCGCTACTCAGAAAATATTTGCATGCCGTGCGAGATGGACCAACATCCTGAACAATGACGAACGTGACGATAATAATATTGGATTTACGCTCGTCAAGGTCTACTCATTCTCGTATAACGGTTTAAAGTTGCCAACACGATACAGTTCAATGGCAGGCGAGAAACGTATCTATTTCGGTAACATATATCATGGTCTAGTAGGATTTAGTTATCTGATTATTTGAACATGTTAGATTTCCAATTAATCAATGATATATGGTTGTTTATTAAAAGATTGTTCATTACGAAATTTTTTTTACGGATGTCTGTATTTCTGATTGTGATAAGATCGGGTGACTGTGATCTTTATCGTTTTATTTTAAAGGAATGAAAGAAAACCTACTTCTATAACGTTGTGGCATTTGTTGTTCAGCGACGCGGGTTACAACAGAATAAAAATTCATGTTGATTGCCCAGCAAAGCCGCGCCGCGCTTTAAAGTGCCGACGTCGGACCTTGATGGGCTTTGCGCTCGTTTCCTGGATTTGTGTTTTAACACCTTGACTTGACTCGCAAACGTATGTTGGATCAGCGACAAGCCAAGTCGCGGCTGCACTTTCAAATACGACGGTATATTTTCAAAGTGTATATTCGTTAAGATGGACGTGTAAAATAAGGTAATAAAATGGCAAGGGAAAAAGCAATAAGAAGAATAGAAAACTCGAAAAGTTAATTTCTTTGTCGTTCGAGGTAACTTTGTCCGATAATTTCACGGTAAATCGTTGTCGCGATAACTGCAATTTCATAGCTGTGGAGCATAAATACTATGCAAACGTTTCACGGTTCATGCTACTTACATAAAGCGGCGTGTAAACTGGATGTTATACAAACGAGATCATCATTAATATGAGATATAATATGAAAAGAAGATGTAATTTCACGTTTATTTATACATTATCGGAGCGAACGATTAAAGTTTTCTCGGCGGTGGAAGTAATCCGCTCGTTCGTCAGCTTCGTAGATCGATCTTAAGTATGACGCATCGTAACTAATTATATTGACGTTGGTGCACGCGTAATGTTTCCGGGTTGCCGCAACGGAATGTCGTCTCTTGGATCTTGGATCTTAAATCCGATATGTCTACGTAGACATATAGTAGATCCTTTCAAGCACGGCTGATCTGAACTCCACGAACGAAATGCCTGTCCTCCTCTCAATCGATCTCGCTGTACGAATAACAATAACTGTCTCTTCTGCATCGATTTTCTCGAACGTTCATGTCCGATGATTCATAAGCGAGATCTGATCTGGGATGTGATGTCTATTTCTAATAAACGCGCGTAACATATAATTCATAACTGATTAGTTTCCATTTCCATCGTAATCTCTTGTTCAAAGGCCGTACTTTGTTAAATTCGTTGATACCGGTCGATCTTGAAACGAGGCGAGTCATCTTTAGGCGGTTTTACTGCATGCACCGTTCGAGTTGGTGCGATGGAATGCAGCTCGCTCGATCGGATGCATTAAGCGTACTTTGCGAGTCAGATCGAATGCGATTCTTTCGGCACGAACGTGACAAAACGTGACCTGGTTTTACCTGTGTGATGCAAATTTAAGTGTAAGATGAAACGTTTCAAGAATATCGTTTACCAATTTTGTAAAATGAAAGTTGAGAATAAAATTTCATTTATAATATATAAATTTATATATTATTTATGTAACAAGAATATAAATTTTAGCATAACGAAACTTTGCAGTATCTGATGTTCTAAGATCTTTTAAATATCTTATTCAGATGTTAATAATCTGTTATTCGGTGTTCGATCGTATAATCCGATCGTATTTTTTTAAATATAAATGCATATCTGCGAATGTTCCATTGAGTTCTGAATAGCGAATAATTTTCTATAAGCCTCGAGATTAGCTTGATAAAATGTTGTTTGCAATTTATGCGCATTAACATTTAATAGAAAGTATTCAGTATCAATATCTACTAATTGATTTGATGTCGAAAGCTTTCCTCAGGAGGTCAAGACCAGGCAAGACTCAAGACTAATCATCGCCCTTTGCAATCGTAAATTGAAACGGGCGTCGAATTGCCTGGGAAAGGTCGATCTCCTTAAGAAGCCAGTCGTTAATGCACAGTTCGAATGAAATTATGGAATGTGCTTTTCGTTTGCATATTTTTAAGCCCCATAATTGCAGTGTAGACAAACGAATCTTCCAAAGCATTCTATATCAAATTACGATGAAAATCTGGAATGTGCGATAACATGTTAAGGATTTAAATGTTTTATCTTTCAATACTCTTTCAATACTCTTTCAAAAAGACATAACATCATAAAATTTATCTATCTTAAACATTCGTAACATTTTTAATCGTCAGCTTACTAATGTTTGAGTAAATTCAAATGGACAGACACTTCGATACTATCTCAAAGGAATATTAAGAAAAAATTGTTGGCAGTAACATAAATAAACTACCCACGTCAGACAGATCAAGGTAAAATTTTGCCTTTGAAAAGACCGAAAGTGTTACCTTAGAGAAAGAGCTATCGATGCCAATCTACTTGGATTCGTACAGTACAGGTGTTGGTTGCGTGACATTTGTTACCTTTGGGTCAGTATATACTGTACGCACTACGCATACGGGTCTTGTGTTAGTATACTGGAATGCCGTCTTCTGCGATCGCATGTACAGGCGCACGTCAGTACGCAAGTATGCGTCAGAGATCGCCGTCTCTTCGATTGGAAGTGAACCAAGTGAAAGATCTCGAAAAGGAAGGCGATTAAGGGGGAATGGGACCTTGAGCGCGGTCAGCCACTGGAAGAGCTTCGGAGGCTGAAGAGTGAAGACCGCGGCGGGATCGCCATATTGTTGTGACTAGTAAGCTTTGCTGGACCTCGATAGGCCGCCATCCACCACTTATAACAAGCGTATGTGCGCTGCTCGCGGCGCCGGATCGATCGTAAATGTCGAGTAACAATATAGGATACATGATAATTAACGGAAGAGAGTTGAGAATTGTCGAGCTAGCGCTAATATAATAGACGCATTCTCGTTTGCTTATTCTATCCCGGATGTTATTACATATCGTGCAATCTTATTCAAGACATTACGTCTTGAATAAAGAGCTGCTATCAAATTATTAGCGTTGCAGTCAGCGAGTGTTTTTGAAGAGATTCCAAGAAATTCGAATTTGCCAAAGTTGCCTACTAATCTCATTCAACTTCAAAAGAATTATAGCTTTAGCAACTTGTTTCCTAACAAGCAACTTAGAATGTTATTGCCTCCAAAGTCTTCCAGTGTACGTATACACTGGTATAATGGCGTGAGAGAAAAGACTCTCGAGTCGATGTAAAATGACGTAATGTATTTTCACGTACCTACCTGGGTTCGCGCGCGGCGAAACGGTGGGTGTAATGGATACCGTGAGACTTTTTACGACTTTATATTTAACGGGGTTGTGGAACGTACGTTTGTCGGTTTGTTGGAAAAATGATCAGTTAAAATGTTGTCGGCACCCAGCAACTCGAAAGCGCCTGACCGTAAAGTTTCGCGTTTTAATACGAACTTCGCGGACGGCAGCTTCAGCTGTTCGTTAACAATCCGCGCGAGCATCGCCGCCGCTCACTGCTAGGCGATTCTCTCGAATTATTCTTAACGGTTTTGTTCTCACACCCACCTGGCCGGCGGCCGGGAATCCACGTTCGAGCGCAGGAACGCCGACTGTGCCGATTAGAAACCGCGTCGACGGAATTTCCTTATTTCCCGCTTTGCACAAAGCGTCCGGCTACGGTAAAGTCTCGGGTGAAGATGATCCACCGATACACTCCTTATCGTACGATTCGCTTCATGAATCGCGCTGTTCACGTTGCAGAAGAAAAAAAATGAATGAAAAGGAAGTAGATGCAGTAAAGACAATGTCGAAATCGCGCAGAAAGTTAGGAATCGTCATTAGAAAATTATACATCGCTTCTAACGTTACAACATATGTACAACGTATGTGCGTGATCGGTGCATCTTTGAAAAAAGTATTGTGCAAATTAATTATTATATACCTGCTTATTATTCCTTATTATTCTCCAACTTCGTAATTGCTTCTATTATATAAACTGCCTTTTTCCTTTGGAATTTTTCTCGATGAAGCTGCGTATTCATTAACTTGAAAAAAAAAGGACATGTGAAGTGAGCTAGAAATACTATATTGCGATTAGTGGAATGTTTTTGATAATATATCTCATATCGAGTGTATATCACGTGCGAATTATTACCATCGCTCGACTGGCACTTGATTTCCGGTATTTCTATGGCGAAATTACCGTTTTCTCGATCGAACATTGATCTACCTTGGCGAGATAGACATTTTTTTCAACTTGCGGCGAAAGATGACGAGCATGTGTGATAACATATTTCTCTTTAAATAGTTTTCTCGGAGAGCATGTATTACGCAAATAGGTATCTCATTGAAGTCAAGTGCATTCATGTCTATAGAAAATGGAGAGCTTTCCTGGTGTGATGTTTAAGTAGAAATAAATTATAAGGGGCTCGAACCAACAAGCAGAAAAGGAGAGAATATCAGAAAGATGTCTTGATTAAGATCTCGTGCATAATATCGTGAAGAGGAAACGCGAACATCTAGTCATTCGTGCGAAAATATCACAGAATGCATGTTGGTGAATAAGAATTTCTCCCTGCGAGGAAGGCGCGCCGCTCTACACGCCTTTGTCTCGATTCGCGACCTGCCTCCGTTTTGAATGCATTCGCGCCCGCGCGAAACCTGAGAGCCGTATGGGCGCGTAACGCAAGGTGATTAATGCGTAACCTTTATAAAACTCGATGGTGACGTGCCACGGTAGCGTGGGCG
>Ga0157362_1000942_pt1 | contig 11292 bp, 9 predicted proteins | sample AttlaeALBM3_FD_111480 | JGI IMG/M metagenome (GOLD analysis project Ga0157362, IMG submission 111480) | Fungus gardens microbial communities from leaf cutter ant in Ribeirão Preto, State of São Paulo, Brazil - Atta laevigata ALBM3 | ecosystem: Host-associated > Fungi > Mycelium > Unclassified ... | reverse complement strand
GTCATTTGATTCCTTGAAATTAATTAGTGTTTTTTAGTCAACATAAATTGAATGAATTTCATAGATCAAGCACCAGTAATTGGGTTAAGATTTTGACATTAGTTCCGAAGAATCAACGTTAATTGCAACAAAATTATAGATCTTCTATTACACGATGTATTCACTGAGTAGAGATAATTGGTAAGATGAGACATGGATGAAACGCGACGAGTACGTCGTATTAATCGGCGTGTCGGCGGACAATCGAATTAGGCGTCTCCAGGCACGATCGCTCGCGGAAGGAAGAGAAGATGTCCCGTTTAATTCGCTATGCGTGGGCATCGCGCGAGCAAGAATCAATTCCGAGCGGTGGCGGGCGGTTAACGTTAACACTCGGTCACCGGAGTTCTTTGGCTCAAGAGATCCCTCTCTTTCGTCCTCCTTCTCCTCGTCCTTTTCCTCCTTGCCATCATGCTCCTGCTCGCGGCCGTTCGATCGTGGCCAGCCTTGAATACTAACGATCACCACTTCCTTCCTCTTGTCGATGTTTTCCGTCGCCTTTGGCCGTTGAATTTTAATTCATCGTCCCGTTTCGATGCACGCATTCTTCTTTGCCGTCGCGTCTCGATTCGCGAATGCGATTCGGCGTTCCACTTGGTACTCGCAACACGCGAGCATATTTATCCTTGTTTAACATTTGACAAACAATAAGGATGAAATAATTCCATGAGTGTTGGGAGCGTCAAGTGCAATGGAAGGCACTTTCGATTACAATTCATAGCTGCGACAGTAGCTCGTATTTTGGATCAACGAGAAACTGACAACACAAGATAGATTTAATTTTATTTCGTATCCTTTTCGCAATTTGAAAATAAAAAAAATACTGCTCTTGTAATTTATTTAATCATAAAGAACATTATCGTAAATTTGACGTGCAAGTGAGCGAACAAGAAGCTGGTCTAGCCAGAAATAATTGATCGATCAACGTCGACATCAATTGACCAATTATTTCTAACTGGGATGTTGTGACTGTTGATATATAGAAAAAAATAATATCTATAACTGTATACTAAAGTATTATGAGGATCGAAGCATTGGAATATATACTTTCCATACTTATTCTTTTTAGTTAATAAGTGAGTTATTTGTGTTTATAAAAGTTTAGATTATAAATGTTTTGTCATTAAAAATGTAAAATGTATGAAAATCTTGTGTTACGTTAATTAAAAGTGACCTATTTTCTCGAACGTAAAATTTACATAAAATTTATCAATAGCAATACTGTATTACTCAATATCGAGAGCGATTCAAGATTAATTTATAATTAATATCTGCCGAGAACTGGACAAACCTTGAACCCGAACCTCGTTTTTTTTAAATCTTTACGTCCCTTGAAATCTGCATATATATATATATATATATATATAAAATATTACTCCCTGCTTATGTAATGTACGACGGTCATTTGGCAGATTGCAAAATTTCGCCTGCCCTCGTTGCGCACATGACGCGCTGTCGATATTACAATTTTTATAGCCGTGCGTGAAAAGTTGTAAAATCACAGCACACAGCCGCAGGAAAATAATCGTCTCGACCGTTTGAAGGCACGTGGCTGAGGCAGCGTGTTACGTGCGTGGGCCGTGCGCGCAACCACCGAGCGTGTGCCTCTTTTTATCTCCCGCGTGCACGCGCGTGCATACACGCTCGCGCTGATTTTTGCGTCCGGGCCGGCCGTGCGGCGCGGCATGGAACACTCGGCGATTTCAATGCATATTTTCTGGCCACGAACGGCTCCGATTCGACATATTCCGATCCGGTTCGCCCACGAATACCCGGAGTACCGCAGTGCGTGTATGAATATGCAACGATAAAGCGCGATTTATTTATAAGTATGACGCCGGAGATCGATCCTTCCACGCAATCGCGTAGGGAAAATCGTATGGTCAAAATATAAGATCGCTTTGCATTACGAAAAGTCTATATCTGTTAAAAATCTCTCTAAATTCTTTGAAATGGCATCTCACTCCACAAGACTGAAAATACTGTCATTATTGTTCAACAGTGAGATTTAATTATTTTGAAATAAAATTTACTCTAAGAATTTTCATCTAATTAGCTTTTTAATTATTAATACTTTTTTTTCAATATAAAAAAAAGAATATGAGAATGTATATGCGATGAAAATTCGTGAACAAAATAATCACGAAGAGGGTTGCAGTTATAAAGTAGGTTAACTTTGGCGATAAACATGTTTTCAGTAAAAAGGAATATGAGACAAAATTAACAATTCATTTGTTATTAAAATTCTCTCAAAGAGAGAAAGATAATTTGTCATTAAAATTCTCAAAAGACTTATCTTACATTTACATGCGGTGAAAATTCGTGAACTAAATAATTTACAGGAAGGGTTGCGAGCATGAAGTGGGTTAACTTCGGCAACGAGCGTATTTTCGCTTCGCGTTTCGGCGAGATCGTAAAAGCGCGTTGCGGGGCTCGCTTTTACGGTCCGACAAAACTTAAAAATTACGATCCTGTATTTAATTAATGTCATTGTCGTTGTCGCCACTGTTGTCGTCTGCAGATTAACGAAAATCGGACAATGTGTTGCATACAGGGACCATTTACAGGGTGTAATGAAAAACGCGGTTTTCGCAGTCGTAATTGGCCGCTGGTGGACTTTTCAAAGTGGTCACCAACGAGTGCGGTCATATAATTAAATCCGGTAAAGGCACGCCGTGTACCTGCAAACCGGGTTGACTCGCGATAATGTGCGCGGCTTTTGAACATTTAGATGAAAAAGCGCGTATATGGCGGGTACGTGCTGATCGAATCAGTTTTTCTAGATTTCAACCTACCTCCAAGAATCGAAGATACGACCCCATCGACGTAAATCCGTCTTGTTAAGTTAACTTGCTTATACAAGGAGACACCGTCAGTAACGAGCGATCAACAAAAAGTGAATGCTCGGAGTATCGCAGCTCATAATTCGAGCTATTCAATTTGGTGCAATTGTCTAATTCATCTAAGGTTAACGTAGAAAAAAAAAACAAGAATGAGAAAAATAAAAGAAATTGTAAAAACATACGTGATTAATAATACGGAACTATCTTTGTAGGAACACGTTACCATAAATCGTCGAGAGGGTCTTATCTTAATAATGTATTTTTCTTCGGTAACGCTAACTAATACTCGTCGACTGTGTATCGCCGCCTTGATAAATGCAACGGTTACGAAGATCGTCGCGAGGTACCCGTACGAAAGGTAAGAAATGAGGCGAAACATCGATGAAACTCTCCTAAGACACGCTTGAGGTATATTTGTCGTCCGTATCGCGCTGATGCTCGTACAGATACCTAACAGATAAGCATAACGATCGGCGCAGGCCTTTGCCATCGCCAGTTTACGGGGAAGAGGAAGCTGAATCTTCCTTTTAATTACATGAAATTCCAGAGGAATCTCGTATCGCATTATCGTTGGCGACAATTAGTGCTCAGCACAAAATTCGTTTCAGTGCGATTCGTTTCACGGCGAAAATGCCTTCGCTTTCGTCGCCATTTACTGGTGAATTCAGAGCTTCGATTTTTTAAACTTGAAGCAACGACTCTGAGATCTTGGAGTTCTTAAATACGAGATAATTTATGTTGCTGTTTAATATGCAAAGTAAGATTTTATTATTCATAAAACATTTTTTACTTTGAAAGAGTTTGGAAACACATAATTAAAAATTTTTAAAGAACAGTAGCTATGAAATTAGGGAAGGCTCAATTTAATCAATTGATTGTTATCAAATATATCTGAAGTTTCGAAATTTTAAATGCGAGATAATTTATAGAAGATTTTTAAGAAGAAAAAACAAAATAAGATTTCATAAAGCATTTCTTATTTTGGAGAAAACCATATGACTAAAAATTGTTAAAGAATAGGTAATTATAAAATTAGAGAGAAATCTACTTTAGAGAATTCACAATGGCAAGGACTTTAATCGATCATTTGTTTGCAAATCTACCATTGTTGTAAAAAAAAAGAAGAAAAAACACATTCATTTTTGTAATGACCGAATGAGTATGTCGCGTTTTATTAATGATGTTGTTTCATTAAACGCGCGGTCGCAGAGCTACTCGAGGTTATCGGTTTTACAGGATGGAAAGGAGGCCTCTGAGAGTGCACGGTGCATAATTCTGACATAATTTCCCATTACGAAACGAGCGCGCAAATTCGCGCGCCGGTATAACGAGTGTATGCATCGTCGTCGTTTAGGGCGAGATACGCCGACGATAATTAGCTCGGTATAATCGGCAACCTGCGTACTTTCGCGTTTCAAGTACACGCGATTACACCCGCACTCTAAGAGATTCATTATGTCGCTTTGTAACGCTACGAAATATAGATACGATCGGGAAAGCAGACACATCCTTATTTTATTGACGTAACTTGTCGAAATTCTGTCTGATATGCGATATAATGTTTTTGCAACAAATTTCGTAAACTATAAAAAGCGTGTAAATGAGAAATTGAAAACAAAATTTCAATAAAAATCAATGAGAAAGCATCAATTAATAATGGATGCTAATTAAGAAATTGTTTTATTAATGGTATTTATTACTTTTTTTTTAACATTACTGTGAATTATTATTATTACTTATAATATTTATGATATTTATAATAATAAATTTATTCTTTCCAAGTATATTAATTTTTTTTCATTTTCCATTTATTACATAATCTATATTCACTTTACTTCAGAATAAATATTACGAATGTGATCAGATATTATTATAATTAGTTCGTGAAAGCTGAAAGTGGAAAAGGATGATTCTTAGTCAGACATGGAAGATTTAAAGAATTTAGAATTGTTCAAGATATCTGTAAGATTTGAATTATATTCGAATATTAAAAACCACAAAGAAAAAAATATATTTTACACAAATAACATATAATAAAACATATATATATATATAAACTGTGTTACTTACAATGTTTTTTATACAACATGCATAAAAAATTGTAAATAATTAGTAACATATATTTTTAATATATTATTTATATATTTATATATGTAAAGTATATATGAAGATATAAACAAAATAAAAAAGAAATAGAAAAAAAGGATAGCGACGGATATTCGGTAAGGCATCAAACCCGCACCCTTGTGCTAGAGAATTTACGATTGTACACGCGAAAGCGTAGGTAATCGGCGATGATATCACCGTTATAAATAGGCACGCCTCCTGTTTCTTGTGTGTATATATGTACACGCGTGTACCACGGCCCTCACACGCGAATCTGCACCTACCTGTCTACACGAATGCCCGGCACTGTCTCTTTCCTGTAGACAGTCGCGTACGCGCGCGCGCACACACAATCAGTGTGCGTGCACACGTACAGGTGATCAAGCAACTGATTGAAATTCGCCAAACTTTTTGGAGATTTAATATCGGTACACATACACACATAAATTTTGAAGAAATTCACTTTTAAATTATTAAAATTAAAATTCATAACCCCCCTTTAGAAAAAGTAATTTTAAAGCGCTTATTCAAACTTTTGCAGAACTCAACTTTTTATAGAATAGGGTTGCTTATGTTAGATTATTTCGATGTGTCCCTCTTAATTAAAAAAAAATTTTATTTGAAAAGGTCATTATTGATTTGCACGGTCGTCGACGGTGACATTGTGTTTCTTCGTAAAAGTGGTACGCATTGTTCAGTGCGTTCTCGTTGCACGATGAGCGTCCTTCGCACAAACTGTGATGGGGAGAATGCCTCGAGAGCGCCTGATGGCAAGTAATTACAGAAAAAGGCGATCGATAAACGCGACAAAATGACGCGTTCTAAAGACTGCGCACGCGATGGCCTGTGGCTTTAACGAGGAGTCGACCACGACGAATCGGCATATATACGTATACGCCGCGGAATTTGTGGACGGAAAAAAGTGGGCACGCGTTCGATTCACCGCGGAAGAAACCCACCGCGCGAAGTTTTCAATGCGGCATCGAGAGATATTTACACGCCTGTCTTCGTGCGATCTTTTTGAAATCATTTTTCGTTTATTCAATGTAAATGCATATTAAGAACATCTTACAGACTTTACGATCTCGAATTTATTTTGTATGGGGATTAATTGTATTTAAAAATTGAAGAGTAAATATTTTTAAGTCGAGTTTTCAGTTTCTTAAGAGATATACGGGGAAAATTATTATTCTTCATCTGCAATTAAAATCTTTTTTGGGACAAACGAAATTAAACTTACAAATTTCATCTTCATTTTTACTCAAATTTCAATTTTTATTAAATAATTTTTTAATTTGAATAACTAAAAAAAACCTATTTGGTATATAATAGAAATATTCCAAAATTATCGTAAATTTTTTAAAGCTTTGAACAGTAACAGAATTTGGGGAAAAAAGACCTAAAGATTAACTAAACTGGAGAAAAAAAAATCTAGATTGCAGATGAAGAATCATTCATAATTTATAACAATAAAAGAGAAATTACTCTTAATTATTCATAAAATTAAAACGTATCTATCCAGATACTGTTAATTCGTTATTGTGTCTGTCGCTTATAAAAAAATATTGAATATAGCTATAATATAGGTATAAGAGTCATTGTGACTGATACTTCTATCCTGCCCGTGGGAAGTTGCGTTCCGAATACAAAACGGGGATCTAAGTTTGAGAACGATTGGCCAATTGCCGGCGCCGGTAGTAGTAGTAGTAGTAACGGAAGTGGCGAATGGGTTGGAGAGCTGCATTTTGCACGACGATAAAAGCTCCGAGCGTTTCTTTATTGGATAAAAAATGGCCGGATTCCGAATCGATAATCGAGGGCCGCTCGCTATGCGCCGAATAATGAGCGGATGATTACAGTCGCCGTGGGATATAATGGCAAGTTGCCCGCGAATGTTAAAAAGAGCCATCTCCGCGCCTTCTTCGATTATTATAGGCGCCTTCCCGAGGAGGTGCTCGGTAACGCTCGTATAACATTGCGGAGTATGTAACTGCGACGATGAGCATGCAACACGTTCGTGCATGAAACAGCTCAGACTGCATCGCATAATAATAGCGAATACCCCGTGCGCGATTATTCGATCGGAAGCGATCGTCGCGACAGGGACCGTTAGGTCTTTTCATCATTTATTCCGGACGTCGAAAAGCGACGCTTCCGTTTCCACGACGGGAGGGAGTAGATGCACTGCGAGAAACGGTGACAGAGCGAATTGCAAGAAGGAAAAGCGAGTGTCGGCAAACGGAACTTAATGTACACAAGGTGTCCGGATGATTCTCATCTCTTCCATTTATTTTCATTGACATGTCATCTGATGGCATTTACGACTTTAAAATTAGAATTTTGCTGGAAATTGATACCAAATTGTGAGAGTTTAACTTTTCTTCGTGAATTTTTAGAGATGGGAGAAAGTGATTTAATAATTTAATTTAATAATTTCATTTTTTTAATTTCATTTTTTGTTCAATTATATCACATTTAATTTAAATTTATATGATTAACTAATGAAGAAATAGAAATAATTAAAAAAAATTAAGCACATATATATATATATATATATATATATATGCTTAATTTTTTTCGTGTCTCTAAAAAGTTAATAAAAAAAATTTAAATTTTGTTTTCAATGTGGTTGAAGTTTGAAGCCGCGTTTTTTTAAAAGACGGCAAAAGATTTAGCCGACACAGGCAATTACTTCTTTGCGAAATTCTTACGCTAGATCAATATTTTTGAACGAAGATGAAAGAAAAGATGTGTGTGTACTCACATTCCTTATTGCGATCCATGGCGTGCTGGAGGGGTGAATCGTCGACCTCCGCCTTCGGCGGTGACTGATTGCCCTCGGCCATCTTCGATTCCGATCCTGGAACAGCACTCGCGGCCTTCCTTCCTGCCGCGTCCGCCGCTGCTTTATCCTGCTGCGGCGAAGGCTTCGTCCCTTTCTTACCGTTTCCAGCGTCCCTACAGGTCCGAAGAACGGACCAAAACGGAGCAAAACGTTGCCGTTTTGTGAATTAATCTTTCATACATCCGCTCGAAGAGAAGAGGACCGATCGAGCCTGCTCTGCCGATCGACGCTCCAGTGTCAATCGGATCCCGGGTCCTTCGCGGCATGTTTTTGCCACGGATGACGGAATGACGGATCAATCGACACTCGATCGGACGTTTCCATCAGAAAGCGAAGTCGGAAACGGCCGGTCTTTCCTTCTCTCCGAGCGCGAATCTTCACTGAGCAAGAAATATCTGACGTCGAGTTGTATCTACGAGAGTTTATATCTCGAGTGTGTATCCTAGCGAGTCTACTCGATCTTAAATAAACTAAAAACGTCTAGAAATAATATGTCATTTCCACGACGAGAATTTCCACGAACTGGCTCAGTCTTAAATAAAGTGAAGAGATATATATAATAAACTATATTATTTGGAAATATATGAAAAATAAATTTAACGGTATACGAGAGAAAATATTTAACATATAATATTATTTTACGAGAAAAATTGAATTTTTCTTTCATTATTCAATTCTTCAAATATTTTGAATTTCAATGATATTTTTATCATAGAAATTCAAAATATTTAATAATGAAGAATTGAATATCGTATTCAATTAAAATTGAATTATTAGGAAGAAATACATTTTAAAATAATGTATTTCTTTCTAACTCTCGTTTTCAGATAATGCGAATATCATGTGCAATAAAAGTAAATTTTATAAAATAAACGCGCGTGAATGCGAATACTTCTAGTATAATAGAGAGAATATCGAGTCGCGTTTCTTCCGCAGCGAAAGGGTAAGAATAAGCGTTTTAGCCATCGAAGGGTGAACACATTTATCTTGATAGACCTGACGATAATTCCGTGAGAGCTTTATGGATCCAGATGGTCACGAGACGTTGTATCGCGAGCGAAATGTCACGCAGAAGATCCGCTTATTCGGTTTCACGAAAAGTTCAGAGAAAATTGCACGGACGGCGCTTTGCGTGGAATTCATACGTATAGAGAAGTTAGCGAGCCGATTAAAGATTTTAAAGCGTCGAGAACCAACGGCCCGGTGAGTTTAAGTACGCCGAGGAGAAAGTTCCGAGAAAAGATTACTCGTCACAGCTGGAGATAGGAAGCCGGTCGTTAAGAGCGTTTATATTCTCGCGTAACGATTACACGTGGTACTGATACTAAATTGCGGGTTAATCGTCCGCTCGGCGCGGCCCTAATATAATCTCGCAACTCGCAACAGTGAATTGAGGTGTGCGGAGGTCCGAGAGAACACTAATCCTGCTGTCTCTCACTTAAGACTTACGATAGAAAAATCTTAAATCAAACCGCTTAATTATTATTTAAAATTAAACATTGTTCAAATAATCGAATTATCTAATTTATAAGATTCTTGTTTAATTATCGTTACTCGTTTTAAATTATGTCAGAAGCAAGAAAAACACAATAAAAATTTTTGCAAATTATATTTGAATGGAGGTATTTTTCAATAAAACAGCATTTGCAATCGATAGACTAGATTTATAAGATATCTTTATATCTTTTGAGGAGAAATTAAATTATATTTATTTCTATATATTATTAATTTGACAATTTTTATGAATGTAGCTTATTTCGTTTTTTTTTATTATGCATAATTCATTTCCCGATATATGGTATATTTATTACTAATTAACGAAACAAGAAGAGAGTTTTATGTATATTTTATAAATTGCAATAAGTGTTATTTTGTTAAAATATTCTCCATATTAATTTATTCTGTAAGAATTATTGTAACTTCTCGTTTCTGACATCATAATTTGAGATAGTAATATGATGATAGAATGAATAGAAGCTTTAATGAAAAGATTAATTCAGATTTATCATCTCGTAGTCCTTGTTTGATATTACAGTTATAGAATTATGTTTGACTGTTAAATTTAAGTGCGAATTAAAACATTTTAACTGTCAGATTGTATTTAAATATCTTCAACATTTACAGGTAAAATAATAATAATAATAAATTATTCTGAATCAGGTAGGTAGATATAAAACCGTGACTCACAAATAGATAACGAGGTTCTTGCGGAAAGTCATGCGTCACTCAGATATACCTGGTCAAAGTATTAATATCATTAGCATTAAAATATTAGATTCAGGTTTCTGCGTTTTAGAGTCTTTGTGAGAGTTGCAAGATTCTAAAACGGCGAGAGTGTCTTTCGAATCCGTACAGTAATCAGCTACTTAGCAAGTTATCTTCTTCCTGCTGCGTTTCTGCAAGATCGGCGCGGTGCATGCGATGTTAATAGAAATAATGTCTCCTGAGATAATAACGCGGGTGATGGGCGACAAAGCGTCAGGGAGGAGTTCGTGGAGCTTGTTAAAATAATCAAGGCAAGTGCCGAGCGACGACGCGTCTATTTCTTGATCACGATAACGCTCTATCTTACGCCCAGTATGCGATCGAGAACATGCGTACTTTATCCATTACTTCTATTTGTACGTGAGACGCGTGCATACCGGTTATACTCGCGAAGCTGGTGGAAGATGATAACGCGACTCGGATATTCTCCTCATTTTACAAGGTTTTATTGACATTCAGTCGATATAACTCAAGCCTTCTCCACCTTGGTGAGTCTCAGCCTCTTGCTCTCCATGTCGTGTAATTTACATACAGCACGCAAATTATCTCACCTCTCGTCCTTGGCGTCGCGCCTAGGGTCCTTCCTGTCCCGGTCCTTATCCTTATGGCCGTCCGCTTTTTTCGCTTTCGACTTCGACTTGGTGTCGCCTTTGGCGACCTTGTGTTCACCGCCGGTGACGACGACCACGGCGGCGCTGTCGTTGCAGGATTGCGCGCCGGAAGCGCTTGTGGATGTAGGGGATGACGTCGATGCTGCTCGACTGTTAGTGTAATCCTGTACGAGCGTACCTCGTTATCCCGCATTCGTTCAATGAGCATATGTTGATTCTGGTATGGCGAGAGAAGGGTAAAATAAGCCTTACCTTAAACCACTCTGGATAGATCGCGCTGATGGTATCCAGAAGGTCCTGGTCAAGTTGAATCCTCCAAAACGGGGAGCCGCTGTCCAACCTGTGGCCAGACTCTGAAGAAAAAAAAAACAAAAAAAGTGTAAAAAGTTAGTTTGATTTGAATAGTATATGGTTTATCAAATATTAATTATTAAATAACAATAAATGATGTTAGTCCGATATATGAATAACACAACTTACGCAACTAAGTAGGAATATCTTATTTGACTTGAATTCGATCGTAATGCTTAGTGAGACTTTTTCTGTGAGACTTTTATATATATATATTCTGTTCTGTAAATTG
>Ga0157362_1000941_pt1 | contig 11292 bp, 6 predicted proteins | sample AttlaeALBM3_FD_111480 | JGI IMG/M metagenome (GOLD analysis project Ga0157362, IMG submission 111480) | Fungus gardens microbial communities from leaf cutter ant in Ribeirão Preto, State of São Paulo, Brazil - Atta laevigata ALBM3 | ecosystem: Host-associated > Fungi > Mycelium > Unclassified ... | reverse complement strand
CGGAGATGGAGGTGCATGGAGGGGTAGACTGGCACCTGGTGGACAGCTGCCCTTTACCTGGCCGCGATGCACCCGGCCACCCCAACGCACGAGACCGGGGATACATCGCCGTCCAGAGAGAGTTAGGATATACGAAGCGGCTGGAAGAGAGGACTACGACTCCTCTCCATTAATTTCAACCTCTAGACTAGGCTGTCAAAGTTGGTTCGCACGATTCTCTTTTCACGTGAGATTCACTAGGAATACAATTCCATTCTAATGGCTGAAACTACCGTTTCACAATGAAAATGATTAGTGAAAGAATCTCCAATTGTGCAATAATTTAATCAAAAAAGCCTTCTGAGAGTATTATCGTTCGGTTAGTAATTTAAAATTTAAGTGAAAATGAAGCAGTTGTAACTTTACAAAGAATTGATAAATTACTTCTATCGAATCGAATAGAAATAAATAAATCCACGAGCGCGCTGCAACGCCTCCGTTTTGGTTCCCGACTTGGAAATGTGCGCAGCTCGAAGCGTATCGAGAGGAAGGGAAGATCGTGTTTCCATGGGATTCAAGATGCGCCTCTCATCCCATGACGACGCGGACCAAGATCGCCGCGCGAACTACAAATTACATAATAACAAATAAAAAGGGAAAATGATATTCATCACACGGCGTCACACGAAGAAATTTTATACAGGTACCCATATCCCTTTAATCCGTCACGCGCAAAGACCACAAAATTCGTTCGATCTCTTGCGTCCGATATTTCACTTAATTTCCATGCGGGCATTTTCAAAAACGATGCAGGAATGATATATTGATATAAGAGAAGATTTTTAATCACGATTAAATTAAAGGCGGTTGCATTATAGAAGATATATCAAAAAGGCGCGATCTCCTCCAGGAGAGAATTTTTTCTGCCGGATAAAATTCAATTTGCACGAAGGAGACACCGAATCGACTTACGTGCGAAAAGAAACATCATTATGACCTGAGTGAAGGGAGTTATTGGATCTATATCGAGTTGAAAAGATGAAATCGAAGTCTCGCCAATCGATACAACGGATATTCGCGAGAATTTGATGCTTTTCATTTCCAACGTGATAGACACTTTAATAGCACAAATTAATTAATATAATAGCAAATTTAATTTGACGAATTATGCGTATATATTAAAATTGCTCATATTAAAATACATTAATCTAATCTAAAAGTATAAAAGCCTATTGAAAAAAATGATTGGCTGCTGCAGCAAATTAGATAGTAAAATATAGCATAGCATTTTTAATTGGTTGCAGCAGTCAATTTTTAGTTGCATTAGCCTATCGGAATCCTATACTGACATTGCAGATAGGCTAATGCAATCAAAAATTGGCTGCTGCCAATTAAAAATACTATGCCATATTTTACCAATCTAATTTGCTGCAACAGCCAATCTTTTTCTTCCATATATATTAAAATATTGATCTAATCTAAGTGTAAAAGTAAAATGCAAATACTTTAAAATATAAAGCATTGTTTTATCAAACAACACGATAAAGTATATTGAAGGTTTTGCAGTTTAATTACTTGTTTTTATATTTATACGAAATTTATATCTTTACGTCAATTTGTTTTATGTGCACTATAAGTACATCCAACCGAATTCGCTATGAAAGTCGATTAGTATTAAAGAGGGAGAGGAAAAAGAACAACTACAATGAAAACACTTGCTAATACATGTTGGCGCAACCCCTTCATATCGATGACCTTGTCGCAATTCTCCCCCCATTTGCTTTTGTATGTCGGTTACGACGCTAAATGACTCGTATTCATAGAGACCCCATCGTCCGATAACTCAAATTTCGCCGACAGGTTGCGGCATTCGTGCAAGGTGCATCCAATGTGCAATATTATGCACCCTTGCGAAGTACCTACGGTGCCGTTATAACAGTCCGGAAAAAACCGCTGCTACTTTATTCCTTCGGCTCTTTATCTGCCTTATCGATTTCGCGCCTATAAAAGAATTATGCAATCGCATCAAAAAGGAGAGAGAAATATAATGTTCGTGAAACAATGACCCTCGACAACACAGTGTCACTTTGTCAGCCATTGTTCCAACACAGTTAACGGGATAAAGTCAGACGTCACTCTGGACGTGACATTAGTTTCTATTTATATCTCAACACTCAAATAATTCTCATTTGTTACGTCACAACACAGTTGAATTCCTTTTCATTCTGACAAGTGAGATTCAACTGAGTTTTTACCTACAATCTGCACAAGCTCGAGATGTGCTTTCCTGAGTCTTATTAACTCACATTAAAAGTGAGATTACAATCTTGTGTTGTTACGCGATAACTTTGTCATCAAAGCAAGCAAGCAGTGATATCACTATCTGAGTGTAAAATACTCATGTAACTTTAGACTGAGTATCACTTGCATGAAAACAGAAAGCAACTATTGTTTTCTGCAAGGCGCGAATGCGCTCCGCATGAGAAAAAGAAGCGCAAGTCAAATTAAAACGGAATCTGCTCGACCGCGGCTCTCGAAATGAAAAGGCATTTGTCACGCTACGCGGATTTCCTCTCGCTCTTGTGTGTGCATGTCGCAAGCATTTTCATTCACAGCGGAAGGTAGGAAACGAACCGGCATTCTCTCTCTCTCTCTCTCTCTCTCTCTCTCTCTCTCATACGGATGGGAAATAGATCCACGGCATCGTAGCCGCGCAGCTTCCTTTCGCACATCCTTTTCGTCTTTCTTGCATAAACGATTGCGCGCGACAGTAGCAACGGGCGCCAATTGTCCGCCTTCATTCATCGAAATTCAATAATGTACAATAGATAGGTGCCGGAAAGCTTCTCGAGATACGGAAGCGTTCATTTCAAATACACGGAAACAATCATTTCGCGTTGTGATGATTTTATGTAATTGTACGTCGGAGATAATAATAAAATATAGACAACTTCGTATTTTTCTTCTATGCGATAAACAGTTCTCTCGTAATGAACATGACAAGTAACTCGAGCCTTTCATTCTCGTGAGCGATTTAACGATTTAATTACACAACGCAGCAGTTCCGTAAGAGAGAATAATGACGAGACGTCACAGACACGTCCGAAAGTATGCTTCTTACATCGCCACCTCAATTAATTCCCCGCTGTACGCGGGCGCGCATTGTTACTTGCACACGCGCGCGCGCGCACGCATGCGGCCCCTATGCGGTTATTTATATGCACGCGTGGCCGCGTGCACGCACGCACGCACACGCGCGCCATGTCCTTTCTTCGCCGCGTCGCTATACAGTGATGATAATAATACATCTCGTTGACCGCAAACATAGACATACGAATTTCAGGATGCGAGTGCAAAGTCCTTTGCCGAAAACACTTTCGGCTTTTCCATCGTTTGGAACTCTCTGAATCAGTGCATAGTCACTAATTACCCAGTGGCATACTTCAATACTTGGCATTGGATAATCAGTGAAGTTCAACTAAAAAAATGAAGAATGTTTGAGCATTATATAATTAAAATACTGATATTTACATGTTAATTTCAATTTTCTAATACTACATTCATTGAATTTATAAAATAAGATTAGTTAAATCATACAATAAAGATTAATAAAAAAATAGATTAGGAATCTTCACATTTAATTCACTGATATCAGTGATTATCCACTGATTTCAGATTTAGAGAAAAGGAAATATATATATTTTGATGACATTTATCGCAAAATTTAATGTCTTGGATTTGTGCGAATAAACTTTTACAGAATGAAAAAGTCACTATAATCGCTAAAACATGTCATAATTTGAGCAACATGGAAAGAATAGTTTTGTTAAATTATCTAAAAATTTTGCTAGGTATAGATTTGAAAATAAATTTAATAGTCCAACAAAATTATTTTCAGATCTATATCTAACAAAATTTTACATCTTTTATCAAAATCGTTCTTTAAAATCGCAAAAGAGTACAATGAAATGATACATTAAACAAATCCTACTCAAGAGCTGTAAAATTTTAAAAATATAGATTCACGCCTTTAAAGATTAAATAATTGGACAAAAAATACGAAATATATCTTTGAACATTTAATTTGAAATTTATCGAGATAAAATATTTTTGTGTAAGTGGAGTATTTTTTTCTCTCCTTTACTCCAGAGATTTTCAACGCCAGTGAATCGACGTAGCTCACGTGCCCTCTGCGATCTCGTGGAGGCGAACGTGAAGCCTCGCGAATCCGGCCATAGCCTCGAGGAAACGGAAACACGCCTCGGTAGCTCACTCACCGCCTTCACGGAACTTAAAATCTGACTGGCGATACGTTTTGGAGAACGCTCAGAGAAATACACAATGAACAATTTACTCGGCGTCTCTCTCTCTCTCTCTCTCTCTCTCTCTCTCTCTCTCTCTCTCTCTCTCTTTCTCTCTAAACTTAGTGTGAAAATAGACTTTAATATTTACAGACAAAATATGCTTCTTTATTTTTACAAGTTTCATAAAAGCATATCTTTTTGTATTCTTTAAAGCAGAACTGATTATTAGGTTCCCTCTTTTATTTTCCAATTGTACTGCACTGAAAAGAAAATAATTTGTATAATTTGTGACTTACAAGAACTTCCTTAGTTTTTAATTAAAAAATTTTGTTGTTTAAATTAAAAGGTAAGAAGGTTTTTGTAAGTCATATCATTATACAAAACATTTATCTCAGTATGGGTTTCAAATTTCCAATTGCACTTTCAGGAAACAATCGAATGATAGCAGGCTAGCTGCAAGAGGCTATTGTACATTCCTTTCATTCCACAGCGTCAAATAAGGGGTTGTTCGGTCCAGCATCTGTCTGCCATGTCGTCTAATGCCGCGCTCAAGCAAGCAAGCGGCGGCGACAAAATCGCTCTCGAATCGCGCGCAGATGCGTCTCCTTAATAGGGATTCCCGGTGGTGAGGATGTCAGCAACGCGGTGACCCGTATGCATATAACATAATATGAAATAGCGGAAGCAAAACAGGATGGCAGGAAGTTGGAGAAACCGACGCGTGCGCGAACTGCACCTCTCGTATCCCCTCGTAAAAATGTAGAAAGCGAAGGGAGGCATTCTAGAAGTATATTGCCGGCTCGAATTACTATACGATACACAACCAACCCCCCGAAGAAGAGGGAACAGACGAGGGATTCTCCAACGGTCGCTAACATCTCATATTGGCTCTCGATTTTCTCTCGATGCAGCTGATTTCGTCTAATCTCGAATTTCCTACAGTCAACCTCATTGACGTCACGACGAATTGACGAAACGAGGTCGCCGTTATATAATCATTAGAGATTTTGTTCTGATTATACAGACTACGAAACGTGGTAAATGAAACGTACGGTAATAGTGATGTTATAATACATTGTATTTGACGTAACAATATTATGATAGATACTAGAGTTTGTAACTTTCTTTAACTGGGTTTGGTGAGAGCGTAGTGTCAAATAATGAAATATAACAATCAGCAAGACGGACTGGAGTCTCCGCTTGCCTTCAAGCAAGGAAGCGGAGATACGCTTGGTATCCTTCTAGGCGGAATTGACTCTCGCGTCGAACGGGCAATGCGTCTGAAAGCAGTCCGTTCGGGTAAAAAAAATTTGGGATATTACGCACGATTTCTCGTAAAAAAAAAAAAAGAAAAGCATACATGCAACGCTTTTCCTCAACGGCGTTTCAGTCCCATTCACAACTCGGCATTTGCGTGCCGCGTTCGAAAGTAACGTTTCCGGAGGAATAACGAAGCAGCTTATTCAAGATTTAGAACGCTGAGAGAAGATCGACACGATTTCCCTCCCTCATCCTTTCTAAATCGCTTTGAGGCAAGAGATTGTGTTTCGCAATTTAATATCAATAAAAAGAGGTGTATTTCAAAACATCAAAATTAGATACATAGGAAGAAAAAATTATGCACAAAATATTTGTGTATTTTCGGGGCGACATTTATTCGCTTTTATGACGCACATGACAGTATTACAAATATTAAAGCATAATATGCTTTGACGTACTGCATGCTTTTAGAGGCACGACACTGAAGACACGAGTCTCTAGACTAAGTTGACCTCATTGTACCACAATCATTCTATTATCACTCAATTTGAACTGATGCACGATATCGTGCACATGTAGATACGAGACGTAAAGAAAGTACGTTGCTTAATATCGTTGAACGAATTAATAGGAAAGCACAAATAAGTCATCCAATTAATTTATCTATTTTTATCGTACATATTTCTTCGACTGAGAAAATATTTGAATTACAATTCTATACATATACATATATATATATATATATATATGTAGAATATGAAAGTATCTATAAAATGATATCATAATTGCAATTCAAATATTTTCTCAGTCGAAGAAATTTGGAACATATAAATAAAATATGAATTATTTAAAAATATTATATAAACATACAAGCACCTACAATTTGTATATTGTGAAAATTAATTTTAATATTCATTTGCTAATTCCTTTACTGAATGATGGCAATTTATTAATCATTTCGTATTAGCGATTCCGGATCGATTAGTGCGGATGTGTTTGCAAAACACAATCTACGAAACGTGAACTCTAAAACCAGTGAACAGACATGAAAAACAATTGCACTTTATTTGCGGTACAATTAAACGTGTGCCGACAGCTGCATACGGGCGTTATCCTCGCGTAATGATTCTTCAGCTGTCACCATATCATTTGAGACAAGACAACGAAATGCCCGGTCTCTCGTTGTCGCGGACAATACCTAAGTGCACCTGTCCTGGCGATGTCAGGAAACTCCCGACGCCACGTAATAGCGTCGATGCTTAAGGAAATACTCCCTTCCTTTCTGCTTATGCGGGTCGCTTTATATCTCCTCTTTTTTGTCGGTCAGTCGCTAATAAATTCGGATGAATAATCTATAACGGATACTCGGTGAATTTAAAACTTGGTGAAAAAAAGCGTTGCGAACGAAGTTCCTAAAATAAGGACATCGCGTAAAGCTGATAAGAGCTAGCCTCAACATGGCATCGTGCCAAGATTAAAGATCTAAAGAATGCGACATGCCGGAAAACACGTTATAAATTCAAGACAATGTTAAATAAACAGGCGGATAAGACGTTTGATCGGCGACGCATAAAGCAGAGTGTAATATTGAGTGCTCAAAGTGCATACACAGAATGAGCGGTTTGTTTAGCAAGTTTATAAAAGGCGTTCACATAGATTAAAGCGAGTAAGCCGGGAGAAAAGTGCACAAGATGCGAACGACTGTTAAGAGACAATCACAGCGTAATCGGCTTTTTGGTAGCGACAAAGAAGACCATTATCTCGTTGCTTAAATAAGCAACGCTTATCGCCACGCTATAGCTTTGACAGGCCGTATCAAAAATAATCTTCAAAACTGCGCGGCAAAACTGCAATATAACGACTTTTCATGATCTATTATTGTTTGTGCAAGTGCAAAAAAAATGTTCTTGGAGGATTAAAAGTCCTTTATTTACCAAATTAAGTAAAAAAATGTCTAAACAATATGGATAAAAAAAAATTAATTTTGTCAAAGATAGAAATAATCATTTGATTTTTTCTTATAAATCAATTCTATTAATATAATTAAAAAGCAAATACATTCTATTTCATATCCGAAATATTTTGTTACAAAATATTTGATCATAAAATGACAAAATATGAAATATCTCACAAAATTTTCACATTTTTTCAGTAATCTTCATTTTAATATTTCTATATGTAAAATAATAAAAGAAATTGGCTTAAATAAAAAAAAGATAGTTTCCTTCACAAATAAATCACCAATGTTACTTAAAAGAATTAATTTTTCGAATAATATTAATTAGATATTTTTTACTCGGTATTTTAATAATTTAATATATTTTGTCGGCTGATTAATTTATTTGCAAATATACTTTATGAAAGCTATATATATTTCGATAATAATATTATTAGTTTCTTAAGAGTTGTACATCTCAAATATCGTAATATTTATTGAAAGAGATAAACATATTTTCAAACATTTTTCAATGTAGAATCGGTAGAACTCGGAAGAAGCTTAAGCTTTATCTCGTCTTTTTGTGAATGATAGCTGATTCATATGACGATATTTGAACCAATTCAATGACCATACGACATCCAGGAAATGACATCCATGAAAAGAGTAACATGGTCAATGTATTGCCTTTGTGTCAGGAAGTCCAAGTGTGGATCGTATGATCGTGCACGCGATCAGTAGCGTCTGCTACCAAAGTATAACATTCCAATAACTACACGGAAAAGCAAGCACGAGCGTGCCTCGCAATAGTTACGCCAGAAGTGAACGGCATATGTAGCTTCGTTGTTAAACGAATATGTAAGTGAGTGAGTGATCCAGTGCACCTGGCTTGCATCGTGAACGGTGAGGGAAGTTTAACTACATTCAATTGCAATCAATAAAATATATAACTAAAATATAAATATATATATATTGATTTTAGAAAATTTTAGCTAATATACAAGTATAAATATATACAAGTATAAATATATATGATTATAGGAAATTAAAGCTAACAATCCAGTTAAAAATTAAGAAGCAAATTTTTCTTTCCTCTTTTCGTCCACTTTCGTTTAATGTGTCAAGCGAATTCTTCTCGAATTTGTTAGCGTGAAGCGAGCAAATTAAAATTCTACATGTTTGGTCATAAACATTTCTTTTTATATGACCAGAAGTTCATTCACTATCACGTTCGCAGTTACGCAAAGCAGATGTTCGATCTTAAAAAATGAAGATTGACTTCCCACCCAGAAAAAATTCCAGGATGAAGAACAGGTGCTTGTAAAAAATCTCTCGAAATTTAGAGTCGATCTTTGTGCGGGAAAGCACTAACTTTATTTTATCACCTTCCATAATCTACATTTTAATTAATGATTATTTAAAAATTATAAAACAGATGTATATTTAAAAATAAAGAAAAAGTATTTTGTGACTTTCAAAATCTCGAATGGATCGTTTTCTGATGCTAAGTTGCGCCAATTTTCCTTTTTTTGCTGATTTTTCGACATTTTGTCACTGACATAGCAAATACATAGTCATCGTTAAGCTAATATGCTTGATAATGGTTTCCTAAATCATTTTGTATAGTCGAAAATCTTTTGTAGGACTTTCACGTTCACCAAGAATCATAGGGCGTGAGATGACAAAATCGGCAGCTTTGGAAGATGCAAGGATGCAGGTATTTTATACACTGAGAAAAAAATAATTAATTTTAATAAATATTCAATACTGCCAACTAAACATTTACTTACAGTAAATAAATACTTGTTCAATAAAAAAAATGATTGTTAAATCAAATTAACATTTCTTGTATATCAAATAAATATATCTTTATATTTAATAAATATTTAATTGGCAGTATTCAACTAAATATTTATTAAAATTGACTATATTTTTTTTCAGTGTACTTATTTAAAAATCATCTTTAGAAACTTCAACTTCATAAAAAAAAGTTTTACATTGCGAAATGGCTTCGAGAAAATGCGCAGTATGTTATCAAGCTTTCTTTCTGTCGACTAACATAATTATTATAAATTATCGAAGATATACACTGTTAAGTCTACAGTGTAAAATTTAATCTAATTTAAGTCACCACTACTCCTACTCAATACATCATATTATTTTATATTAAATTTGACATTATATAGTTTCAAATTTAACCATTATTTCAGTATAAAATAATGATTGATAGGTATTGAGAACAGGAACAGTAGCGACTTAAATTAACAGTACTGTATTCCGTCATTCATGATCTAAACAGGATAATTAAATTTAAATCTCTTCGAAAATCAGTATCTGCAATTGGAAAGTATTAAAATTATGCGAACGTGCCAAATTATGTGGAATAACAATACGGAACTTAAATAAATTCTCGATATTAGATTTCATAAAATACATCGATATGGAACGTATTTTTTTGTACGATAGTTTTTACCTGGGAGGGCTGGTGTAATATTTTTCAGGGCAACGTAACATCTTCGACTTTAAATCATCGGAGCAGGTAAAGACTTCACCCGAGGTAGTATCTACGAGACCGCTCCAACCGAGTTTCTGGAGACTCTCCCTTTTAATATCTATTCGTTTAAAGCGTAACTGTTTAAAGAGATTTAACTCTAGACATTCAACTGAAGTGCTGAACGTGTGTTATAATTTTTATTTATGAGCAGATATATTTTTCATAATCAAGCTTAATTTCCGCTCGCTAACTTGCTGATTATGAGTATAATAAAACGTTATTACAATCGTTATTATAAATTAACATTATGTATACTTCATAGATATATTACATATGTATGTGTGTGTATTACTTGTAATTTTATTCGTTCACGTATCATGTGCGAGCTTCATAAATTCTCTAATTAAAACGCAACTTTCTCAGCTACGCCGTATTTTGTCAAACGTTTACTACTTCCTTAATTATAAATAAGTTTACACTCACACTGGTTCAGCGTTTCCGCCATTCTTTAATCCCTCTTGGCTATTTTGCATGACGGTACTTTCTTCCCACTGTTGTGTTCCTTCCGAGGCGGCTCGACAAAGACCGTTCGAAAAAGATGCGTGACAGGTGCGTGCGCGTGCCCGTCGTCCAATGGTGTTTGGCCTCCGTACTGGTGTACGCGTGTGTATGTTTTACCAGGTACCAAAGAGCACGCATGAGACGATGAGAAAAAAGAAGACAAGAAGAACCGCAAGATACACCTTGCACCAGCTTCGATCCCATTGACAGAATTCCTCCACTCGAGTTCCCTTCATATGTATAATCATGCTTGGCGAAAAAAAGGAAACCTTCGCGAATTAATTGCACGCTCAATTAGGATCGTCGCGAATCGTTGAGCGACGCGACATCACCCATGTTAAAGGATACCAAAAATATCGGAATTCGCCTTCTTATTCTTTTACATGCAAACCGTTTTATTGTGTACAAAAATGCCTACTCAGCGTGCCGATGTCTTCTGAGAAGAAAACATACTCCTTTAGTTCCTTTATTTAACGTAACTGTTTGTCAAGCATTTATATCGTATTCTCTATTTAAAAAGCATTTATTTACTTTGCGTTATTAGTTCCAGATAATCGAAAGAAATATTATTCATGGTAATATTTTAGCACGAGATATAACGAAACTGACACATAGATTTTTTTTCTTTTTTTTTTTTTTTTATTTTAAAAATTTGTTCCGCAGCCACAACCTATGTTCTTAATTATATTTTAATCGAGCCCCCGCACGACGCCGACGACGGACGAAAAAAAGAATAACATTGAAAGAGGAAACGTTTT
>Ga0157362_1000940_pt1 | contig 11294 bp, 7 predicted proteins | sample AttlaeALBM3_FD_111480 | JGI IMG/M metagenome (GOLD analysis project Ga0157362, IMG submission 111480) | Fungus gardens microbial communities from leaf cutter ant in Ribeirão Preto, State of São Paulo, Brazil - Atta laevigata ALBM3 | ecosystem: Host-associated > Fungi > Mycelium > Unclassified ... | reverse complement strand
TTCTTACAGCTTCCTCATTCTGCTTCCTTCATTCTCCCTTCTGTGTTCTTGCATAAATATACCGTGATGTATTTAGCCATAGTTCATTACCGTGCTGTTCTCTTTACGTTCTGTTCAATACTTTTCCAGAATGTCAGTAACTGTACATACTGTCAATGCACGTCTAAAACAGGTACTAACCGAAATGATCTCCACTAAAAGGAAATACGTATTCTCGTTTTATGATTATGTCGTATCATATAATGTCACGTGAATAAACATGCAAAACTCGGAGTGAACAATTTTTCATGTTGGAAAACATACTTTGCGACATTACACGCTGTAAAGTTTATCATGTCGCAATGATGGCAATATAATATTCAAGTTTATCGATTGCATAAATTCGCTGGATTTACTGCAATTTATTCAGTTTGAATGATTTATTAATTTTGCACGAATAATTTGATGAATTCAAAAAAAAAAAACGCAAAATACTTACTTTTTATCCTACTAACTTTTAAAAAGATAAGATAATCCAGTGACCGGATTCAACCGGACACTTACACAAAATTTATTATTATTAATCTCAAATGCTTTTTTTACTACTGTATTATAATTTAATTGCATTTAAAGATTACAATTATATTGTAACATTACGTTTTAAAAAGCGTACTTAAAATTAATATATTAACTTAAATACATAAAATGTTGTGTGAATGTCCGGATATAGATGTTCAGTCACTGGGGACTGCACAATACCTATGTCCAGACAGTTACACCAAACTTTATTAATTTAAATTAATATTAGTCTCAAATGCTTTTTATCTTAATTAAAAATCAATTTGAATTAGTTGTCTTTAGTCATAAAACATTTATTTATATTAATATTTCCCGTCTGCATACTAATTTTCTAATTATGGACACGTAGACAATCATATCTCAGTGTCCGGCCACTGGTACATTAACGTATTCTATTACTTATTTAAATATTTTAATTAATAATTGTGGATTCAAATAATTTTTCCTTAAGAGAGTCTTGAATTTTCAAATGAATACCAATATTTATTATATTAAAAACTTCTCTAACATATTAAATTGTATTATTAAATTGTATTATTTTATTACAATCTACGCTTAAATATCCGACTGCCGGGACATATAAATCGCACTCATACAAACTCACAGTGATGAACGATTTCTAAAAAGAAATAAGTTTGATTCTTTGCAGCGATTGCTCGTCTCATGCAATTAATGTTTCGATTAAATCGCGCGACGGCGTTCAATCTCATCGTAAATCCGCGGACACGAAGTTCGTCAAACGTGAATTATTATCCCGGGTGGGGAGCGGATACTCGTGTACCTATCTAGCACTGAGAGAAGATTACACAGGTACGCCACCGTTGAGCTAATAATACAACGACGCAGCGGCAGCCGATGCCTCGTCGCAACCCAACCCTTTCATTGTTATTATCTTAATACGATAGTGTAAGGTCTAGTACCGTCTGACCCGCTCTCAGTTTAACGAGATTAGCATAATACCGCGAAGCCCTCCTCAGAAGTCTGGCCCCATACCTGTTACCTTCCGCCTTCGCTCCTCCGTTACCTACCTCTGTACTTACGTCTGACAGGGACTCATCGTCGGAGTTGCGCACCTATTCACCCGTCGGCGAGGGTTACGTGGCCGGTTGGTTCAAGTGAAAAGCGGATGTGTACGATGTAGAGAATGATTTATTTTGAAAATTAGAGACCAAAATATATAGACTCCCTCTCTCTCGCAGTAGATGAAATATCACCATAAAAGTTAAATAAGCATTAACTTTATACTTGTTTCCCTACATAAAGAAGAATATATGCGCGAATATTAATCAATTAATTTAAAATGCAACACATTAATGACGATTTATATACAAAAGTACCCGACAAAAATATTATTTTCCCAGAGCTGTTGTTATTTGCGCAAATACTGGCCGTTACGAAAAAGTTCTGTATATTAACGAAGGAACAGTGAGTGCAAGATGAATGAGCCCACTGCATCGCCTGCATGAAATACATTCTCCGAGTACTAGGTCATAGCATTGCTTAAATTATTCATGACTTGCGGGACACTTTGCTGAAATTAGCATGCTGGCCATAATGTTAATGAATTTTTCAAAGCGGGGCAAAGACAAGTTCAAAGAGTATACAAAACATGACTACTTGCACATAATTAGATCCCCTCGATAAATATCGACTAAAATAATGACAAACATAGAAATATTAAAAATAATTTGTATTTTTTTCTCTCAGTTAAATAAATTGATGATTCCAGTTTGCGTCAATTTAAAATTCATTGATTTATTTTTAAATCGTTTAGAAATTGTTCTGATTTAAATTAAACGAAAATTTCACAAAGTAAATAAAGAAAATTATAAAAAGCTTAATATTTTTATGTAACAGTCGTATAGAACTCATGGTAGATATCTTGTCAGCAAATAAAATAATATCTTTTCCTTTATGAAAAGCATTTTAATTGAAAAATGTGCGATATTTTACTCATTAATATTACATTATAAAACTTGTTAAAACATGACAGTGACTAGATTCGTTATATTAAACATAAAGTCTACAAACGTTATTCGTTTCCGCTGGAAAAATAATATTTTACTAAAGACATTATAGTATAACTCGCGCAAAAAATGTTATTTCGTTCTTAATTTGTTTATAAATTTGATGTACAAACATATAAATGTACTTTGCAAGGTACGTAATTATCGTATATATTTATGAATAAATTTTCCACGAAACTCGTGGAAGATTTTAAGGCAACATCGTTCTCTTCTTGCAATCTACTCAACCGAATTTACGTAACCACGTAAACGCCATCCATCGCGGAGAATGAAATGCCAATTTATTACGACGTACTTGCGCCGACATCCCCTAACGCAAGAAGGTTGTTGCAATCTTAATAAGTTTATAATAATGGTGTTAATAATGACACGGTAATGTGCGAACCCCAAGGCAACTTGTTAGAAGAAGGGAAAGTAATTTTCCAAGTTATAATGACGGTGATTTAAAAATGCATTTATCACCGCATTGAAGTTTCCTTGTACAACAAAAAATTGTAACTAATATAAATATGTGTAATTGATTGAAGATATGTACATTGAATATTTTTTAGAGAGAGAGGGAAGGGATTTAGGTTTCTTATTAATTAATACTTCTCACATTCTTTTCTCTCTTTCGCAAATGCAAATCATTTCTTTTCACGATAACTGCTACTACTAAAGCAATCATTCTGAAATCGTCCCTCGTTCAGCAAGATTAAATTCCCGAAGTTAATCGTCTCGGCAGATTCTTAATTTGCTGATTTGATTCGCAAGCTTCTTAAGAATGATATAGAAAATGTCTTTCGATTCTTTAATCATATCGACGTATAAATAATTACGTATATTTTGTTATGTTATATTATTATTCATTTATAATGATCAAATAGAATATCTAAAATTTGTTATCTTGAAGAAAACGTTAACGTTTGTCGAATTCGATAGTTTATATTTAAGTTCACACTTTGAAATATCTTTGACATAATTTGCTGTTTGATGAAAAAATATTACATTTTGATCTTTATTTCAATAAATAGTTACAAGTAGTAGTGTTTGTACATTGATGTTACATGGAAAATAGAAAAATAATAGCATATATTTTGTATATATTGACGACATTGATTCTTACACTTTAGAGACTTTTTGAAGATAGAAACCTCGAATGTACATGTTCCTTTTCTTTTCTTATCTTTTCCTTTTAAATTTAACACATCATTTCGTGCACGATTCTCACGAATAAAGATTGGCGAGGCTCCGTCTCCCTTTCTTTGACAGTGACAGTCGATTTAAGGATTTACTCCGACTAGACGTCGGTGCTGGAAAAGGGAAAAAAAGTTATCGTCGGAGAAACAGATACTTTGACAGAGCGAAGGATGGAGGTCGGGGTGAAGAGCTTCTTGCTGCCTTCGGGAGGCGGACAGGAAAATGGGTACACTCGACTTTAAGTACTTTTCAGATCTACTGAAAGCCGCTTAATGCAAAATTATCTTTAAACAAAGCTCGAGCAAAATAGTCGCGTAATAGCAATGTGAATCTTGAAGTTATTATAAGTTTCCAATCGATAGGCAAATAAAAAGAATAAAAATTTAATGCAGTAAAAAGTATTGATTGAGTTTGTACATATTTTTATTATTTTTCGCTAATTGCTGCGTAATGTATGCAACATGCATTGATGATATTAATTCAATGCGATTAAGTTCCATAATGAAATGACTGTACTTTGTTACTATTGCGAGTACGTATCGTGCGATATCGTCGAATTATCAATGACAATACTTGGGTAAGGAAGAATGCCACCATGTGTTCGGTGTCACGCGACATCAACTTCTACTTCCGTTCATCGATTATTTACCCTTTCAGAATATAGTTCTTGGACGGAAAATTCATGAATGCTGTCGTGCGATCGTCATATTATATATGAGTTCTTTACATGTCCATGTATTTTGCTATACATAAATACGAAACTTTTACACTCTTATCTTATTTCGTAATGTTAACCTATTTTCTTTCGACTTTTTCTTTCCTATCGTCATATTCGAATTATAAAGAAACATAACTAGTCAGAGTTGCCACAGACCTGGAAAATCGGGAAAATCGGGAAAAATTAGGGAAATTGAAATTGATCATGGAAAATCGAGAAAAGTAGGAGGAAATGTAAAAAAGTTTGGAATTTCAAAATTTGCTCATAATTTCCTTAAACTGCTTCTATTTCAAACAAAACATTATAATTTTTTAAATATTATATCTGACGTTTATAATCAAATACGTTCAAAACTTGCGCACTTTAAACGATTTTAATAAAATAATTAAAATTTATACTTTATTCAATATTTTTATTCAAAATATCTCTTTTTTATCATAACTGCATACTTTTTCCAAAACTAATTAATTTTTTGCTGGCTTGAATTTGCACTCAAAATATAATATTGGGTTGTCCGAAAAGTTCGTGCCGATGTTGAAGGAAAATTGAAACGCAGAAAAATTTTAATTTAATAAATGTTTAGTATATTTAATAAATATACTAAAATTTAAATTTTAGTCGGCACGAACTTTCCGGACGATCCAATACTATGCTACTAAACTTTTGCATTGTTTTTAATAATATAGATTAAATTTTTTACAATCTTTTCTACATCCTTGAGTCTAAATATTAAAATTTACATATTTTATATTAGTCATGGAAATTTTTCCATTTTCATCTGAAAACTTGGAAAAATCAGAAAATTTTAAAATTTATTTTCTGTGCAGCAACTTTGCTAGTATAAGATATTGATATATAGGATTACATATAATTGATATTAATAATATTAAGGAATCGAATTATAAATACAAATAATTTTAATTAGTTTAACTTTTAAACTATATTTAAGAATCTGATCGTCTCTTATAAGTATAAAATAATTTTTATATTTTTATATTTTTCCATAATATACATTAATGTGCTTTCTCATAATCGAAGATTTACAAAGAATATTTGTCACAGATAATTATTTATTTGGCTGAATTATCATTTTTTTTCATTGCGAGAAGGATACTCCCTTCCTTCTTAATCTCCCGCCGAGAGAAAGTGAAAATCGATCTGACAGGCACGTCCACGTGTTCATTGGCTCACTTTTCTTTTTTCCCTCCAAAGTGTTTTTCCGGATTCCGAAGAAAGACGGTCGCCGTCGATGGTGTGGCGAAGTGGTTGACGTATTGCTTATCCAAGATGATCGACAAGGTGCCACTCAAGGCGAGAAGCCGCGGATTTCCTGCGGTGAGTTGTCCCAGAACCTAAACGATGAATCTCGGCACGAAAACAGGCGACTGATTTCCGCGGCATTTTGCGAGGCCTCTTTCCTGTCTCCGCCGGCAGAAAAGAGAGAGAAAGAGGGAGAGAAAGAGATAGGCAAACGAGATTTAGCCCCGGGTGGTTCCTCTTTATAACGAAGACCGATGATAGTTGGGGCTTGGCCCGGAACCCCAGGCAAAATGGCGAGGGTGCCAGGAGAAAGGGGGTGCCGTAAGTTGTCGGTTAGAATACCCGGCGAGGCTACTGGGTGAGGCCATTCATCCTGATTAGATGCGGTCTCCCACGGGGACAAGTAGGGAATCTCTCGCTCGACATGCAAGAATTACTCCCAGAATGCTGAAAAAAGCATGGGTCGTGGCACAAGCTGGTCTCGATTGTCATAAGCACCGACACGACAAGCGTTCCCTACTGATTTGTTTGCTATAACGCGCGAATGAGAGAATTTTCCACGTATATACAGTTATACAAAAGTAAAATTATTGCTCACAATTGAATGTTAGTTTTTTTTTTAACTAAATTATTTTTTAAATAAATTGTTCTACTTATATCTTGAATAAAATGTTTCCTCAAACTTTAAGCGACATGCTATTATCATAATTCATTGAGTTTATGTCCATATTTTCCAAGTTAGAAAGTTTGGAAACGCGCCTCTCCTAACTTAGATATTCCTTGTGATAATCATAATAACGAAAGACCATATTTGAAAATTGGTGAATATCCCATGTCGTAATCTTCGATTTTAAATGCTTCGTATGAGTGTCGTTGAACTTCGAGGTTCGTCGTCGTCTGCATATCAGCTAGGAGATTTCCTCCTTATCCTTCCGCAACTTCCACTTGCGCGGTTGCACGCTCACCGGCGGTAGCTCTTGAAAAACAATAACGTATCGTTGACTTTGAATTTTCCGCGGTAGCGGCTCGGCGTTATTTCGCTCCCGCGAGTGTTATGGGGCTGAGTTTTCGACCGTATTATTTCCCCTGCGGCACGTTCCACCGCTTCTTCCCTTTACCGCATCAAGTAGGAGAGACAGAGAGGAAAAGGAGTAAACGAGACTGCGAGAGCACCGTCGCCAGGGTGAAGTTTCAGCCGCGACTTTCTCGCTTGTTTGCCGGATCATGAGTGAGATGGAGCGACGAGAAGCGAAAATACAAGAACCGAGCGGGAGACGTTAACTTTTTGGCACTTTCAAGTTTGATGGGATTTTCCTCTCCCCTTTTACTCTTTAGGGCTTAAAGTTTTTCCTCAACCTTCAGCTTGTTGAAATGCCTGTCTTCCGTCGTGATATTAGCTTAGAGTACAGATACCGCGGTCACATATATTCGCAGCAAGATCGCGAGAGTCATTGTTCGATTTACAAAATTCTATAATCGGGTAGTGCAAATCTCCATGCTGTAATCAACATTATGAGGATATTTCACGTAATATAGACATGATGATACTAATTTATTGTATCTCCTGATACGCACTCATTAGCACATAGCTCGTTGAAACCTCTCTCATGAATTCTAATGAAAAATGTACGTGATACATACGCTACGTAAGCGCGCTCTGCGCGCTTAATCCGGCATAAACGAATTGCGACAGCGCTCGTGCGAGCCGATACAGTGCTGATTTATATACAGAAATTTGTTATGCTGATTACCGCAGAGCGATCATTTCAGCTGAGGAATCGCCACGTTGAAACGCCCGTTTGTTTAATCGCCAATGAATTATCACGATTTTTGCACGCGTTGCATACAGATTGATATCCAAAATAATATCACATCCACCAGGACAACCCTGTACGAACGCAATAATATCGATTAATATACATATGTAAATTAATCAGACAATCCAAATTATGATAAACTATTTTATCGTATTATCCAAATATCATAAAAGCGGCTGTACAAAATCCTGTCAGAGGGAACTTTGTGCGAAAAATTTGAAATTTTCACTGGATCCATTTTTATTGAAACTCAGCTAAATAACTTTTATTTGTAAAAGTTCTTATGATTTTATTAACCGTGATTCGTTAAACCTTTGAGTATATAAATGCTTTTGCGGCAATAGTGCTCTCAATAAAAGAGTTATTCAATTCATACGGGAACAATACCATGGAGATATTCGAGATAAACCTGCAGTACGCTTATCAAAAACGCATCGATGAATTACAAGATCTCTCTCGCGAGTATCTGTGCACGATCAAAAAATGGCGAGAACTTCCGGTCCGTTGCACATAAGGACCATAAAAAAAAAATCCGTGGTCCCATTATCGCAATTTCAGCGTATCACTTGTCTCTTGTGCATAACGTTCAGGACGCGTGCATATAAACACGAAAACGTGTTAGCAAAAAATGCTATGGAATGCAATGGAAATCGTGGAGGCGTGGTCATGCAGTAAACAATACACGTTTCCGACAAACCCCTCCGCGTGCTTTATGTTTTATTCCGGACTCGCGTTCTGACGGAAAATTTAATATCACGGCCGCTGCAAACGACGCGCGCTGCTATATACGAAATGTTTGCACGAAATTCGATCGGAGCGCATATATCGTCGATATATCGGCCACAAAGCGATCCGATTGCAACTCCACTACAAAAATTGTCATCGTCGAGACAGTTATGTTTTCTCTCACCTTTGCCCGTCTCCCTTGAATCTTGTTTAAGAATCGGAAACTTGTTTTGTTTATCCGTCAAAGCGGAAACTTTCGTTAAGTAAAAGTCTGTGTCTTATCTTTTTTTCGTCCCGTATATCTCTTTCATCTTTCTTTTCTACGTTAAACTGTATAATAGACGTCTCTCTAATATCGATCTCAGCTATTAGATATTAGAAAATTTCCAACTATTTATATTGTGTAATTATGTCATTCAACTTCTTCAAATTTGTGTAAACTTCTTCGTATATTTGTTCACAAGGGAAGGTTCAAGTAGTATACACGGATTTCGTCTAACTTTAAATATGTTTTAGTACTTACCTCCATTAATTTACAGGCAAGCGACACGACGTAATTATTCAAGTATTCGCGAGAAATTTATATCGAAAGTTTTGAAGTTTTTAATTGAATTGCGAACCAATATTATTTTAATTATTTCAAGCGTTAAAATATACATTGAAATAATGATTATAATTTAAATTATAATTTAAATTATAATTTAAATTATAATTTAAATTATAATTTTTCTATCTAATTATTACTTAAATGCATATTCTGTAAAAAATAATATAAAAAAGGTGCATGAGAAACTTTCAATGCAATTTCTCGTGAATACTTAAATATTGCGTGCCATTTGCTCATAAATTAGTAAAAGATAAGTACTAAGATATATTTAAAGTTAGGTAAAAGCAGTATGTACACAACTTGGCTTTCTCCTTGTCAGATTTGTTGATGCGAAACACCGTATTGTCTTCCATATATTAACAAATTACTTTATCCTCCGGTCCTGACCGAAAAGAGAGCGCACGAGTTGCACTCAGAAAAAGATCTTTGATTCAAAGAAATGTTTCTTTGTTATTACGGATTAAAGGAAAAAATTTTTTTTACGTCAAAATTTTTTTGAACGTCGTTTGTATATGTATCTGTGATATGAACATAATTTTTTTTTAATTAATTAAATTCTTTTATTTAATTTCAAAAAATAAATTAAAGAATGATGTTCAAATCAAAGAAATTTTTTCTTTAATCATATAGCAAAGAAACATTTCTTTGAATTGAAGAAACCTTTCTCTGAATGTGGTTCAGCCTAAAATTATTCAAACGTTTCCTCTCATTGTTATTCAGAACAGTTAAACAATGATTGAAAAACAAGCTGAATTGCAATTGCAAATTTGTTTATCAATCACATTTTTAATGTTTAATTTTTAATGTTTTTAATATCGATTATTTATATTCGGATTTAAGCGCCAGTAGACATCTTTTGAAGTATTTCTCCGATACTACACACGAATATTCGAAATTTCGCAATATTTATATATGAAAAGCTTCGACTTTTTTTATTTCTGTAGAGTGAAAATAATTTCAGAGAGAGAGAGAGAGAGAGACATAGACATTTCCAATCTCGCATTTAAATTCCATAATTTTCCTCGTCACGCGTTACATAACTGTTGATACGATTCGCATTTTACACCATTATCCCCCTTATATCTCCGAAACGAATGGCGCCATTAGGGCGAGGCTATGAACCACGCGGCATAACTTCGTTTTTATGGAATAATGAGATTCGGCCAAAATTCTGATCGTCAGTTCAACGATGTGCAACTGCCCCCTCAGTGTTCTGCGACTGCCCCATAGTAATTTATCCGGAGATTCAGAACGTTTTCCTCCCATTTATATTTCCTGTCTCTTTTTTTGCGCGTTCTCACATAAGCGCACACAATAATGCAAACAAAAGCTTTTTAGAAAGAAATTTATTGCTACGCGCCGAGAATCGCAAAATACACTGCTTAGCAACATGCAATTACTCCCCGTAACTTGACATAAAACTCGGTCTCCCTCATTGCTTTGTCTAGATACATCGCAGCACTCTCCCAAGTATAGTCTGTGAACATTTACAAGTGTGTTCCGGTGCATTTTTAAATTTACTTTTTTCACATTATGAACATTAATTCCGTGAGTCAGTAATCACTGCAACATTAATTCAAGAAATATTTATGATTTGCGTTTTGAATTTCCTGATTGAACAGTGCGAATTTTCGAAAAAATTTTCTTACTGACAAGCAAAACTTATTTGTAAGAACATAAGGTAAATGTAGTGGACATATTAGTGGATATAAACTAATTGTTAATATGTTAGACAAAATAAAACATTTCAAATAGAAAGCTTTTAATGATATGTAGGATTTATAAACAACAAATTTATTTAGAATATCATCAAAAACTTAATATTTAAAGGTATCACAAATTAAAAATTAACATTAATTTATACAACTTACAAACAATTAAATATAAAAATAGAAACAAACCAAGTCACAAATTAAAACGAGCTATATTCAGGTATATAATGTAGTTTTTTTAATTTTTTTTAATTATATAAATTTCCATGGAACATTTCGACTTGACTTAATCCTCATCAGCTCTGAATATAAATTATAACCCCATACAATGATTAAATCCCATACAATTGTTTTACAATTTGACTTAATATAATATGATTGTTTCTCGATGCGTTTATTTGTAAATGAAGGTGAGATAATCCTCATGATTTGATATATTTGATTGTTAACTTTTATTAGTTAACTTTTAACTGTGTTAGTCTAATTATATGAGATTATAATTTATATATTATAATTCACACTGATGAGAATTAAGTCAAGTCGAAACGTTCCGTGGAAATTTCTATAATAAAATAGAAATATAATATATATTTTATTGGACTCTCTGATATCTAATTAACAATTTAAACTTGCTAATACAGGCAAATGAGAGCATACTGCGCGGTTATTGGTACGCCAAATTAATAATTT
>Ga0157362_1000939_pt1 | contig 11303 bp, 12 predicted proteins | sample AttlaeALBM3_FD_111480 | JGI IMG/M metagenome (GOLD analysis project Ga0157362, IMG submission 111480) | Fungus gardens microbial communities from leaf cutter ant in Ribeirão Preto, State of São Paulo, Brazil - Atta laevigata ALBM3 | ecosystem: Host-associated > Fungi > Mycelium > Unclassified ... | reverse complement strand
GGCCCTTGAAGTTGAGCGCGATCACCGCGTCGACCAGCTTCTCCTCCGTCTCGGCCGAGGAAGGCGCCACCGGCGACATGCCGGCATTGTTGACCAGGATGTCGATGCGGCCGAACGCGGCGTAGGCCTGCTCCACCATCGCATCGATCTCCCCCCAGCGCCCGACATGGCAGGCGAGCGCCAGAGCGCGGCGGCCGAGCGCCTCCACCTCGCGCGCGACGCTCACGCAGGCGTCGAGCTTGCGGCTGACCACGATCACGTCGGCGCCATATGTGGCGAGCGTCAGGCAGGCCTCCCGCCCCAGCCCCCGGCTGCCGCCGGTGACGAGCGCGACCTTGCCGGTGAGATCGAAGGCCTCGCCCATGCTCAGGCGTTCCGCGCGGTCAGGCCGCCATCCACCGGGATCACCGCGCCGGTGACGTAGGAGGAGGCGGGCATGCAGAGGCTGACCGTCATGTGCGCCACCTCCTCCGGCCGGCCATAGCGGCCGAGCGCGGTGCGGCGGCGCGCGAAGGTGTCGCGGTCGGCCTCCGGGATGCGCTTCGTCAACTCGGTGAGGATCGGGCCGGGGCAGATGCAGTTGACGGTGATCCCCTCCCGCCCCAGCTCCACCGCCAGCGTGCGGGTGAGGCCGACGACGCCGGCCTTGGCGGCGGCGTAGGCGGTGTTGCCGCGCGTGCCGCCCAGCGCCTCGGTGGAGGCGATGTTGACGATCCGCGCCGCGTCCGACCCACGCAGGTGGGGCAGCGCCGCCCTTATCAGCCGCTGCTGCGCGGTCAGCAGCAGGTCGAGCAACCGCGCCCAGTTCGCCTCGTAACCCGGATCGTCGACGGCCATGCGCGCGCTGATACCGGCATTGTTGACGAGGATGTCGAGGCGGCCCCACGCCGCGACCACATCGTCCACCACCGCGATGATGCCGGCCGGGTCCGTGACGTCGAGCGTCCATGCCCGCGCGCCGTGTCCGATCGCGTCCGCCGCCGTTTGCGCCGCTTCTCCGTTGATGTCGGTGATGGCGACGTGCGCCCCGGCCTCAGCCAGCAATCGCGCCGTTTCCCGGCCCATGCCGTGCGCCGCGCCGGTGACCAGCGCCACCCGGCCCTCCAGCGGACGCCCATCCGATTGCGCCATCCTGCCGATCCTCTCGGCGTCAATTGGTACGCTTCCTATCTTCTTTCGGTCAAGCCGATATTAGGATCTGGCGTATCGTGTGCTGGCATCCTATCACCGGGGCAGAGCAACGACTCCGGGAGAGCGACGTGTCCGATACCGACTGGAACAGCAATCTCGGCGGCGGCTTCGGCCTGCACAAGCCGGAGGACGAGTATTTCCACGGCACCGGCCCCGAGGGCGCTACCCTCACCGAGACATGGTACTGGAACTTTCACGTTCCCGAAGCCGCGATCAACTGCTTCGCTTATTGCTGGGTGCACCCCAACCTCAAGGTCGTGAGCGGCGGCTGCTTCCTCTACAAGGGGCAGAAGGAGCATCACCTCCAGGCCGAGATGTTCGATTACCGCACCTACATGGCGATGGACGTGCTGGGGAAGAATGGCGGCGACATCCGTTTTCCCAACGGCATGCGGGTCGAGGCGCTGGAGGCGCTGGAGCATGTCCGCTTCACCTTCGACGATCCCGATCGCCGGACCCGCTTCGACATCGACCTGAAGGCGGTCGGCGTGCCGATCATGCGCGCCAACAACAAGCATTTCGAGCAGGTGATGCACGCCACCGGCACGCTGGTGCTGCGGGGCGAGCAGTATGACGTCGATTGCTATCCGGTGCGCGATCGCAGCTGGGGCGAGCTGCGCCCCGAAGGCAATGCCAACACGCCGCCCTATACCTGGGTAACGGGCACGTTCGGCGAGGATTTCGCCTTCAACGTCGGCTCGCTCGACGATCCGGCCCGCAACCCCGAATGGGTTGGCGTGATGGAAGGGCCACCCAACGGCTTCAAGGACGGCTGGGTGGTGATCGACGGCGAGCAGCGCCGGATCGTCAAATCCTCCAAGCTCACCACCCGCGAAGGGCCGATCAACCGCCCGATGCGCCACGATTATCTGTTCGAGGACGATCACGGCGACAGCTATCACGTCATCGGCGAGATCGTCGCGCAGGTGCCGTGGGGCGGCTGGGCCAACATGACCTGCCATTGCTGCCTCACCAAGTGGAGCTGGAACGGCCGCACCGGCTGGGGCGAGACCCAGGAATGCGAATGGAACGAATATCTCTACAAGATGAAGGCCGCAAAGGGCTGACGGAGAGGATGGGGGCATGATCACGATCCGCATCATCGCCTGGGTGGTGATCCTGCTGATGGCCGCCAACGGGCTGAACGTGGCGCTCCACAGCGGCTTCGATCACGGCGTCGGCTTCGACACCTTCCTGGCGGGGCAGGCCGATCCCTGGCAGACCTTCATCGACAACGACCTGGTCAGCGGGCTGCTCTTCGCGGTGAGCTGGATGATCTTCCGCGAGAAGGGCGCGCGCACGATCGATACCGTCGCCTGGGTGTGGATGGTGATGTGGTGGGGCAATATCGTCGTCGCCGTCTACGTGCTGCGCGCGGTGGCGCGATCGGGCGGCGACTGGCCGCTCTTTTTGTCCGGCCGCCGCGCCGGGCTGGCGGACGGCCCGCCGATCGCGCCTGCGCTCCGCATCGCGTGCGCGGCCGGCGCGGTGGCGGTCGCCGTGTGGCTCGCGATGGCGATCATGTGGACCGGCTTCGCCGGCATCCCGACCTTCGGCTACCTCGCCGGCTTCCTGCCCGTCATCCTGTCGCTGGCGCTGATCGCGCTTCCACGACGCACCGCTTCATAGGAGAGGATCCATGTCGGTACCCACGTTCGACGACATCCCCAAGGACATCAACGCGCTGATCGCCGCGCACATCAAGCAATATCTCACCGAGCCCGAAAAGGCGCATATGTGGGATGCGCGGCCCGTCGGCCTGCCCGGCGAGGTGACGACGCTGCTGCTCACCACCATCGGCCGCAAGAGCGGCGAGCCGCGCCATGTGCCGCTGCTCTATGTCGACGATGGCGACGGCTATCTGATCATGGGATCGAAGGGCGGCAATGTCGAACATCCCGTCTGGTACCTGAACCTGCAGGCCAATCCGGACTGCGAGATCCGCGTCGGCGCGCCGCCAGTGAAGGCGCGCGCGCGGACGCTGGAGGGCGAGGAGCGCGCGAAGGCGTGGGAGAAGGTCTCCACCCGCCACCCGACCTACGCCAAATACCAGGCGCGCACCGATCGCGAGATCCCGGTCGTGCGGCTCGAGCCCGTCGCGGGCTGAGGGGGGAAGGCGCGGCTCAGCGCGCGGATGGGAAGGCGGCGGCGCGCTTTTCCAGGAAGGCGCTGACGCCTTCCGCGAAATCATCGTCACCGACGGCCGCCACGATGCCCGCCGTTTCGCCGTCGAGCTGATCGGCAAGGCTGGCGCCGGCGGCCCGCATGGCGATCAGCCGCTTGGCGGTCCGCACCGCGAGCTGCGGTGCCCGCGCCAGTCGCCGCGCAAGCTTGAGCGAGGCGCTTTCCAGCGTGCCCGCCTCGACGATCTCGTCCAGCAGGCCGATCCGCAGCGCCTCCTCCGCCTGCACGGTGGCGGCGGTGACCAGCAGGCGGCGCGCGGCGCGCACGCCCACCACCCCGGGCAGCAGCGCGGAGACGCCGCCATCCGGGCTGAGGCCGATGCGCTGGTGCGCGAAGACGAAGGTCGCGTCCGCCTCGCCGATCACGACATCGGCGGCCAGCGGATACATCAGCCCTGCCCCCGCGCAGGCGCCGCGGACGGCGGCGATCATCGGCTTGTCGAAGGCGACGACGGCCTCGACCAGCTTGCGCGCGCGCGGCAGGCGATCGGCGAAATCGGCCTGGCGGGCCTCGCGATCCTGCTCCAGCGATCGCTTGAACGCGGCGACGTCGCCGCCGGCCGAGAATATCCGCCCCTCGCCCCGCACCAGGATCGCGCGGACGGACGGATCCTCGCGCGCCTCCTCGAACAGGGCGATCAGGTGGGGCACGGCGGTGGTGGGCACCGCATTGCCATAGTCCGGCCGGTTGAAGGACAGGCGCAGCACGCCGTCCGCAATCTCGACCAGATAGCTGCCGTCCTCGGGCGCGCGGATCATAGGCCCCCCCCGAAAGCGGACAGCGAGTCGAGATCGTCGATCGCGGTCGCCATGCGCCTGATGAACTCGAAGGTGGTGCGCTCGGGTTGCATCGCCGGCATGTCGTCGGTCGGCCTGAGCGTGATCGTCCAGAAGGCGAGCGCGGAGAGCAATTGCTGGCGCACGTTGGTCAGCGCATCGTCGTAACCCGGCCGCTCGCCGCCGGCCGCCGCCAGCCGGTCGAGATAGGTGCGCAACAGCTCCTCGCCCCATTCGCGCCGCTGCTCGACGGTGAGCGCGGTGGTGGTGGCGAAGGCATAATCGCGCGACCAGTGGCCGACCGTGGCCAGCTGCCAGTCGGACAGGCCGAGCTCGCCGCCGTCGTTCGTCCGGTACCAGTTCTTGAAATGCACGTCGGAGTGGATCAGCGAGCGCGGCAGATCGAGATGGCGCGTGACCGACCGCTCGGTCGCCGGCCAGATCTCGGCGGCGCGCGCGTAGAGGCGCGGCGGGATCACGCTTTCGGCATCGTGGAAGCCGCGATCGCAGAAAGCGGGGAAATCGGGTGCGCCCTTCATCATGTCCCGCCACCAGCGCGGCCAGTGCTTGAACGGCAATGTCGCGCTGCCCAGCTCGGGGCTTTCGAAGAAGGCGCCGTGCAGCTTCGCCAGCGTCGTCACCAGCGAGACGGCGCCGTCCCAGTCCAGCCGGGTGCGCTCGTCGCAGAAATGCACCGCGTCCGCCATGTCCGGCATGACGATGATGTACGCGAAGGTCTCCGGATCGAAGCCCGCGAACACCGCGCGCGTCGCCTGGATGTCGAGCCGCCCTCGCGCGAGGTTGTAGAAATCGGCCTCCGCCTGCGCGGTGTCCGACACGCCGAGCACGATGCGGTTCTCCAGCCCCTCGGCGGCCTTGCAGAACAAACGCGGCGGCAGCCCCGCCGCCTGCCCCGCCTCGTTATACTCCACGAAGATGCGGCGGCGGTTGGAGGAGCCGTCGTCGCGTTCGTCGAGGCGGAAACCGGTGACGCGCGCATCGGGCAGATCCCTGCACAGGATCGCGGTCAGCCATTCGGGCGTGATCGCCTCGTAGGTGGACGGCACCTGCCCGGCATGGGTGACGGGGCGGACCTGCTGCCGGTCCGCCTCGTACGCGCGTCGGATCGCCTCGACGTCGGCGCTCACGCCACCAGCGCCCGGATCGCCGCCTCGATGTCCGCAGGCTGCGGCACGAAGGCGGTCTCCAGCGGCTTGGAGAAGGGCACCGGGGCGAAGGCGGCGCCCAGCCGCTTCACCGGCGCCTTGAGCTGGCCCCACAATTCCTCGTTGATCACCGAGGCGATCTCGGCGCCGATGCCGAACTGCTTCACCGCCTCGTGCACGACCAGCGCGCGGCCTGTCTTCCTCGCCGAGGCGAGCACCGTCTCGCGATCCCAGGGCGAGATGGTGCGCAGATCGACCACCTCGACCGAGATGCCCTCGCCCGCAAGCTTCTCGGCGACGGCGAGCGCATGGACGATCATCAGCGAGTGGCCGATCACGGTCACGTCGCTGCCCTCCCGCGCCACCTTGGCCTTGCCGATCGGCACCACCTGCTTCTTCACCGGGTGCGGCGTCCAGTAGGTCGGCAGGTTCTCGATGAACAGCACCGGATCGGGATCATCGATCGCCGCGCGCATCAGGCCGTAGGCATCCTCCGGGTTGGACGGCGCCACCACCTTCATGCCCGCCGTGTGGGCGAACCAGGCCTCCAGATAGTCGCTGTGCTGGCCGCCGGTGGAAAAGCCCGCGCCCGTCATCGTGCGGATCACGATCGGCACGTTGGTCTGGCCGCCTGACATGAAGCGCAGCTTGGCGGCGTGGTTCACGATCATGTCCATCGCCACGGTGGTGAAGTTCATCAGCATGATCTCGGCCACCGGCTTGTAGCCGCCGACCGACGCGCCGATCGCGGCGCCGATGATTGCCTGTTCGGAAATCGGGGTGGATTTCACCCGATCCTTGCCGAACTTGGTGGAGAGGCCCTTGGTGACGCCCATCACGCCGCCGTCCTGCTCGTCGCCGACCTCCTCGCCGAGGACGAGGACTTTGGGATCGGCCTCCATCGCCTCGTGCAGCGCCGTGTTGATCGCCTCGATGACGGTCATCTTCTGGGTGGTTGCTTCGGTCATTTGTCCGGCCCTCACGCAATGTCTTCGGCGAACACGTCGCGCTTCAGTTCGGCGGCGTCGGGGAAGTCGGCAGCCATCGCGGCGGCGAGCGCCTCGTCGATCTGCCGGTCGATCTCCGCCTCGATCGCGGCCACCTCCGCCTCACTGGCGATGCCTTCGGAAATCAGGCGGGCGCGCAGGATCGGCATCGGATCCCTGGTTTGCGCGTCGGCGTAGATGTCCTTGTCCATATAATGACCGGCCTCGCCGAGCAGGTGGCCGTTGAAGCGGAAGGTCATCGCCTCGATCAGCGTCGGCCCCTCGCCGGCGCGGGCGCGGTCGATCGCCACCCTGGCGGCACCGTACATCTCGTCCGGATCGTTGCCGTTCACGGTGACGCCCGGCATGCCGTAGCCCGCCGCGCGATCGGAAATCCTGTCGATCACGCGCGAATAGGCCGGGCTGGTATGCTCGGCATAGAGATTGTTCTGGCAGATGAAGATCACCGGCAGCTTCCACAGGGCCGCCATATTGAGCGATTCGTGGAAGGCACCGATATTCGCCGCGCCGTCACCGAAATTGGCGACCGAGACGCGCTTCTTGCCGTCGAGCTTGGCCGCCCAGCCGAGGCCGGTGGCGATCGGCATCGAGGAGCCGACGATACCCGTCGTCACCATCATGCCCTTTTCCGGGCAGGTGAGGTGCATCGGGCCGCCCTTGCCCTTGCAGGTGCCCGTCACCTTGCCGGCGAGCTCGGCCCACAGCTCACCGAGCGGAAAGCCCTTGGCCAGCATGTCGTGGATGCCACGATAGATGGTGCAGATGTAATCGTCGTCCTCGAGACTGACCGAAACGGCCGAGGGGATGATTTCCTGCCCGCGCGGCGAATAATAAGGCATGACGAGCTTACCGGCCATCATCTGCTTGATGATGCGCTCGTCGTTGAGCTTGATCAGCGCGGCCTTGCGGAAGATTTCCAGCAGCGTCGCATTGTCCGGCTTCGGATAGTTGGTTGTCATCCAGGCCTCTCCTCGGATGGTGTTGTTCAGTATGATTTCGGCAGGTCCAGCACCTTTTCGGCGATGAAGCTCAGGATCATCTGCTCGGTGATCGGCGCGATGCGCAGCAGGATGGATTCCCGGAACAGCCGCTCGACCTGATATTCGGTGGAATAGCCCATGCCGCCATGCGTCATCACCGCGCGCGTGCAGGCCTCGAAGGCGGCGCGGCCGCCCAGGAACTTGCCGGCATTCGCCTCCGCGCCGCAGGGCAGGCCCCGGTCGTAGAGGTTGGCGGCGCGCATGATCATCCAGAATGCGCTTTCCAGATAGGTCCAGTTTTCGGCGAGCGGGTGCTGGATGCCCTGATTCTCGCCGATGAAGCGGCCGAACACCTTGCGCTCGCCGGCATATTTCGCCGCCCGTGCCAGCGCGCCGCGCCCCAGCCCCACCGCCTCGATGCCGACGAGGATGCGCTCGGGATTGAGCGCGTGCAGGATGTAGTGGAAGCCCTTGCCCTCCTCGCCGATGCGATCGGCGTCGGGGATGAAATAATCATCGATGAAGGTGGCGTTCGAATCCACCGCATTGCGGCCCATCTTGGGGATGCGCCGCACCTCGATCTGGCTCTTGTCGAGATCGGTGTAGAAGAGCGTCATGCCGTCGGTGGGCTTGCGGCACTGCTCCTTGGGCGTCGTCCGCGTCAGCAGCAGGATCTTGTTCGCCACCTGGCCTGACGAAGTCCAGATCTTGCGGCCGGTCACGCGATAGCCGCCGTCCACCTTCGTCGCGAAGGTCTTGATGCTGGTCGTGTCGAGGCCGGCGTCAGGCTCGGTCACGCCGAAGCAGGCGCGGTCGATTCCCGCGATCAGCGGCTTCAGCATCCGCGCCTTCTGCTCGGGCGTGCCGTGGACGACCACCGCATGCGGGCCGAACAGGTTGAGATGCAGCGTGCTCGCCGCCGAATAGCCGCCGGCCCCGGCCGAGACCTCGTGCATCATGATCGCCGCCTCGGTGACGCCCAGCGCCGCTCCGCCCACCTCCTCCGGCATGGTGATGCCGAGCCATCCGGCATCCGCCATCGCCTTGTGGAACTCGAAGGGGAATGTCTTCTCTTCCTCGCGGGCGGACCAATATTCATCGTCGAACTGGTCGACGACCCGCTTCACGCCATCGCGAATGGCCTCCTGTTCCTCGGAGAAGCGAATATCCACCCAGATCCTCCCCAAGGCCGACTCGCCGCCCCGGCGGCCACGGCCTGCTATATCGTGCACATGCGTATTATACGAACCGCTCCGTCGGGCAAGCGCTAACCCCGCGAAACGCGAAAAATAGTTCGCTAACCTACTGGTTGGATGTGGCCTGCTCGCATCGCGAATATGGTCAAGCCACGGTATAAGAACGGACAGTCGGCCCGATCGCGACGAAATGCGAAGAATAGCTGTTGCGTGCGCGGCCCTTGTACCCCAGACTATATGTACGCGTACGAAACCGCGAACAGATGCAGGCAAGGGGCTGATGGCGACCGTTCAGAAACAAAAAAAGGCTGCGGCCGCAGCGAAGGAAACCCCGATGGAGCGGGCCGCGAAGCGCCCCTCCGCCAAGCAGTTCCGCTTCGGATACCTGGTCCACGACGTCTCGCGCATCCGGCGCACGGTGATGGACCAGGTGATGCGCCCATACGGCATCACCCGCTCGCAATGGTCGGTGCTGAGCGCGCTGTCGCGCAGCGGCAATGACGGGATGATGCAGGTCGATCTCGCCCGGCTGATGGACGTCGGCAAGGTGACGGTCGGCGGGCTGGTCGATCGGCTGGAGGCGAGCGGCCATGTCGAGCGCCGTGCCGACGCCACCGATCGCCGCGCCAAGCGCGTCTTCATCACCGAACAGGGCTTCCGCGTCATCCGCCTGATGATCGCGGTCTCCACCAAGGTGAACCGCCGCGTGCTGAAGGGCCTCACCCCGGCCGAGATCCAGACGGTCGAGAAGGCGCTGATCCAGGTGAAGCACAATTTGAAGGAGATCGCGGAGGAAACCGCGCAATCGGGCAAGCTGGAGGAATTCGGCAGCCAGATCCCGCCCGAAGAATTCGTCTGATCGCCGCCTGCGGAGACTGGAATGTTCTTTCTGATCCTCGCCGCCGACCGGCCGGGCCATCTCGATCGCCGGCTGGAGCATCGCCAGCGCCATCTCGATTACTGGAACGGCCTGCCCGGCGCGGTGAAGGTCGCCGGCGCGATGCTGGATGGGGACAGCCCCAGGGGCAGCGCCTTCCTGATCGAGGCGGAGGACGAGGCCGCCGCGCGCCGCCTGCTGGCCGGCGATCCCTTCACCACCGAGGGCATCTTCGGCGACGACATCCGGATCGAGGCGATCCGCCCCGCCATTGGGGAATGGAAGCCCGCCTGATCCGCGATCGCGACGCAGGTCAATCCTCGCCGACGTAGACCAGCTTCTTGCCGGTGTTGCTGCCCGCCATCATGGCGACGAGCGCGTCCGGCGCGCGATCGATCCCCGCCTCGATATCCTCGTCATGGGCCAGGTGCCCGGCGAGCATCAGCTCGGTCAGCGCCTCGATCGCCTCGCCGAAGCGGGCGACATGATCGAAGATGACGAAGCCCGACCAGGTGAGCGCGCGCATCAGCACCTCGCGCTCGTTGCGCAGGCCGGTCGGCGGCGGCGACCAGGATGCGGTGGCCGAGGTGCCGCACTGGACGATCCGGCCATAGCGTTTCATCGCGCGGATCGCGGTGTCGAGGATCGGGCCGCCGGTATTGTCGAAGAAGATGTCGAATCCCTCCGGCGCCGCTTCGGCAAGGAGGCCAGCCAGATCGGCCGTCTTGTAATTGTGGGCGGCGGCATAGCCATAGCGATCGATGCAACGCGCCACCTTGTCGTCGCTGCCGGTGAGCCCGATCGCGGTGGCGCCGCGCTGGCGGGCGATCTGGCCGACGACGCTGCCCACCGATCCCGCCGCCGTCGACACCAGCACCGTATCACCCGGCCCGGGCGGCGCGAGATCGAGCAGCGCCAGCCACGCGGTCACGCCCGGCATGCCCAGCACGCCCGCATAAGCGGACACCGGCACGCGCGGCGTGGCGACGTGGGACAGCAGATCCTCCGGGCCGGCGACCGCATAATCCTGCCATCCGAAATAGCCGTAGACGATCTCTCCCGCCTTCACCGACGGCACCCGGCTCTCCACCACCACGCCCACGCAGAGCGCGCGCATCGGCGCGCCCAGCGGGGTCAGCGCCTCGTTGGCGGCCCAGCCGCGCTGCACCGGATCGGCCGAGAGATAGAGGTTGCGGACGAGGAATCGCCCCTCCCCGCAAGCCGGCACGGCGCCGTCCGCCCGCGCGAAATCGGCCGGCTGCGGCGTGCCGTTGGGGCGACGCGCCAGAAACAGCCGGCGGTTGATCATCGGCAGCGAATAAGGCGGGATCAGGTCGGCCACGTCGGTCTCCAGGCGGCGGATACGGTTCGCTAGCGTATCATTGCCGCCGGGTCAAAGTCCGATCAGCCCTTCGCCCAGTAAACCGCATCCATCGTCTCGCCGGCATCGAAGCGCGCCTGGATGCGGGCCATGCTCGTCATGCTGTCGGCGTTGGCGAACAGGGTCTGCGAGATCTTCTGGTCGTTCTCGATGCCCTGCGACTGGTTGAGATCCTCCGCCTCGCCCAGCATCTGCTTCATGCCGGCGACCGATTGCGGCGGCAGCGCCGCGATCCGGCGGGCCAGCGCCAGCGCCTCCTCGACTGCCTTGCCCCTGGGCACGATGCGGTTGAGGCCGCCGAGATCATAGAGGCGCTGTGCCGTCAGCGGCTGGCCGAGCAGCACCACCTCGGCGGTGACGGTGCGGCCGATCAGGCGCATCAGCCGCGACGTGCCGCCGATGCCGGTGCCGGCGCCGATGATCACCTCGGGCTGGCTGAAGCGCGCCTGCTCCTCGGCGACCCGCAGGTCGCACGCCCAGCCGAGCTCGCATCCGCCGCCCGACGTGTCGCCGTTCACCGCCGCGATGGTCACCGCCGTGCCGCG
>Ga0157362_1000938_pt1 | contig 11319 bp, 4 predicted proteins | sample AttlaeALBM3_FD_111480 | JGI IMG/M metagenome (GOLD analysis project Ga0157362, IMG submission 111480) | Fungus gardens microbial communities from leaf cutter ant in Ribeirão Preto, State of São Paulo, Brazil - Atta laevigata ALBM3 | ecosystem: Host-associated > Fungi > Mycelium > Unclassified ... | reverse complement strand
GCCTTTAAGGAAATGCGCGGACGCCATTATTTTGCTATTGCGCGTTGTATTTTTCGGAATTACAACACATTAGCTGATATTCATATGGTCGATTTCTATTATATTTAAGACCATCTTAAGATGTCATAAGCCAATCACGAAGCCATATTAGCTTAAAGCATTGCTTAAATTGATCTTAAAATAAGAACTGAATACTGATCATTGTCTAATTCCATCATCTCGAGAGAAAGTTCAAGCCCGTTTGCCGTTGACAAATTCAGGACGTACGTCGCATCAATCGTGATCATGTCTGATTACCTGCTCCAGATCGAGCAAATTATAACGTAACTGGAAAAAAGACCCAATCTGTTATAGTGATAAGATATTATTCGTTAAAGTAAACTTATCTCCTGCGTATTCGCGATAGTAAACGTCGCCCGACGATAGAGCGCGATGAGGAAATGTGAGACAATCTCTGGAGAAATTCGCGCGTCGTTCGCTAGGGATGCAAGTCATTCACAAGCCCGTCTAATATACATATTCATAATCAGCAAACTTCTCATTGTCAATGTTCTGTGATGCGATACATAAAGTCAGAAATACACAGAAAAGTGTAAGACTCTAAGCGTAAGCAGTAGACGAATTGGCCAATCACAATAGAGAACACAATAGAGAAGGCAATAAACTACTGTGATTGGCCGATTGACTTATTGCATACATCTTACTGCCTTACGTTTTTGAGTGAGTCATAGATTTAAAAGTCATCTTATAAAGGGTGTAATAGAATATAGTAAATTATAAATAATCGACCAATCACAATCGAATATAAGGAGATAATCGACTATAATTGGTCAATTTCTTATTATCATCGGCACATATATCGGCTTACTATAATATATTACTCCCATTGTAAACGGGCCCATTACCATATTATTGTAACGATATAAGATACGTTTATCGACCGATGGTCTTTTAAAATCGAAATATTTCGTCGATCGAAAAGCGCAAACTCGAGTAGCAAAGTGATGACGTCAAAAGACGACACAAGTTGTGTTTCAATATTTCATTGACAACGCTAGAATTCTATACATCACATGTATTATATATATATATATATATATCTTTCAATACTGTTGATATCAGAATCAGTGTATAACGACATCTATTTTAGTCTATTAGATGTCATCGTATTGTCTTTTAATGTCAATTCGCTTCTGGGAATACACATGTATGTAATTCATTCCCATGAAATCAGGATATAATGAAGCTACGCGCACGACCTACTTATCCTAAGCTGCGCGGGGATCGCGTTGTTAACACTATTGCGTCATTCTATTCTTATTTTACATCTAATGAACGCTTAAGATAGAATGACATAATGGTACTGATAACATGTTCCCCAAACGCAGTCCTAATAATGGCACGACAGACGCGATACTGCGAGTACAGGATATCTCGCGCTCCTCCCACTCCAATTGCCAGGAATTCTGGGAATCACTCGGCAGAGTGTTCCATATTGGTTTTTCGATGACCCGTTTCTCGGTGGGCACGTTTCGTTGGTAGAAAGGATATGTTTGTTTATTACTGTCTCGGGAACGAACGAACACATGGCACTTTTCTTTGTTCTTTCCTCGATCGCCAAGAAACGGTATTGTCAAATAAAATATTAAGTATTTGTAATACACATTTCTTCTCTCTTCAGTGATACAAAAATATTTAATTTAATAATATTTAATAATATAGAGAAAAATACATTCATTGCACGATTAAATTTCGAAACTTTCCGAAACTGACGTTAAAATCGTAACACTGTTACTGATATTAAATCTGTAAAATTCATTTAACGTTAAAAATACAAAGTTTTTTACTTATTAAAAGGGGACAAAGCGAATAAATCATTATAAAATTAAAAGAAGGAATGAAATATTTCATCAGCAATTACATTCTGGAAAATTTCTGGTTGAAAATATATGAAAACGGAAGATTCTGATATCAATTTGAATTTTGATTACCCTCAACTAGAAATTATAACAAATTTTACTAGAAAATTTTGATTTGCCAATTTTCAATCAGAATTTCAATTAATGTAACCAGATTTTTTTCCAATGTAAAAGATATAATTATCGAAAAGTCGAAAAATTTCAGAATTATATTTTTTGTACATAAGAAATAATATTAATTTAAAAAATACAACAAACAGTCAATAATAATCGCTTATGCTACTTTTTGGCTTATTCTTATTAAAACATACTTAGTATTAATTCTTTTTCATGCGAATTATATCATTTTAGTTCTTCAAAATAATTAATTTCAAGGAATCAAAATGATTTGTATTAAAAAAAGAATTAATACTATAATATATTTTAATAAAAATAATTCAAATTTACAGATATAATATAAAGAAAATTATTTGATATTTTTGACAAAGAGATTTATAATTGAATAGATCTAATAGACCCGCTGTTAGTTCTGAAGAGTTAACATCGAGAACGCACGTTGATTTTCTCTTCTTTTCTTAATCTCTGAGAGCGAAGCACAATATTATTGAACGAAATATCGAATGTTCGTAACATATTTCTTTTTTCTTAATAGTACAAGAATATTTAACAGTCATTCGTCTCAGAAAAACATGTTCATTGTTGCATACAATTGCGTCCGGCGTTGGATTAACATGTACTGTGCTTCTTTCCGTTTTTTTCTTGGTCGTTGAATAATCAGGCATTGTTGAACAAATATCGAACGTTGATAATGCGTTTTTCCTTCCTCCCTCTCTCTCTCTTTCTTTCTCTCTCTCCCTCTCTCTCTCTTCCCCCCCCCCTCTCTCAATGATACTATAATATTTGATAATCACTCGTCGATCGATGAGCAGGATAATCACCGGAAGGATTATTACGCGGTTATTACGTACATTGAGCCTATCGAAATTGAAATATTGCCGACGATTTTTTCACAATTCAGGGATTACCGACGTGTTCCTCGCATTTTTTTATCGTATTCACGTGTCGAAAATGAACATGACATGCGAATACGCGAAAGTAAATACGCGTCGGGAATGTAATGTTAAATTGCGTATCGTGTAAATTTGCGCACGCGATCGTAATCGACACGTTTTACAATTTATTGAGTGAGTGTGTGTGTGTGTGTGTGTGTCGGTATAGACGAATCGTCTTTCTGGAATTTCAGAGACGAACAGGAATTAGCAGCAATAGGACAGCGATGGATGCGTACAAACTGATGAGGGAATTATTTACGATATAATTCTTTTCCAAAATTTATTTAAATTTTATCAACAAATGTAACAAGCAACTCGAAAAACTGATTCGAAATCTCATCTCTTATCTAAAGCTTAAAACGTTTGATTGCGTTAAGGGACCCCATTTTGTAACGTAAATGTGAAGTCATTTCCGACATGTTGAACACGAATCCGTTGGCTAAAATTAATGTCAAAATTTTGAGAAAAATAGTGTCAAAGGAGATCATGTTTTTAATCCCTTCGACGTTATTTTTCTAAAAAATTTTATATGATGGCCAATTTTTACCGAACTCATGTTCAGTAGATAAAAATACATCAGAAATGATTATTCACATTCATGACGAAAGATAAAGTTAAATTTTATTGGATATAATACTATTACTTGAGAAAAGAATCTATTTTTTCAAATTACTATGTCTCGGAGATAAAAAAATCGTACTAAAATGAATTTTAAAACTAAAGATAGAACTTTAATGTGGCAATAATAAAATTAAGGGAAAAAACTAGCTCTGCTGATCTACAACGTCTTGAAAATCCTCAAAGATGTCGTTTTTTGCTTTTTTAACATTTTTCTTAAAATTGTGTGACGTATAATAGCCAACTTTATTAATGGATTTGTTAGTAGATAAAAATACATCGGAAATAATTGTTCACACACTCACATATAGGTCAAATTTTGTTTCACACTGTTATCTATCATTATTACAAGTTGCTCAAAGAATTATGTATTAACGCATGATGTATCAACGAGAAAATGAAACATCGAGTCTAATTCTGCGAAAAATTCAATCACATCATTCGAACGCGAAAGATTTGTATTCATGCTATGTATATATATATATATACAGATAATAAGGCCTAGTTACACTAACATTACTTTGATTTTAAGCGAGGCTTAAAATTCTTTCTTTCTCTGTCTCTTTTTCGAGAGCTTGAAAACGAGACAGATAGCGTTTTAAGTCTCGCTTAAAGTCAAAGTAACGTGCAACCAGGCCTTAATCTATGTAACGGAAGTTATGCAATTTACAGGTTGCTCTTGTGGGAAAGTGTACATTGAGAAAGCGGTTATGTGTATGTACATAGGGAAAACATCATCTACGTACGAAAGAACATCAACGTGTGATGTCAAATTAAAACATGGCACACACAATCAGCATTATCTGAATATAACGTTAAGACAGAACGAATTATTTGACCAAACGTCCTCACTTCATATTTCCCAAGAAAATACAAAGAAGCATTAGAGATACAGAATCCTGATAACTTAAACAAAAACAATGACTACGTACTTAAATGACGTATGGAAAACCTCGTTTTTTAAATTTGATCTACCGAAAGTAATCGCTTTTACAATTCCAGCGATCCTCTTTTCCTTTTCTCCTCTACGTCTGAATAGCGTATAAAAGAGAAATCCTAGAAAGAAGCGACTCAGTAGTTGGTTACTTTTCGTTCGGATAAAGTAAACTGTAATGTTCACGAAATGTTGGCAATTAATGATGTATCAAAACACAATAAGAATCCGTAAACCGCGTTAATTTCCATGAAAAAAAGTACTTATGGAAGCCTCATAATGTATTATCAAATTTACGTAAATATTATTCCCGTTGTTATAAATAGCAAAAGATATATTTCTGTGATGTCACTCGAAGAGTATAACAGCTGACGCGGATCACCGTTGATCCAGCTTTAATCGATTTCCCTCATTTTTTTCCGCTTTCAGAAAACCACGGAGGATTAATTGTAACCTTCGAACAGCTTTAACTAATATTTATGAGTGAGATTTGTGGAGCAGCACCCGTTTGGAGTAAGTTAATGCGTTGTGTTACGCTCAATAATCCGATAAACGCGATTACAAATCACAATTTATGCGTCGCGTGCACGCTCGCGTTTTAACGATCACACACCGAAAACAAGAAGTGTCGATCAAATCCCTCTCCCGCGTGGCTGCCGCGCGCGAACAGCTAATCACGCACCACTCTTGGAACACGCCGTATCGCCGCGCTGCTATGCTGGTGTGAAAATTACTGTAATCGAAGCCGCGACAGAAAAAAGGCTGTTGTAAGTGCCACTTGCGGAAAATTGTTTCTTCAACGGAAAGGATTCCTTTACCGAAGGTCGAGAGATGCTGATACGCGTAAAACGTGGGCGCTTGTTGTGAATATTTATATACCCTTTAAATTATTTATGAAGTTGAGAGCAAACGTGCTGACGTTAAACGGTGCTTTTCTTACACTCTCGGAGATGAGTAAGAAGACATTTTCCGGGAAAATAATTACTTTCGCGCACGAGGATTCTATTTTGGAAAATTTGGGCTCGTAAAATTACGACGTTACCGCATCGGCAGGAAATCGATTTCACTCGATATCATGTACAGAACGATTCTCTTTCCACCGAGACAACGTCGAACAAGCCTTTGCCTGCATTAATAAATTTACTTAGCGAATAATCGAGCGAGGATCGAGACCGCGCCTACTATCTTCGGATATATACGACGACTTTTGTATTCCTAGATCCGGCGCGGCGTATATATTCATGGTCGTGTATATAAAGGATCCTAGGGGAAAAAATTGAAACATTACTCACGCAGCACCATTGTTCTCTCCCTTTCGTGCGTCCCCACATGCAAATGGTAGAGTTCTCCGTTCGCCGCACTGGTGTATTTCACGTTGAATTTCATGCTGAAGCGCACTCGATGTAGCTTATCTATTATCTGTACCAAGAATCTCTTTCGTTTCGATAATGGGCCATCTAGTGGCATTTCATTGAATTGACTTATCGGCACAACAAGATCATAATCTTTTATCTTCTGATCTTGAAAATTATTTACTCGAAAGAGTAAACGATTTATAAGATAATCGTATATCTCCTCCGATTCGATCTTGAATGTTCACTTGTTTCAATAAAAAAACTGTCATTTTATTCAATTACTTTTGTGTAATTAAAATAATAATTTCATATGCGTGCAGATAATTCTGAAACTGTTCTTCTTTTCACAAATAGAATCAATTATTCTTTATTTAAAGTTTTAATTAATCAACTTCTATAAAAACTATCAAATTCTATAAAACGCCGTAGTTTGCAAACTTATTAATTGTACGAATTAGCGAAGCTACAAAGACCATTTGATTTTCATTTGAAACTTTGTTACTATTATATCTGCATCAATTTGCAATTTAACTCGTCTTTTAAACTCTATATTTTATAACTAGAAACTGTAACTATCACATTTTTCTTAATTTGTCCTTCAACATCTGAGATATAAAACTTTTATGGGACAGTCTGCAAAAATTGCATGTTACACATAATATATAAGGTGTTCTCTGTCGTGGAAAAGAAAAGAAATAGGTAGCCGCGTATAATGAGACTTTACGGTTGTATAACACGTTGATACTCGAAATTCACGGAATGCAAGATTCCCGGATAGAGAAGGTAAATCGACGATTAACTTCGTACGTCGATGGCAGCCTTGTCGTTTAGGGTTTAACTCAGTAATAATAACGTCATTCGAGTCCGGGGTCCCGAAAGTTAACGACGATGTTACGCGTCTACAAAATGGAACGACGGACTCCGACTCGTCCGTTTTAAAATTAATCGACCGACCGATGTTCATCGGGGAATGACCGAACTTCCGGCTGGCGTTCCTCGGCTAGACGCTTTCGGAGAACTCCCCGGAGAGAAATGAAGGAGATACGGAGAAACGGCGTGACGTGAAACGAACGACCGAGTAGAATCGTTCAAATTTTCATCAACAACGCCGCGTCGGGCGCGGGAAGAGAAAGAAAGAGGAGATTATACTCTCTTTCTTTCTGGAAGTTCGCTTTCGCCTCGTTCATATCCCATCCCGTTCGGATGCTGCGCTCTGAAAAGCATCAAGGGGCGCACGCAACGAATCTTCATGTCCGCAGCTATCGCGTTTCCCCTTCATAACACCCCCGAGCATTTGTCTTCATTTCTTGCGCCACTCTAAATGACGGTACGTAGTTATGATTTAAGGCCGTAGTTCTGTGGTGAAGGTGAAGAAGAACCCGAGGTGTAGTCACGGCTAAAGCGAGCTTTCGTCGTCGACGAGAATAAGGGAGTGAGTTGCTTACGTTAGTCGACGAGTCGTGAAAATCGACGTAATCGTTCTCACCTATTGTAACGTCAGGTGCGACGGGCAGGTAGACGAATAATTAGACTATCGCGTGACACGAGAGTGAGCAAAAAGTGAGAATTTTTGATTGGGTAGAATGTCGCCTGCGTTCCGTTTTGATAATCACGAATTACGTACTTGCGGGTCTATCGTTCGACCATCGCGAGTACAGAAATGCAGTTTATCTGCGATCTCTCGGTTGTAAGACCGTTGCGAGAGACACTGTCGACGTGGGACTTACGAGAACACGATTGGTCGTTTCATCCCTCGCTTGGAGATCCTTATCTCGCGACCTCGCCTTTGAGACTTTGTTGCTCGCACCGCGTGTGACGAGAGAGCGAGTTAGCGAGAGGGTGTCGTTTAATGCACCCAGGAATCTCGCCGTCGTCGTTATCATACTAGCAGTGCTGTTTACAACTTTCCAGTCACGACATGCCTTATTATTGCCTTGTACCGAGTGATTCCGTATGCCGCCTATCGCGCGCTCTGCTTCGCAGGAAAATAACAACCGACACGTAATTCCGTGCATGACACCACGCTTGCTACTACTCGAACGTTAATAAATGCATTGTACGTATAGTATGCGACCTTTGTTAAGTCGCAACCAGCCCTCTTTCTCAACATGCATCACGGTTGTCAGAAAAAATAGATTTTGTAGATTATAAAAAAAAAAGCTGTACTCAGACCAAGCAAATGCGAACTAACGCGAATGAATGACTTGCTTACTGATTCAATACTGACGGCGTTGTTCGCACGTATTGAGGCAAATTCATTCATGTTTATTCGCGCTCCTTCGCGTTTCAATCGACTTTACTTCGAAGATTGTTATACTAATTATTATATGTACCAATGCTAAAATTTTAGAGCTCTGTATCTTATACAGCATTAGTGTATGTATGAAACACTCTTGATTTATTCCTTCAAAAGAATACTGGTGCTAATAAAAGGAGGAATAAAACAGAATATTAAAATAATTTTAAAAATAAATATTATTTTTTAATAAAACTGTTTTCTTTATTTTTCGTTAAATATGAAATGTGTATATCAATTTTTGGGGAGTGCTTTATACTTATGGTTAAGGCTGTGTTATAAACTTTATCGTTTCATCTATTTTACATATCAAACTTGTAAATTTAATACGTTAAATTTTTAAACTCTTAGTTACATTTTCAAACATCCAAATTATGAGATTAAATTCTTTTTAAATATATTATTTACTCATGTATATAAATATCTCTGCATTTTAATTATTTGACTTTCGATAAATATATGACATTCAGAAATATTTAATTAATCGATTTGCTTATTTTCAATAATTGGGTTTGTTGTATATATCACTATATGATTATTTTTAATTGTTGTTTATTAACTGACGGTGTAAGAAAATGTGACGCAAATTTTAACAATATTAAATTGTGATTATAAATTTTGCAGCTATTTATTAAGTGATGTGTGTAATATCAATAATACTTCAATGCAATATCAATGATTGTATTATCATTGATTACTTTAATGCAATATTAATGGTTGCAAAACAATTTATTTATCTCGTCATATTACATTGCGGCTGTAAATACTTTTATTTAATTTATACAGATATATTTTGGTACAAATACTTGCTTTAGTATAAAAACAATATTGTCCGCGATTTAATGATTACTCGAAGAAAGTGAATTTTTCGAATTAAGAAACTAATGGAGATTACAAAATGCATTCGAATAAACGCCGAGACAAGATAACGTGAAATAATCTTAGCGTAGGTTTCATGTCAGCAATGATACAGTTTTTTGCAAATCGTTCTTAGCGCCTCAATGATTCTATGAGAAGTGCAGTACTTAACGTAGTATTAAAGGCCCGATAACATGATGCTCGTCGGAAAGTTGTGACGCCATTAAGATAATCTCTCGCGGTAGTATTATGCGGTACCGCAGAAGCAGAACGACAGGGTACTGTGGGGTTGAAACGCATAGCAGGAAAAGGGGGGGGGGCACAGACAAGGGAATATAACGAGAAAAAGCAAGAGGATAACGATGAAGAAAGTCGGTTATGAAGCGACTGATTCGCTTCTCTCTAACAATAAAAGAATCGCGAATTAAAAATAAAATATAAGATGTCCAAGACAGAATTTGCTTGGGCTTAATCTTTAGAAACTGTATTCGCGCATTTCATTGATTTATTGTAGTACTTGCTATTTCTACGGTAATAAAAAGGATATAAAAAAAATGTATTAAAAAAGGTACAAGATATATAAGATGAGAATTTAATGAAAAGAGAACGATTTCTTTTTAACTGTATCTATATAATTCCTTTTAATATTTTAGAATAGCTTTAAATTTAGACATGACAACTTAACGATATGTGTAATTAATGCAGTCCAGTGAGAGACTTGATCTTTAATTTTTAATTTAGCAATGATAAATGAGATATAACATATTTTAAGATAATACTTTTAGCAAAAAAAATGTAATTTATTTAAAGGAATAAAATTATATTACTAATATAAAAAAAGAAATTTTGAGCACTTGTCATTAGTTTTCTATCAATTACATAATTGAGATATAATAGTGAGATATAATACTTACTCTATTTTATACAATCTTACATCATAATTACGATTTTTTTATAGCAATGTTACTAATAGATTAATAAGCTTTTTTTATTCTTGGTCGGTAAAACTTGAATGGCAAACAAAAGAATTAACTTATTCGTTCTGCTTCAATTTGCAGTAAGACAGGTACAAAATAAATAGAAAAAGAAACAAGGATAATTGAACGGCTTGCGTGAGAAGCGAAGTAGGTCAGGGAAAATCGAAAAAAGATTAAATTATACTGTTTGCAGTACAATCCTTTACATAATCTAAGGTTTACTTGCGAGCAACACCGACGAGTTTATAAACGGCATATTGGTGAAATATCTCATTGGAAAGAAGAGTCAGTTTCTGACGTGAGAGATTGATATAAAATTGGTTAAAAGTTATCACGCGCAATGTATTACAGCTCGAAAAACAAGCATTAGCGATGTGGTTCGGAGTTGTATAATTGAAGTTAAGAGAAATCTTTACTCGCGTTGGAGATTTAATCTGTTACTATAGAAAACACGTGATATCGTCGCTTTATCAAGCTGAGAGGATCTCGTATCGGCAATTGTCTGCTGCGGAATGAATTATACGATATGAGGTTGAGGATAATGAAAGAGATATGCGAATCGAATTATCTGCGAGCAAAATCGATGTAATTAACACTTAAATGGCATTTGCTGGTTATCGCATCTGTTAAAAATAAAAATTAGAATCGATTCCACAAATTCAATTCTCGTGCGCATACGCACACGCGCACACACTCACACGCACACACACACACACACACACACACACACACACACACACACACACACACACACACACACACACATATGTCTTTATATTTGTACACACATGTATCCACAGATGAAAAAGAGGAGATTATGTGAAGGATATATATGATGTATACATAAAATATACAATTAATTAAATATAAGTAAGTAATGGTATCTCCCTTGAGTTAAATAATATTTTATTATCTTTCTTCTGTATCTAATTTCTATATGTGTCAAAATGTAAATCAATCCATTTCTGTAGCTAAATTGCTTAATAAAAATAACGTCCATATTAACGTATACATTTAGTAAATAATAAATTAAATATAATTTGAGTCAAATTTATAATAATAATTAATTAAATATATTTCTTTCTTCTTGAGTTAAATTATTTAACTTCAATGATTTAGTTATTGTAAGTTAAGGACATATTGAGTAGGAGTAGCGACTTATAGAAATGATTGAAAATAACTTAAATTGAATATAATTTGACGTTATGAATTTTACATTGTAGCCATTAATTCAATTCTATACTGAGAGTCTATATTATATCTGTATGTATACACCATTTATATTCTGTGTCAAAAAGATTACTTAATTC
>Ga0157362_1000937_pt1 | contig 11322 bp, 4 predicted proteins | sample AttlaeALBM3_FD_111480 | JGI IMG/M metagenome (GOLD analysis project Ga0157362, IMG submission 111480) | Fungus gardens microbial communities from leaf cutter ant in Ribeirão Preto, State of São Paulo, Brazil - Atta laevigata ALBM3 | ecosystem: Host-associated > Fungi > Mycelium > Unclassified ... | reverse complement strand
TTGTTATTCTTTAGAATTAGATTCCATTCCAAAGATTATAGAAAGTACACTCTTATAAAAAATGATTTATTTATCTAGTAGATCTTTTTTATAATTTATCCTTTACGCTTGTACGGAAAATCTTCAAGTATTTTTCCATGATTAGAATTTATATATAATATGTATATGACGTATAACATATAGCGTTAATCTTCTATGTCCTTGTTAGTGCAACAATGTATATTCGCATTAATTTGTCTACTTACTGTAGATGCATGTACATTAGTTTGTGTCCTCCTATGTTACACTATCGTCGCTTCTATATACTCAGACATAATATTGCTCGATGTAATCCATTTCCATTTACACCGCAACCTACTGCTGAATACCATCTCCATTGATTAATTTGAGTAATGTCTTGATTAACCGAATCTAATTAACAAGAACTGTCTTGTATTTCTAAATTACAATCCAAATTGTAAAATATAAAGTGCTAAAAATCAAAATTTATTACTTTGCTAAGGCTCGTCATATCAATATATAATATCATAAAGATACAAATATGCTATGACAACTATTGAATAATTAATGTAAATGACCGATTGAATAATAAATAGAATACATATTCAGTGGAAATATATGATGTATTCCGAATATCAAAATATATTCGATGAACAGAAGTGATTTCTCCAAGAAAGATATAATTGGATATTTTTTTCTGTTGTGATTCTTATTGTTAAGACGATAGCACACAAAGTGTTTAAGCATAGCATAGTATAAAACTGTCTGGATCAATGAGCATGTTATGTAAATCAATATAATACTTCATACTCATTGGTCCAGACAGTCTTATGCTACGTTATTCTCATGCAGTTCGTGTACTATAGCCTAAGTTTGCAGCAAAATATTTTGATATTCAGAATTAAAAATAGAAGTGAAACTATGGAAAAAACTAGGAACTTCGAATAAATAATTTAATAAAAAGCAATCAAAAGACAATTTAGATTTCTTCTATTTAACAACTAACAAATAAGACTATCATACAGGAATCGGCGCTGTTATTTGTGTGCTATAATTATAGCGTATAAATAACAATGCCGAGTCTTATAATAGCTATTTCCTTTGTTTCCTAGTCGTTCAATAAAAACTTGTTTTTTTCCTTGATTCTTGAAAATTTTTTACTGAGATATATTTTTTGGAGCATTTGACAGTCCGTACTGTTGTCCTAGAATTCCGTGTATTTTTGTATTCAGCCAAAAGTTTTCTCTGAAAAGATACCTATAAAAGTCAAAATGAAATACACTGACACTAAATGACAATAAATAGACTACTATTCATAATTATTTAAACGATATTTTTTACTGTATACTCCCGATTTTAAAAGTTAAGTAAATGTTTTATACTGTTATTATCACAAATAATACTTTATTAGAATAATTGACGCTGCTTTTGTTATATATTTGTTACAATTGTATATATTCTAAAATAAAATTAGTGAGAGCAATATGCTTATTGAACTATCTCTATCTATTCTTAAATCAATATTATTATATGTTAGGGTGTTGCTCAATTAAAATTTAGAGTACGTACAGTTACAACCAATATACACTAGAAAACAATGTCAATTGTGCTAATAAAATATTATCTATGTTAACAATAGTATGGGTCATTGTTTATTTAGCTTTTAAAATTGGAGTAAAATGTAAAATATCTGTCATTCAAATAATTATAATTACAAAATTCTCTTTTTACAATCGCTCGTAACCTAATATTAAATTATTGACGTCTTAACATGTCTTGGATAAGAAAGTATATCTCAGTTCTCGATTATACTATCTGTTCAATATCACCGTCCTGTTAAGAAATACGTTATGGAACATCTCGAATAAAAGTTATTAATCAGGGAAGACGCAAACGGCATCGATGAATTAACAATCGAATGTTGTTCATCAATGGGACATGTTCATTCAAAGAATCGACCGCCTCGAGCGGATCGTAAAGAATCGCTCGCTTCTCTGCCTTTCTGCTGCAAGAGAAAGATCTTCGAGGAATTTATCAGCGGATTATTTCACGGCGATCCCCGCGGGCGAGAAGGTACCTCTTTCGTCAATTTCGTTGGGAGAAGACCCGGTCCGCCTGCGTGCAGAGCTTATAGAGCGAGTTTTCTGCCGCTCGATTGGTCGGCGCCGTCGAATTGGCGGTCGAGGAAGAAAAAAGGAAAAAACGCATCAGACGAGAGGATCAGCGGGAGAGAGAAAGGAAGAAAGAGGGAGACCGACGAGGAGGGAGGGAATGAATGGAGAGAGAAGAGCAACGTCTGTTGCCGTCACGCAAACTCCTGTTGGACCGCAATGTGGAAAGGCCTCGTTGGCTCGTCCGACTTGACAGCTCGAAATCTGGTATCAGATACGATAAATATAGGTCCTGGGGAATTAAGTCAGAGCCGCGGATCTCTCCGCGGCGAGCGTGAATCCGGTTGATCTAAAGTATTCGTTGTGTGCTCTTTTCTCTCTGTAAATCATGCAGTTTCGGAGCCTCTTTTTTATTAACGATGATTTTAGCGTTGATAGAGTGCTATGCCTTCAACACCTTCGCGACTGCTCGTATATTTTTAGAAGTAGTATATATTTTCGCCTTATTAGAAAATTGTCCTAGAATCAGGCGACGTTGATTATTATGTATCTATTATTAATTATGCTGCATCTACCCAGTTCGATAATTTTATACGTACGTTGTACAAGCATTATTTTAAATAGCACGTCCATGATGTGAATTGTTATAAAAAAATTATACTCATATATAAGAAATAGTAATAGAATTTATATAATTTCAATAATAATTCTTCAACAATAATTAAATTTTTATAATTCCAATTATTGCCATAAATTTACCTCAATGGATCCTTCATTTATAAAATTTGATTTGCAGAGAGTCGTACGTTCAATTATTTTTTAATGCAAAACTGAACTCGAAAAAGATTGCCTAATCCACTTTCGCCGAGAAATACGGAGTTTACTTTAAATCTGTAAAAGTATTAAATATAATATATCTAAATCTATGCGATATTTTGTAGTGTGAGGTCAAAAGTGCCGACACAAACGCGATAGCGCGACATACTCGCGCAAGATGAAAGGCGCATGAAAACGGAGAGCCGTTTAAAGGCGCCCTGCAGTCTAACAGAAGGCGTTTACGCCAAAAGACTGTCCTCTAACAGGCAAAATATCCAAACGCTCCGTATCAGAAGCAGGCGCACAAGAAACATAATTATGGCGTTTGGGTGCAGGTGATGGCTGGAATGCTTTTCACAGGACGCTACTTCGTCGCGTTAAAACGCACTCTTCTTTCGGCGGCCTTTCGCCTTTGCATTCACCGTCAAAAATCAGGGGGGAAGGTTATTTAGGATGTATACGAGAGACATTCTTGCACGCAAAGGAATATCTCGCGACTGAAATAATAACGCTTAATAATATGACATTCGAAAGGAGCATCTCATTCGCATTTTCGATCACAATGCTCGACAATTTCTTCTCGAGATACATTGTCATTTATGATCGTAAAAGAAGATCGAAATATCACGCAAACGCAACATACTGACACGATAAAAAATTAAATTTTAATAAATAATTGTAGGCATATTTCTATTATAAGCACGCATTTGGTTGTCTGTATGTATAAGAAGAATGTTCGACAAGTTTCTCGCGCGAACCTGTCGCGCGAACAGAAAAATTCCATCGTAATAGTAAGGCTCCACACAGGCTCCAATAAAAGAAACAGGGAACAGAAAACAGAGAATAAGAATTTCAACTTATCAGAAATCATGTATTGTGGAATACACAGTTTCTGATAGGTTGAAATTCTTCTCTCTGTTCTTTGTTCTCTATTCCTTTTAGTGTGCGAAGCCCTTAACCGATACGCGGGCTCCCTAAATCACGAGGATTAGCTATCGGGAAATCGCCCAATCGTGTATGATTGGGCCGCGCGAAATGAGTCGGTCGCTATTCAGCCGCAATTAGAATTGTGTTCCAAATTTACTGCCAGCACTGAAAATGCTACCATTTACGTTACGTGCAATATAGATTTTCAGTATAGATTTTCACTGGCACTCAATTTTGGAACACAGCCAGATACATTGTTCTGACGGTCCTTCGGGCAGAACTCTTTTGAACATTTTTTGTAATCACTCAATTACTTTATTATTAAACTGTGGAAGGAAATTATATGTATACGTGTATATTATGCATTCTTCGTGAGAATTCTCTTCCACAATTGTTTAAATAATAATGTAACATTTACGGAAAATAAATATTTGTTAAATAAAAAGTAATATTAGTTAAATCAAATTAATGATTCTTGTACCAAATAAATATTTACATTTAGTAAATATTCAACTGGCATTCTCTATTCAACAAATAATTATTAAAATTTGATACATTTTTCTCTCATTGTAATATCTTGTAAGAGTAAAAGATATTTCTGTTACGAGAAATTACGGCCTTTTCTTCGATATGTATGTATAGATATTAGAAACTAGACTAAATCGAATAGCAAACATTCATGTGGAGATATTAATAATTTTTTATTTGGAAACCCGGTTTCGACTCGACTCGCGCTTTACGAACACTCGTATATACATTCTTATTACGCTATGCTATGAAATGCGGAAGAATACTAAGAAACGCGAGAAGCGTTATTTACGTTTGTACTTCTATAATATTTATTGCAACTATAGCACTATGTGTGAAGACATGCGACGTGATACAAAGTTACGCGTATGGATTATAATTTTTACAGCCGATTTTATACCAGTCATCGTACAAATCACATACTACGTATGCGTAAAATTCCATGCAATTCCATCCAATATTTTTCGCTCTAATCACCCGTGTCGTTGAATAATACATGTAAATTATAAGTATATAGATTGCCGATCCGAAAAAACATTATTATTAATGTTATATTCTTTATAAAAACGATAGATACTATTTTTTGGATCGCAATACGATCTCCCAATTAATTATTCATTTACTCGATGGACAAACGGATTTTTGCAAAGCCGGAGATTACCATCGTTAGCATTAACTATTCATTACTTGCAATGGAATGAACTCGCTAATTCTCAGAATATATATTACTCTGTAGAGTGATTTCGAATATTTCCTACTCTAATTTTGAGATTTTTTTTAGCAATATTGAAATCTACTTTTTACTTAATTAATAGAAGTAATCCTAACTGCGGTCAAAGCGAATCTTAATGCTTAATAATACGAAATGCAATTTTTTGCAAAAATGTATTATTTCAGTTTTATAAACTGCGCGCCAATAAGATATTTATCGGACTTGAAACGCAATCGTAAACTGAAGTTGAAATTAATATTTCAAATTAAATTAATCATCTATTTTATAGTAATAGTAATTTAATAGTAATTTTAAATAAGCACCTTAAAACGTAATTAGTAATTAATGATAATATTTTATTTCTTTTCAAATCATGAATAATATAATTATTATTATATATTATAATTTAATATATAATTATTAATCTATATTATAATCATTATTCCGTTTTCTACTAAAAATATAAAATTATCAAATTAATGAATACATCAATTTATCCATAATAAATTAGCAAATGTAATCGAATTTACATTCTTCTCGAAATCTCGCGATCAGTTTTTTCATTATGTCGATAACGTATTTCCTTGATCACGAACTGTATGTCTTCGATCAAAGCTCGGGGGGGCAGGCGAGCGAAAACGGCGAGCGAACGGGCGGGCCAAGGAGAAATCCAACGAACGCACCGCACGGCCACCACCGACGATGGACGGCATCCATTAATCGAATTAATGTAATCTGAAAGAGCGGCTGGACGAGCACGAAGCGGCCGTGATGACGTCCGTGGCTGCGGGCTTTTCGGCTTAGGCTTCTCGCCCTCACGCGGATTAAAACTTGAAAACCGTCACTGTCGCCGCCACTGACCGCGATCGCAATGTCCTCTGCAACGTCCTGCCCGTGAAAGAGAAAGAAAGAGATCAGGATACTCTTTCTCTGTGTTCCTTTTGTTTCTAAGGATTGACCCTTTCATGCCGTTTCCGTCACGCGTTGTGTACCGGTTGACTGTGAATAACGATTGGTCTCTGCTGAACACGCACTGTTATCAGTTTTTGCCATAAGAGAATTTCATTATATATTGCGATTGTGAGAGATATAAAAATTATTCTACTTATATATTTCTCAGAATTTATTTAATATAAAGTTGAGAATTATTCGAAGATTTTCATTTGAATAAAAGAAACATACAAGAATGATTTAACGATTTCAAGAAGTTAAGCTTTTTTAGGATATAAATATAGGAACAAATTTAAGAAATATATTTGTCAGTTTTCTAGTAAATGCAATTGTTTCATAAAATTTGAAATGATCAATATACTTTTATTCTTCAATTATAAATTTCTTCATGTAAAAATTCCTTATGACTTAGGATTTTAAAAATGCATAATATAATTTATGATGGACAATGAAAAGCAAAATCACTTTGAAATTTAAGATTTTAATCAAATTTTCAATAATGGAATGGCTTTTTAATCAAATCAATAAAATTATTAAAATATACATGTATAAATGCTATTTCGAATAGTTAAATAGAAAATGAAAGACAAAGCAGAATATTTCAAAAGTCCTCAATCTCGTGAGAGATATGTGAACAATAGAGTGAATTCATAAATTCTTTGGACGAGTTCCCACGGAAATGCCGGAGGGCTGAAACGCAGAAGGTGAACGATTCATCTTCCTCGGTTGATTAACGTATGTACACGATTGCTTCTTTTTTTTTTTAGAAGTCGATCGGTCTCTTTCCTGAAACCGCCTATATAGCTGGGACGACTCATCATTGCGTAATCCTCGGGAACGAGCAAAGTTCGTGCCGACATTCATGATTCTAGGATTAACCCCACGTGAAGTCGAAGAATTTATGACGACCGAACGGGCTACATGCAAATATTCCCCGAACGAGAGCCCCATCGAATGTCCCTTTTTTAAATGGAACTAATTTATCCTTGCGGCGTCTTGAAACTATAATAAAAAGATGATACGTTGCAGGAAAACTAAGAGGCACTTCGATTCTTTAAACTAGATTAGTCCTGACATATTCTAAATCAATTCATTGAATGTTGAGTGACTGTTAATAAATCTGCGGATAAACGAAATTCTACCGTAAATAACTAATTCTTTCTTGTAATATTATATATACATATGTCTGCTGCTTTTAGCTATGAATACTTTTTTTAGCAAAATTTGCCTCCCCCCTCTCTCTCTCTCTCTCTCTTGAAGAAAAAAATTAATTTTGAAATGATGAAAGGCAATGTCTATATGATGAAAGAATGATGATCTTTAGTAGACAGTTGACTATCATGTTGACCGACTTAAATATCGCAACTAAAGAATTTACATTTCTTTTGTTCGATAACATGGAAAGGAGAAAAATATGGGGCGATAAAGAGACGTCCAGCGAATTTGATCAAATAATTTATTAAACGTTCGCCATTTTATAGTAATTTACAATGTTACAAGACAACGACGTGCGCCTACCACGTCGTTTACGGTTTCTGCGCTTGGTCGCAAGATATTTACGTCGGTTGTCTGTGAAAAACACATTGCGGTTCTAAAACGCGGATCCGCAACGGGACGAGCGTGTGCAACGAGAACAAAAATCCGATCGAATATACGCGTGCGAGAACACGTACGGTATATGCCGTAGTGATAACTTTGTTTTCTTTCCTTTCTTTCATGAAAGAGAGAAGCGAAAGTTACCGCTTCCTCTCGTGTGAAATCGCGCTCGTCCGCGCCACGATCCATTCGTGTCGCTTAATTCCCTTTTTTCACTCTACGAAGCTTACAAATTACGTCTAAAAGTAGTATAGTATTTGTACGAAATATACCGTTGAAAGTAACGCGTGACACCTCTCGAGGAAGCACTCGACTGCCGGTGAAACGTTTATTTTATTTTTCGTTTTACGTGTAGAGAATCATGGTCGCGCGACGATTAAACAGTGGGAATCACTTCTAAAACTTCCAAAGGGACTCCGCTAATGTTTTCTCATACGAGATGGAGACGAGTTACACGCTATGAGTTTAGTTCTCGTCGAATCCGAGAGCGAAAATGCGCGAAGTGTCAAGCCTTTTGGACACGAATGCGATGTTCACTTCATTTTTGCTCACTACTCAGTATTACTTAAAGAATAAAATACATTGAAAAATATCGATTGATGTTGTAGTCAATCTTTTGTAATTATCATTGCTTTCCTTATCTTTTATTTATCTAACACAAAAAACTATCAAGTGTCATGTTAATTATATTAATAAAATTAAAGTGAATAGCAATGTCTCTATAAATTATATGCATATTGTTAGATTATATGTATAATATAGTGTAATATTGCGACTTATATTAAACGTCTGGATATAATAATATAAGTTCGACGGAAACTTGTTCTTTGCTCTTTTTATTTAAAACTGATATAAAGATGTAAACCAATCATGTACGTATATATAAATATTATCCACATTTATTTATGATATTTTAGTTAAAAGTACCTAAGCAAAATATTTATACTTCTCTTAATTTGCGAATTCATTAAGCTTTTTGTTATAAAAGATATCGGAACACTCGCTATTTCCTTGTAATCAAAATACTGATTAGGACACTTTTGGAAATGCATGCAGAGTTTTTCTAGAAAAAACGAAAAAAAAACGCGGTATTTTCTTCAGCAATACGCTTGACACTATCGCGGTTCTCCACTCGAGAAATGATATTAATTACATCTACACTCGCGTAATTCGTCGCTCAGCTTCAATAGATTTAGATACAGACAGCATAGGAACGATCCTATGGATCGCGAGGCATTTTCCTCGCTAATAGAGAGGATATAATACGCATCCGTTTCGAAGATAAAAAGAAAGAAAAACATTATAAACGGTAAAACAACGAGTTTCCTAGGAATGCTTCCTGGCACTTGTATTATTTTCTTGTTCCCTGTCCTCCACAGAAGTATCACGTATTGCTCTGTACTGTGTAAGTTGTATGTATGTTAAGTGATGCGATTGTATGCGATGTTCGAGTCGGTATGTGTAAGTGTACGTCATATTTATAATTATTCATTTTTTCTCAATCATATACATATATATTTTTTATTCTAATTACCTAAATATATATATATTTATATATATATATATATACTTTGTCATATATATATATATTATTTATATATACTTTTATCTCAGCTTTCGTGTAGAAATAATACCTCTTTCTCTTTCTCTCTTTCTTTTTATTGTATTTGTATGCTGTATATGGCGTTGCCGCTCAGTTTGCCGTTCGCATTTATCCAAACAATCCCTAATCGATACTAATTTCAAGCGGAAAAATATTTAACGCCAGAGTCTTAGCGTTTCTTAAGATAGAAGCGGATTTTTTTTTTTTAATATAAAGTACATTCATTCGTTTTTTTTTTCAAAAGCTTGAATGCAAAAACAAATTTGCAACTTGCATTGCTTATCTAACATATAATACACAAAATTCATGTGCTTGAAAATTGTTAATTGAAAGTTAAATGCAGAAAATGATTCCAAAAAATAAGGTTACATATAATTTCAAAAAGACGAAAAGATGAATAATTAATCATAGCAAGCTTAAACAATATAAGAATATCTCTCCATCTACGTGATAAATAGAAGAATAGTATTATCGCAAATTTTTCAAAGTCATAAAAATAAGTTAATACTTTGGCTTTTTCACGATAAGAGTTGTGCATAAGAGTAGGAGTAAATTTTTATGGTAGGACACAATCTTCCTTTTTCTTATAGTAATGACGATACAAATAGATATAGATTCTCGAAAATTGATATTTTCGAACCTTTCGACTTCCAGAGTTCGTATAACTAACATCGAATCACTTGACACTTCTGCCTTCATACTGCGAACCCGTATCCATCATTTATTGGTATAATCAGAGTAGATACTTTACAGTAAGACACTTGGTAAATTAGACTTCTTGTTTATTTCTGCCAACAATTCTCGGCTCAAGAACGCTCTGTAACGATATACAATTACAAGCATGCAATTCCTAGGAGTGCCTCGTTTCTTCAAGGACATAATCCGTCTGCGAGTCTTGCGCGCTTTTTCCGATATAAGTTAAACATGATAATTGATACAAGTATAATACTGGAAACGAATAAAAGTAGCAGTAGTTACACCGAAAAATCGATTGTGTCTACACGAAAAATTATCATTTATGTAAACAACATTCTCTCAAATGATAAACTAAAAATTGTATGTAGACAGTTTTTTTAAAAGAAAAACAATAAAGACATTAGTTTTCCATATAATAATCTTATTGCTTGGCTTGTCATTTAATCAATAATCAGGAAGAGAAAGAGATTATGTTAATTTAAATATGTATTTATTTAAAAGTGCAATCTGATAGATTACGTAAAGCATTAATCTATTTATGTGTTTTTTGAGGAAAACATTTTATACTAAGTTAATATGTGTAACTAAATATCTTGCAATATTTCTATTAATTTTAAAACTTCATATTTCGTTCTGTAATTTTAAAATTTGTTACGTGTACTCTATTAATGATTGAAGCAAAAAACTTTTTCAATTCTTTGAATCAGTTACACAAATTTCCTTCCTTAAGCTTCATGTTTAAACTTATTCTAAACCGAGCAATAAAATTTTGCAATATAATAAGTGTATAATGCAATATACAATTTACATTTGCATTTACAGATACATTGAAATTTTATCTGATATTTCAATGTATCGTGAAAATATACTCTTAGAAAATATAAATTAGAAATATGTATTAGACATAGCGATATAAGAGAAAATACAGAGAAATGTGTATAAATTTTATAATGATACAAACAAAAATTATTATAAAAATGGTTATATAAAATTATTCCTTTCGCTCATAAGCGTGAATAAAATGAGCAGACATTTTTGTAGTGTTAAGCGCTGCTAAACTTATCTTCAAAAATATAAAAGTTATTCAATGATTTGAAAATACATGTTCAATCAAATACATATTCATATCATATGCATTAATATATTGCGGTATATTAAATACGTTTACATAAATTTTAAAAAATCATAAGATGTAGGAGGATATACAAGTCTCGCAGTTACGAGAACGAGGCACCGCCTACAAGTACAATACAATCGCGCGTCTCCTGTTCCGACAAATAAATCAGAAGGAATCTAGCATCCTCACGGCAAACCGCGTAACACCGCGTAATGAAAATTCATCGAATTGATCGTTCGTAAATAGCGGTCGCGTTCTCGAGATC
>Ga0157362_1000936_pt1 | contig 11326 bp, 2 predicted proteins | sample AttlaeALBM3_FD_111480 | JGI IMG/M metagenome (GOLD analysis project Ga0157362, IMG submission 111480) | Fungus gardens microbial communities from leaf cutter ant in Ribeirão Preto, State of São Paulo, Brazil - Atta laevigata ALBM3 | ecosystem: Host-associated > Fungi > Mycelium > Unclassified ... | reverse complement strand
TTTATATAAATTTATATAAAATTAATCGTTTTTTCTATATTCTTGAAAATCATTTTATTTTACAATAATTTGAAAATATTGAAAATGATAATTAGAAAAACGAAGCGTAATTTTATAAAGTTATTTTTGTTAAAATTTATTTCAAAAAATTTATAATTATTTTCGTAAATGTTTAATTTAATGATGATGAATAAAATAATTTGACGCTTAAAGAATTATATCATAAATTTGAAAATCTACATATTTTCAAGGAAATACGTTTATAATTATCTTTTGATCATGAACAAAATTAAGAACAAGTCAATATTGGATTAGTTAACAAAATTTGGAATTCTGTGCTCATTTTTGATGAAGTTATCGCGCAGATTTTCAATGACAATTTTCCTCTTTCAATGAGTATGACTTTCATGAGATGAGGGAGCTAATTTATATATTTATAAGAATAAAATATATACATACATTTTTAATGCAAAATTACTTTCTTTTTCAATTGAATCATTTATTCAGAAAATAAGAATCATACTAAGAAAAATATTTGGACGAAACAGAAGATTCTAATTAGGCACAGCAATTACAATTCCTGTTATCTCAACTAGAATTTAGTAAATTTAATCAGAAAATTCAAATTCCATTTTCAACTAGAATCCAATTTAATCAATTAAACCAATTACATTTTTTTAATGCGAGTCTGGTATCCAGATTCGTGACTGCGCATTGGCATGGCTGTCGAATCTCGGGTCACGGAGTATATTCTTGTTTCAACATCAAGAAGAACTGCGCTCATAAAACACGCAAAGTACGACGTTGGTGTCTACCATGCGAGAAGACACATTACCAGAGGGGAGTTGCCAGTGCCAGTGGTTCTTTAGCGGTGCGGCATTGGGTAATTTTCCGTCTGTCGAATTGTCTCTTTAACTTCAGCCAGCGGGTGAATTCTGACGAGTATCCCGCTGTGAGATGTCAGGATTGGTATTCGCGTATAATATGTTAAGAAGACTCCGGAGAATTAATTCGATATTGCAATTATCAAGAACTTATATGTTAATATATTTTATCGTGTGAACGTAATGCACATCTAACAATATTATATATAAATATATAAATTTTGCAGTCTTTTTATACGTTACATATAGAAATTATTAATATTTTTCGATAGATGTAGTAAAACGTTATAATTTTCTAATAATGGTTTTTTATTCGTTGAAACTTATGTGCTGAATTATCATAAATTCGTGAAAAAGTGTATCAAACATTTATCTAAAAAAAACAAAAAAATGACGGTTATATAATCTATATTACTTAAGATATAATCGGAGAATCGAACTGCCCTAAATTTTGTTAGACTTTTAAAATATTTCTGTCATGAATATCATCCGATCAAGTCAATTCACGATCCTATTTTCGTGTGATAACATTATTTATTCCCGTGATTTTTAAATTGGAATAATATGACAAAAATTAGAAAAATTTAAGTGTAATCAGAGTGAGAGTTGAAGCCACGAGTACTGTCAAGGCGTGTTCATTTCCATGGGGGATTATTTAGAGATATTCTTTCAAACGCCCACCGATCATCCACGAGCCACCAGTCGCCGCTACAACAAGAGTTTGTCTCTTTGCTCTAAACGAGATGGGTCGAATGGAACTCGAGAGTGAGTCTCTCTCGAACCCTCTGTTCTTCCACTTTCTTCCACCTTCTGACACAGACATATACGCGGCACATAAACAGCCGTCTATCATAATATTTGTGCTCGTGTCGGCGACTTGAATTATGTTGTAACGACCAGTCACGAAAAGAAGACGATCCAAAAGAAAGAGTTACATGTATTCGTGCGTATGCATGAACAAGGGGATAAGAGGTAGCGGGGGGAGGGGGCTTGTGGGTGCGCGCATGGGCCTGATGTACGATGGGCCAGATGAGGACGAGAGTCGTGTCCGATTTTAACGAGAATACACCCAGATTGGATTCTGATAAAATATCGAACTTTATCCCAAATTGAACCCACGATGGGCGGGGAAAACAGCTCTCACGGATTAATCTTTCATCCCAATGAATCAAACGTGAGATTTCGACAAGTCTTGAATATTGCGTAGATCATCATTTTCCTGTTGCGTTTATTCGAATATTTTGAAAAAGTGTAGATAAGGATACTATTCTTTTCATATATTTTGTTAATAGGACTGGGCAAAATATATGTATTTGTAATATAAAATACAAAATACTGTCAATCTTAGTAACTACTCTAAATGGACTGTATTGTTGATATAGTTCAATTAGAGTGGTTACTAAGATTAACAATATTTTATATTTTGTATTACAAATACAAAATACATGTCTTTTGTCCAGCCCTGTTGAAATCTTAATGACTTTTGATTTAAAAACTAATATGAAATTAAATCGATCGAAATAAATTTTGAGAGATTATCACTTATCGATATTTAGCATATCTTCGTTATTCGAGATAATTTTAATAGTCGCGATAGTTCTGAAAAAATAAAGAAAATACCTGATTTAGGTTATAATTTATGGATCCAGATTCATCTTGATTACAAGCATGTTACATACGTGTTTTATGTGCGTAAAAACATAGCTGAAGATAGATACATTCTACTAAAACCTGCTGCTGACGATATGCTACGAAGATACAAGATACTATTATTTATTACTTCATCTTTAATTAGCTATGTGTTTTTAACTTCACATTTAAAAATATTTCTATTTTATGACTTCTCAGATGTCATACTAATAAATCTTATTGGTGTTTTTCCATTAATAGAATATATTGAAACTATCAGTAAATATTTGTATTATTAATAAAAAACGTAATAAATTTCTAAATTTAATTTTTAAAAGATTTTTTTATCGTTTTACTGCAATAATGTATTTATTTGTGCATTTATAAATATAGTACTTAGAAAATTACTATTATTAATTTTTCTTACTTGATAGTTATGTGTTTTTTTATTATTTTAAAATGGAAAATTGTGTAAATATATTCAAAAATTAATATTTTTTGGAAGATTCAAGAAAAATGACAAATTTCTATAAAACACAGAAGACAATACTTTCTTTGCAATACTGACTTTGTAAGTCATAAATTACGAAGGCAATGAAAAAACTTTTTTATATAACAGAGCACATGTTAATGAATCCCTTCAGGATATCTTTGAAATTTACGTGTGATGATACAACTGACTGACAGAGCGAGAAACATCAGTTTTCCATCGGCCGATCGTCATGTGAGCGAAGCACATGTGCGCTGAAATCGTAAAAAGAAACTTGCTTCGCGGCGAGAAAATCCGAGAATTGACTCACCCTGAGATCAACGAATCTGGAGTCGTCTGGACCATATTTATGTGTGACACCCTGTTTCTCGATAAGGCCGGCAGCTAATTAAACTTGAAAGCCAGCTGAGTTACAAGAAACACCCCCCCTGCTGTTGTTTGACGTTGTTCCATGTTTAAAACAAGGTCCATGAATCGTTTTCGACGATTCCGTGAGATTCCGGTCTGAGCGTGTAATATTATGTGAATGAATGCAATCATTTTAAAACTTTTATTACGTAATTATCATATAAAGAATTCAGAATAAAATCCATATTTTTCTCTATAAATTGTCACATTTGATAAAATTTCCGAAACAAAATTTAAAAAATTTTTATAAAATGTTTATAATCTCTTCGATCTTTTGTATAAATCATTGAGTATAAATAATTTTTATTTTGGGGAAGAAACGAATTTATGAAAGTATATATTTAATATTATTTAATATATAAAATCGAATTTAATTAAAATATGATTAGATTTTCAGTTAAATAAAATATAAATAGATTGCAAGAAGGAACTGCTTATTATTTCCAAACTCTATTTCCGTATTTATCCGTAGAATTATCCGTAGAATTATGCTATAATTAGCCGACACGTTACATTTTCTCACTGCCTTAGCAATGGTGAGTTATTCCGCTTTATTCCAAACTATTAATACTGAGTTTCATCTTATAATTCAAATAAACAACGCATACTATGCTAAAATGAAAATAACTTAACCAGTAAAGAGCCGGCATGCCGTTATTTCGTTTATAACGAATTCAATAGTAAGCTTCGGAAATAGTAGTCTGAAAATATTTCCGCAAATACAGTATATTTTGCTAAGATTTTATATGTCTTCTAATTTCTCCCGGAAGCAAGTAGACTGAAAACGTAAAATAAAAAATCTTCAAAAGATATCAAAAGATATAGAAAACGTAAAATAAAAATTAGATGAATTGCGTTTTAGTAGTAAACGTAACATATTTGCCTTATGACATAATAAAATTAATAAATGTTATTTTATCGACAATTCTCTTTAGAGAATGTTCTGTTTTATGTTAAGTGTCGCGAAAAAGGAGTGAATGGCAATCGAACGCTAGCAATACAATTTAAAACAGGCAGGAACAAAACCTTCAGCGAGCTTTATCATTATTTATTCGTCTCGTTCGGTTTTATTGAATCGTGTGAGTCGTCCCGATCCGGTCGCGGAAAGAAAGGAGACTCGAGTTACTCTGGATATTCAACTGAGCCGCCATAACCATTCCCGCTTATCTTCGATTTAGCTCGCTTCGGCTGCGTGTTAATTTATATATATATCTACTATCTATCGCAAGATGGGTAAAGGTTGGTACGGAATCGCGTCTCATCAAGGGATGCCTGCGGCAACTCTACTTATCAATGCGTGGGCGCATTGGCTTGCCTCATTACGTTCACAACTTGTTTTTTTCTTTACCACTTCGATGTGGACTTTCTCTTATTTTGCGAGATCGAAAAGCTAGAGGAAATGGAATTGATGAGGTAATGTATCGATCATGAAAATTATTATGATACTGAAATTTAATATTAAAATACTTTCACGGAATTTTTTTTTGAGCAGAAAGTTTGCTCGATGTTGGACAAACATAAAACATGCTAAATGCTAATTTATATTATTTTTGTTTTTTATTTTTGATTTTTTAATATCTACAAAATTTTATATCTACAAAAATTTAATTAGATAAAATAATTTTGTTTTAGTTTATTAGATATCTATCTAAAATCAGTATAAGATAAATTTTTTACAAAATCGTTTTTTTTTTGTGTAGTTAATAAATAAAGTAGATAGAATATTGTTACATAGAAACAATATTTTCTATAAATTAACAAATAATAATGTGTGTATAATATATCAAACTGTAAATGCGACAAAATGTAAATTTTTTAAATTAAAATAATATTGTCGTTCTTTCTTGCAACAAAATATATCTAATCGAATGTCGTTAAAATAAAAATTAATGAGATAGCATGATATTTGCACCTCCCTTTTTGTATTACCTCCAGGTATTATCAAGTCTTTCATGCGGATAGCTGGTTGAGATGTGCGGAGGCCGCAGGGTGAACGAATTATGGGCTTGCGGAGTGGAAAACGGGTATATACAACCTCCGCGAAGTTAACACTCCATTTTCAGAATTTTGATATAATTGATGAAGTTTACTGGCTCTTCCTTAAAGAGTTCTAAAGTTTCTGATCTCTTTCGAAAACAATTTTACTGATATAATGAAAAATAGAAGTTTAAACATCTATAGTGCCAACATTATGTTTTTATTTATATGAAAATTGATAACAATTTTTTTATTTTAATTACAATTGATTTGGCCAAATCATTCGCGATAAAATTTTTGAAACGCTGTTTAGAGTTCTAGGTTTCCAAAAATAAATTATAATTCAAGAAACTTCAGAAAATTTTCACCTAAGGATTGAAAAATTTATTAAAACTTGTTTTATTGACTAATTGCCAGAATTCTTTTCAATAAATTCCTTAAAAAAAAGCATAAAAAAATTCATTTTTGTCTCTTGAATTGTGGAAAAATACGACAATTAATATTATGTAAATGAGAATGTTCAATAGTCTTTTTTAAATACAATGCAGTTTCACAATATTTTCAAATGGATGCTCATAGCAAAGAATCACTATATTCCACGTTGCAATTATCTGATCGATGACTTGAAGAGTGATGTTATTCGTTTTTGTCATACAGAGATCCGAGAATCTTTGTTCTTCGTTTTGTAGAAAACGAAGAATAAAGAATTTCTCGGATCTTTGTATCCTATAGTCAATTAACCGATTTTAAAAGTTTGTCGTACGGAAAAAACGCACAAATATAAATCTGAACGGTGGGAAATGATTATATATATCCGGTAACTTTGTGCGGATGTTATGCATTGATTTGCATTTTATTGCGTGGGAATGATAGTATAATCCGATTTGAAATCTCGCGGCATGTTATTTTATGACATCGATAAGTATCTCCGTCAGAGTACGTGATTTCAAAGTGATACAGGAAGTATTGTAGATAGTGGAATCTCAAATCAAATGCTTTTCATACTGGAGCTTCGCAAATATGTTTCATATTTCATAAAAATTAATCCATCTTATCTTACATACAAAGTTCTTTGATTGACATTTTTATTAATTCAGGTTAATTTTGGGCTTATAAAATATGAAATTTTTCTTTATTTTTGTGAAATAGAATTATAGAACTATAAAGTGTTATTGAAATACTATGAAACTTTTTTTATATTAATACAATGTGCTAATTTCGTAGAGATATCAATATCAAGATATCTGTGAAGTTTAACATGTCATAGTAATATAAAGAAAATAACTATAGTTTTAGTAGCTATAGTTTTACATAAAAATGTAAAGGAATGCCGCATTTTTTTATATAAAAAATAAAAAAAAATGAAACAATTAACGTGTTAATCTTGATATCCTCTAAGATTATTTTTAGATATAGTTCCAGTTGCAATATACTGTTACATATTTAAGGACATTCAGTCCTTAGTACATTAAGGATTTATATATTTAAGGATTTATATATTCGATTTTTATATTTAAAATCATCTTAGTATATTAAAAGTATATTAAAAGTATATTAAAATATTATGGACCAATCTCAAAGCTATAATAACATTTTAAATATATTATTTAAGACCTGCCTGCGATCATATATTTTTATTCCCGTTTATAATCTGTAAGATCTTTTTGTTCAATTAATTTTTTATTATTTTTTTTGAAAAAAGTTTATGATTATTTTTCAATATTTTTATTACATTAACAAATAGGTTTTTAACTCAAATATAAAAATTTGTTAATAAAAATTAATAAAAATTGAAATTTGAGCAACAATGAAGACGAAATTTCAGAGTAAAATTTCGCTGTGGTAAAACAGGCCCAGATTGTAAATAGAGAGTTAAGACGATCTTGAAATAAGGATGGATTACGATCAATATGATTAAAAAGATCTCTGAAAGCGTGATCCGATATCTCGAATAATCATCCGCTCGTGTAACTAAACTTCCAATTAAACATTATCCGACCTAATCTTCACGGCCCTCTCTTTGCAACGAGATTTCTATACACCTCCGATTTCCATTTGCTGAGATCCGCCTTTGAAGTTGCACGAGCGCGGCAAAAGGCCTCGAATTCCACCGGATATAAATTAAGTATTTAAGATAATTAGCTGAAGCCCGTGTTTCTTGTGGAAATCAGCCCGTAACCTCGCGGGCATCGATATTATCTCGATGCGATGTTTTTTCTAAGAGTTTCCTTCATCATATTTATGTGGTCCGATTTACATACAAATACTTAGATCAAAGTCAGACCAATTCGCTATTTTAAATAGGAAAAATTATTAACAATTTCAAGTTAGATATCATGAAATTAAAGAGATCATAATTGATACAAATAAATAATATAAAATTCATACATTAACAAATAATTTTACAACATACGTATATTAATAAATTGAAAGCAAAAAATTTCTAATAAATACCAATCATAGTAGCCCATGATGCCACGTGTTATATGAACTAGACTTTGATTCACGTATTTCTACATTTTCGCGCACATAATACGAATTGCCCTATGGTTATTTCCAACTATTCGTTTGCTTAAACAATAATCATCGAGCTGTCTTCGCGGTGAAACGAAGCGTGGCGCTTACATCAATCCCTCCGGCAAAATAATGCTTATTGTTTGTAACTCTTCATCGATACATGCAATACATGTATACCCACATAGAGTAAAGTAAACGTGAAAACTATATTTCTTGACGAGTAAATTTGAATTAAAATTGATTAAGTTTGATTATTATTATTGAAATAATGGAATGATTAAAAAATAGAATAGAATCGATTGATTAAATGTGTAGATTTTAAAAGTGATTTTGAATAATTCTGAATAATTGATTTTTTTATTTAGTCCATATTTAACATATTATTTGTTCTGTTTTTCACATCGTTTTCAATGTACCATTATCGATAACTGCAGAGGAGATCAGCACTTTTTATTTAGCTGCCGGATCTCCAAACCGTAAGTTACTAAGCTTTATGCAACGATTATACACGAATTCGAAAAGATCTTATCAACAAAAATGCGAGATAATCAGCGGGCCAATTTACTGTCAATTTTCGTACAATATAATTTAGCGTGACATAATTCCCGGTATGGATCACATGAAAATCAATCATAATTCAATTGGGATAATCAGATCAATTTTTTTACGTATTCTTTTGAAATTGAATAAATTAGGAATTTTTGTTATGCAGTTTTTAGGAAGAATTAATATTTATTTTATTTTATGAAAAATATAGATACAGATATTAAATTCTAAAAAAAGTTAGAAGATGTATTTAATAATTTAAAAAACAAATACATGTTATTTATTTGAATAAAAGTGATGTTACACTTATTATGGAAATATTAAAAAATCAATCGATTTCTCATTGATTATTTTTTGATTTGTAAATATGAAAATAAAAAAGAAAGAAGAGAGAGTTTTATCATACGAAGATTTATAACGATCAATCATGTGAATATATTACCTTGGACTTTTTATCTCATTGAAAAAGAGCTTGAGGCATTTAACGAGAGGCGGCAATCTTCATTCAGAAGCTTTCTTGTTTCATTTCTTTATCATAATTTCGCAAATGGATAGAAGTTACAACACGAATACTGCTGCTAAAGTTGACTTAATTACGCGGTTTTTATCACTTTCCTTTTACCTTTATTAATGTACCTTGTTATAAAACGAATTTATTTCTTCTCGCGCGTATGTTTATACGATGAGAAGCGCAAGATAACTTTACGTCGCGAAGTACTTAACGCAAATTTTTCATTCTGTTTATTAGCAAGAAGTTGAGGCGTCGTAATTCTTCGCAGAGCGCACCGCGGATTTATTTATTCGACATTACTTTTCTTTGTTGTGTATAGTGAGTTTATTGAGACGGTCAGATGTTAATATAATAAGTTTGATATCTATTTATTTTTGCATGGATATTAAACTAATCTATCTTTCATATTATATACACGGAAAGATTTTGCTAAAGTATCTAAAAATTAAGATAAATATAGATTTGAAAATAATTTTACTATCAAAATAATTATGTAGGAAGCTCAAACATGATTGAATTGTAAAAAATTTTGATTTTCTAGCAATTAACTGGAGCGTTTTATGCTTTAATTTTTCTGATTATCAGTATAAGTACTTATGTACGTAATTTATATAATTTATATACGTAATTTATATACATATCTTTATATAGTTATTTGTTTACAAAAGTAAGAAAAAAATTGAATATTGAATTATAACGCGATTAAATTTAGTATTAAAACTTTAAAAAATTATTCTAGCTGTAACAAGATAATTATAAACAAGAATAAGAATCACATGAATAAATATAAATTAATAATAGATATCCCAAAGATATTTTAATATTTTTTATGATTTTGTTTCTTATTATTCAAAATTAGTTTTAATAAGAATAATATAATTAAACTTTCTGGTTAATCTGACATTATAATCTGTACATTGCAATAATAATGGATAAATCAACTAATTATTTTTTTTAATAATTATGGATTAATCTCTCTTAGCAATATAAATGTAAGCTCGGAAACATTCTCTATTCTTGGAATCGAGAAGGGAGTACGTCTTCTCTTTCCGTAATGATACGTCGTATTGACTCGTACTTGCCCGCCTATTTGCCATAACCATTTTCCAGAAGAATTTAAAAGAAAAATCATATTCAAAGTAGCAGGTATCGGATAGTCATTAGATTACTGTATGTAAAATTGTCTAAGTACTAGCTATTTTTTACAGTATCTCTCAGATTCGAATTAAAAATCTTATCTTGTAAATTTTTTCTTATAACGTTTTTCTGTTATTCGAGACTTAAATCTGAAAATCAATTTCATTAATTGCAAAAACATATACAAAAATATATACGTGTTTGTTGTTTCAGCAACTATATAAAAATTTAGTTACATAGCAGCTGTATACAAGAAAGCGAAATGAAATAAATTCATAATTTTCGTTTTATTTAAAATAAAAATTGAATCGTTTTTAAATGAGCTTATAAATTATAGATTTGTTTTATTTTTGCACTCTGCGGTATTTTATTAAACCAAATTGAAGTCGAAATAATTAACAAAATTTTATCTGATTGTATTTCATTCTCAAGCTCAACTCAAAATAGTTTATTTTGATGAGAATTGAATTTATAATTATTAATCGTTTCGAGCTGGGAAATTATCAATGTCAAAATGTGAATGTCGATGATATCGCATTTTCAATTATTTTTCAAGAATTTTATTTATTTTTCAAGAATTTTGTATTAGATCCAACTCACAAATCAATAGTATAAATTTATACAATTATGCATATAACATATACGCATATAATTGCATGTACAAATGGATATGTTAATACATTTTGATTAGGTCGACAACTTCATGATGAATATCTGTCTTAGCAATCACAGCTAACATGTACAACAATGTACAATAATGAGCTATTCGTGAAAACTGGTTCAAATGATTCTCGAATAATATTATACCTATTACGCATTTCATTCGTGCAAGTAATGACCCGACAGTTATACATTTCCGTACACCATATTGTGGAAAATCAACAAGCTCTACAATCATTATAGAGTAACAGTGAATAATAACTAGCGGATATCTCGTCTTAGTAGCATTTTATAATTCTGCTCAGTGTGCTTATTAGCGGCAACTTGTCTTCGACAGGCGACATCTTCGATGTATCTACTTGTTCATACAGATCTCTAGCATCTGGTCGTCGCTATTCCGGAATATGACAATGCATATTTATTTTTATATTAACTGTCAAAACTCAGAACTGTCCATAAATAAATATAAAAAAGAACATAAAAAAATAATTTAATTTAATTATTTTACTTCAGTAATATTATCGTCAGTAGGTCTTTCCGTTAATTTAAAATCAATTTTATTTTAAG
>Ga0157362_1000934_pt1 | contig 11331 bp, 11 predicted proteins | sample AttlaeALBM3_FD_111480 | JGI IMG/M metagenome (GOLD analysis project Ga0157362, IMG submission 111480) | Fungus gardens microbial communities from leaf cutter ant in Ribeirão Preto, State of São Paulo, Brazil - Atta laevigata ALBM3 | ecosystem: Host-associated > Fungi > Mycelium > Unclassified ... | reverse complement strand
CAGGGCCTGTAGCGCGTCGAGCGCTTCGGCAGCCTGCGGGCCATGGGCACGCAGCGTGACGTCCTGCCCTTCTCCCGCGCCCAGCATCATCAGCCCCATGATCGACAGGGCAGAGACAACATTGGTGCCATGGGCGATCGTGATCTCGGCGTCAAAACGCTCGGCCGTCGTGACGATTTTGGCAGCGGGACGAGCATGAAGGCCCAGATGATTGACGATGGTAACGATACGCGGCGGAACAGAAAGGGTCGTGTCGCTCATTCAGGGAACCAATTCAATGAACCGGCAGCGTACAGGCACGCGGCCCGCCATGGAGACAGGGGTCGGGAAGCTGTGACGCCACGGCTATATACTTCCGCCCAGCCATTGTGGCCTTTTCCACGCAGCCTGCAAGGTCCAGGTCCCGCCTTGTTTTCGCCAGCTTGACCAGCATGGGCACATTCACGCCCGACACGACCTCAATATGCCCTGGCTCCCGCAGGGAGAGCGCCAGATTGGACGGCGAGCTTCCGAAAATATCCGTCAACAGCAGCACTCCGTCCCCGGTATCGAGGCGTTGGAGCAGGCGCTCGGCGGCTGGCCGGAGAAGTGCCGGATCATCATCATCCGCCACGCCCACCACACCGACCTGGGTCTGGGGTCCCACGACATGAACCAGCGTTTCCAGCAGGACATCCCCAAGGCGCCCATGCGTTACCAGCATCAGTCCGATCATACCGTTGTGTCCTGTGAAGGATCCTGGGGGGGAACGGCCCAGCGCCAGGACGCCAGCCCCTTGCGGGCGAGTTCGCGGTGCAGGACCATCATGGGCCCGGCCGGTGCGGTTTTCGGGAGAATGCGGGCCAGTTCTTCAACGATTGTCACTGAGCGGTGGCGACCGCCACTGCACCCGATGGCGATGGTCGCATATTTCTTGCCTTCAGCCACAAACCGAGGAAGCACAAGTTCCAACAGGCTCTGGATATGGCCGAAGAATGCGGGATAGGCTGGGTCCGACTTCACGTATTGCACAACCGCCTCATCCAGCCCGGTCATGGGCTGAAGCAGGGGATCATAATGGGGATTGCGCAGGAAGCGTGCATCAAAAACCATGTCCGCCTCGCGGGGCAGACCGGACGGATAGGCAAAGGACATCAGTGCAACCGTCAGCCCTTCACCACCTGCGCTGCCAAAGCGCGTCTCAATCAGCTGACGCAATTCCGGCGATGGAAGGTCAGATGTGTCGATAACGAGATCCGCGTTGGCCCGCAGCGGAGCCAGAAGAGCAGTCTCCTGTTCAATTCCTGGGAGGACCGTGCCGCTGGTGACCAGCGGATGGCGACGGCGCGTGGCGGTGAAGCGACGCAAAAGGATTTCGGGTTCGGCGGTGGCGTAAAGAAGCTGGACCGAGCAGTCCGGCAGAAGTCGGAGGCGTTCGAGCTCTTCCAGTACACGGGAGGCCTCGAACCCGCGACTGCGGACGTCGATCCCGATGGCCAGATTCTGCCCGGCCCGTGAGGCGAGCGCCTGGATCAGGTTCAGGGGTGGGTTATCCACGACCTCATGACCCAGATCTTCCAGAACCCGCAATATGGATGATTTTCCCGCCCCGGACAGACCCGTCACGATCAGGATCCGGCGGGAACCATGATCATATCCGGATATGGAGCCAGACTCGGGATGGTTCGCCGATGCCATGTGCCACACTCTAGCCGTTTTTCTTTTTGTACGGAACTATTTCGCATTTTCACGTTTTTGCAACATCGCCTCCAGCTCCCGCCACCCATTCATAAGGCCCGCAGCAGGCTTTGAGGGCGGCCCGGATCCGCGCCACCGTTCCCGGAAAACCGGGCTCCAGATACAGCATGACTGCTCCCGTCCACGGGTCCCGGCAGGGCTCTGGCAGACGGGTCTGCCCTTGGCCCAGACAGACCCGCAGACGCACCGTCGATTTTGTGACAAAGGATGTCTTAAGGATACCAACCCCCCGGACCTCAATCAGCCCCGCAAGGCGTTCGGGGGCGGACGCCACAGCACCATCCAGCAGGACCCGGTCATCCGCCACGAGATCGAAACCCGCATCCATCAGCCGCAGGGCCAGTTCGGATTTCCCCGATCCGGGTGGGCCGGAAATTAGTACGCCGTCTCCGTTCCACGCCACGCAACAGGCATGAACCGAGCCTTCAGGCAGTAAGGACAGGACGGACATGATGGATTGCGACCTCCACAGGAGCGGACTAAGACCTTGGGCCAGACAGGGGCATGATGGATCCCTGACATGGAGCAGGACCACGAACCCATGGGCGCATCCTCCCCTCGCCAGACCGTCACCGTACATGGAGACGAAGTCATCTGCACCGATTTCAGTGGCTTCGGTCCGGACGGGGACCGTCCCGGCCGGCTATCGGATGAATGTCAGGCAGCACTTTCCGCCATTTCCGAAGCTCTGGCCGATCATGGCCTCACCCTGGGCCATACCCGACACGTCGCCGCCATGATCCGCGAAGGGCAGACTTTTACTCATTGTCAGGCTGCCCTGAACGAGGCCCTGGCGACAGCAAAACCCGCGCTAACCCTGCGCATCGTGCAGCGTTTTCCCCTGCCCGAGCAACGCATCTCCCTTAGTTTGACCGCCGTTCCACATAAATAACAACAAAACACATCATTTTATGGCGTAAATGACCATTTTTATGGTTTTTTGGCTTTAGTCAGCTTTTACGAAATAGATTTAAAGCGCGAAAAATAAAAATTGGCACGCTTCATGCATTGAAGATTTCCAGACGCCATGAACGTCGGATTTCTCTTCAGGAGCTTCACGCCATGATCCGCTTTTCTTTCCTTCTGACCTGCGCCGTGTCTGCCAGCATTGCCCTGTCACTTCAGGCTGCTCAGGCCACCCCGACACAAGCCGAGACCACTCCGGCCAGCACCGCGCCGGCCAACACTGACAAGGTCAGCATGACAGTCAATCTGTCTTCGCTGGATCTTACGTCCCGGAGCGGCTGGGAAACGGCAACGCAGCAGGTTATTCAAGCCTCCCACGCCGTCTGCAACCAGCTTCAGGAAGAGAACTGGCCGTTCGCAGTCGACGTGACTGACTGCGAACAGGATGCTCTCTCCGATGCCCGGGTCAGTCTGGATAACCTGCGCGACCGACAGCGAGCCAGCCGCCGGAACGGGCATATCTTCCTCGCCCTGTCCGCCAGGAAGTAACCGTCATGGCCCGACATCTCCTCCTGGTGCTGGTCCTTGCTCTCCCCTTTGCGGCGACGCTCGTGCCAGGCGTGATCGACGGGCTATCCTCGGAACCGGCCATCACCGTTCAGGCCCCGGCCAGACTGTCAACCTCAGGACGCACGGGGCAGCCGCACCACGAAGCAGGCGCCGCGGATCGTCCCGGACGCATCCATCCGGTTCTCCGCGAACAGACTGCCACGCAGGGCGTGAATGATCTGCCGGCTGATCGCGAGGCCGAGACCGGAATGCTGGCCGAAGTTTTCGGTCTGGGGCCGCTCTGAATAGAAACGGTCAAAAATGCTATCGAGCTTTCCGGGCGGAATGCCGGGGCCCTGATCGGTGATGGTGATTTCAACCACACTGCCGGTCCCGGGCCCCTCCCCGGCGATATCGCGCGCGCTGGCATGCAGGGCAATGATACCTTTTGGTGGTGAGAACGACACTGCATTGCCGATCAGGTTGCGCAGAACCTGCACCAAGCGATCTTCCACAGCCAGCGCCTTCAGTGGCGGATCCTGATCGCGGACATCGAGTCGGAGAACGGGATCGTTTTCCCGACGCGTTGTCTGGTGCATTTCAGCCAGAATAGAGAGCAGTGCCACAACAGAGACCGGCTCTGGACGTACGCGGGAAAGTTCAGCGTCGATACGGCTGGCGTCGGAAATGTCCGTAATCAGACGGTCCAGCCGTTTGACGTCACTGTTAATGATGCCAAGGAGCCGTTCGCGCCGTTCGGCGATCTGGATGCGCGGCAGGGTCTCGATGGCGGAACGGATAGATGAAAGCGGATTCTTGATTTCGTGGCTGACATCGGCGGCGAAGCGTTCGATGTCGTCCATCCGTGCCCAAAGCGCCAGCGCACTGCCCCGGAGCGAGCAAGCCAGAACGCCGATTTCATCACGCCTGGCCAAAAGCCGCTCGGGCACAAGGTCTTTGCGGCCATCCGTCTCGCGCATGTCGTTGGACGCACGCGCCAGCGTCAACAGCGGACGGGCGATCGTAAGCGACAGGTACCAGGACAGCAGAACCGTCACGAGCAGCGCTGCCAGAACCAGCGACAGGATCGAGGAGCGAACGGCGAAAAGCGTACGGTCCACCTCGGGCGCATGACGTGTGAGCTGGATTTCGCCAACAGTCACACCATCGCGCACAACCGGTTCCACGACCGTCACGACAAGCTGGTGGTCCTTGGTGCGCCGAATGAAGGGCGGCAGTTCGGCTTGCGAATGAAGCGGCTGGGCGTCATGCGGGCCATCCATGGCGGTATCGTTGGTGTCGAGCGTGACTTCCTCACTGGAGGTCAGCGGCAGGAGCGACAGCAGCCAGTCGTAGAAACTTTCGAGAATATTATTCCGGGGCGGCTGCCACGATCCTCCATCGACAGGGTCAGGAGCAGCATGATCCTGTTTGCCGCGCGAGGCCGTGCGACTATCCACGACAAGCTTGCCGTCCGGGTCGAACAGCAGGGCGTGGGCGTTGGGACTCGGTTCGGTCAGACGGGCCAACAGGGGGCGGGCCTGCGCGACGTCCAGCTCCAGATTACCGCCGGGCGCCGGATGACCGGGCGCATGGGCGCTGACGCGAACGGCGGACTGGCCAAGTGCTCCGGCATAGATATGAGCCTGCTCGCGCAGGGCATTGACGTCAGTTTCCAGAAGGCCGTTCTGGAACTGGTCCAGAAACAGCAGCGTGACGGCCAGAAGGGCGAGCGGCAGGGCGTTGAGCAGCAGGATCCGCACCAGAAGCGGCGAAGCCAGACGCTTGCGCGACAGGGACATCTCCGATGCCTGACGGGGCCGCAGACGCTTCAGGGCCTTTGCGCCGATCCTCCGAAAGGCCTTACCCAGCCCCGCGCGCGCCGATTCGGCACGTCGACGCTCCCGACCCTGTTCGAGCCGGTCGGCGTCCAGCGCCTGACCTGTCGGGAAGGAGGCGGAGTCATCATTCACGCGCGCTTACTCGTCCCGGTAACGGTAACCGATACCGTAGAGCGTCTCGATCTGGTTGAACTCGTCGTCCACCTGGCGAAACTTCTTGCGGACGCGCTTGATATGGCTGTCGATCGTGCGGTCATCGACATAGATGTTGTCACCATAGGCAGCATCAATGAGTTGATCGCGCGACTTCACCATCCCCGGACGCAAGGCCAGAGCCTTGACCAACAGGAACTCCGTGACCGTGAGTGCAATATCCTGCCCGTCCCACAGACACTGATGGCGCGTCTCGTCCAGCGAGAGCTTGCCACGCACGATGGCGGAGCCGACGGCTGCCACACCCGTTGCCTCGGCCCGACTGGCATCCTGGCGGCGTAGCAAAGCGCGGATGCGCTCGATCAGAAGACGTTGGGAAAACGGCTTGGTGATGTAATCGTCCGCTCCCAGGCGCAGACCCATGAGCTGGTCCAGCTCCTCGTCCTTGGACGTCAGGAAAATCACCGGCAGATTCGAACGCGAACGCAGACGCTGGAGCAGTTCCATGCCGTCCATACGCGGCATCTTTACGTCCAGCACCGCAAGGCTGACGGGACGCGAGGTGATGCCCTGCAGTGCGCTTTCGCCATCAGTATAGGTATGAACGGTAAATCCTTCAGCTTCGAGCGTCATCTGGACGGACGCAAGAATGTTCCGGTCATCGTCCACCAGCGCAATGATCGGCGCGGCGGAGGCTCCGGACGGCGTCTGCGAGGCAGGCGCGGGCGGCGCGTAGGGGGTTCGGGGCGTCTCCATGAGGGGTCCGTCTGCTGAGAACTGTTGCGACTTTTTACCTATAACCCATGATCCATGATGGCGGAAAATAGGCTTTTCAATGACATGATGCGTCGTTATGCGATGGCACAACCCTTGTCTTTAGGACAATCAGCGTTATCTCCTGAAGACGAACGGGGCCGCATGATGGCCCGTCCCACCACAGAAGGTCGTGACATGACAGACCACAATGCCTCGCCGGAAACGGCCCACGACGTGCCTGAACAGGGCGTCGAGACCTCCGGCACCGACACTCCGGGCATGAACGAGACCGGCGGTGAAACGCTGGAAGAGACAACACCGGAAGCACGGATCGAGGCTCTTGAAGCCGAAGTTGCGGAACTGAAGGACCGCTGGGTTCGTTCCGAAGCCGAAAGCCAGAACATCCGCACCCGCGCCAAGCGCGATATTGAGGATGCGCGCCAGTACGCCATCCAGAAATTCGCCCGTGACGTGGTTGAAGCTGCCGAGAACCTACAGCGCGGCCTGGCCTCCCTGCCTGCCAAGACGGAAGGTGAAGACGTCCTCATCACCAAGCTGCGTGAAGGAATCGAAGGGACTGAGCGGTCCTTCATCAACATTCTCGAACGCCATGGCATCACCTGCGAAGACCCGACCGGCAAGCCGTTCGACGCCAACCTGCATCAGGCCATGGCGGAACAGCCGTCCGACCAGCACCCGTCGGGCCATGTTATGCAGTCCTGGACGCCGGCATGGCTGCTCAAGGGCCGTCTGCTGAAGCCGGCTATGGTTGTGGTTGCCAAAGGTGGCGCACAGGCCGCACCGCAGGGCGTCGACAAGACGGTCTGATCCCTTCCCCGCGAAGGACCGGAATCCCACGTAGGGGATTTCTTTGCGGAACGCCTGCCGGAATGGTTGGCGTTCCGCAACACCCTGCTAAAGTCGGCTCATGAGTCGCATTCTTGTCATAAAGCTCGGCGCCTTGGGCGATTTCGTTCAGGCCTTTGGAGCTTTCGCGTCCATCCGGGCCGCTTTTCCGCACGCCACCTTTACTCTTCTGACCACTGCGCCTTTTGTGGATCTGGCCCAAGCCGCGCCATGGTTTGACAACATCCTGACGGATGAGCGCCCGTCGATGAGCAATCTGCCAGGACTGTGGCGGCTGTCACGGAAACTGCGCGGCTATGACCGGGTCTTCGATCTTCAGACGTCGGGACGTTCGAAAACCTATTTCCGCCTCGCCGGACAACCCGCGAACTGGTCCGGTATTTCAGAAGGCTGCTGCCATCCACATGGCAACCCTTCGCGCAATGACATGCACACGCTGGCCCGACTGGACGACCAGCTTCTTGATGCCGGCGTCACTCCCCTGCCCCGCAGTGTTCCGCGCTGGCTCAAAGGGCATGGACCCGAAATCGCAGCACCCTATGCCGTTCTGGTACCGGGCGCCGCACCTCACCGCCCCCAGAAACGCTGGCCCAGCGCCCGCTTTGCCGAAATCGCCAAAGCCCTTGTGGCAAAGGGAATCAGACCGGTTATCGTAGGAACACAGCCTGAAGCGCTGCTGGCGCAGGACATCCTGCGCACCTGTCCAGATGCCCTCGACCTGACGGGCCGGACCACGCTCGTAGAGCTGGCGGGCGTTCTGGATCGCGCGCAGATCGTGATCGGCAATGACACCGGCCCGATGCATCTGGCCGCTGCGATGGACACGCCCTGCATCACGCTCTTCGGTCCTGACAGTGATCCACGCCTGACGGCCCCCCTCACGCCCACGGCAGGCCGGACGGATCTGATCGTGGTGCCTGATCTGGCGATGCTGCCCTCTTCCCGCGTCGAAACCTGCATGGAGGCAATGCTCTCCCGATGACCCGGGTCCGCTGCGTCATGATGCAGAAGAACGAGGCGACACTGCTGGAGCCTTGGATTCTGTGGCACGCGGCGATCTTCGGTTTTTCAAATCTGACCGTCATCGACAATGGTTCAACCGATCCGGCCGTTCTGGACATCCAGACGCGGTATGAAGTCAAAGGGGTCCGGATCGTCCGGGATCATGCGTCTCCCACGGATTTTCTGCACAAGGGAGACGTTATTGCCGGGATCATCCGGCAGTGGGACACTGAGAATGCCTGCGATTTTGCCGTGCCATTGGACTGCGACGAGTTCCTGACGGTCTTTCTGGACCAGCTTTCGCTTGATCCGGAAGTCATCCGGCGGCAGTTCGATTATCTGATACAGGAAAACGCTACCTTCATCACGGACCGGCTTCTACTGAACGTGCCGGAAGCTCCGGATTACTATCTTCCCCAGATCGTGCGGCGCGGGCTGTTCCGAGCGCAGACGATCGTCGGTCTGGACCGGGGGTTTCACAACCCGCAGAGCATCTACCCCGAACGCTACGTCCGCACGCCGTTCGTGCATCTCCATCTGCACAATCGCCCAGACTATGAAGAAATCCGCCGTTTCGCGCGGCAGAAACTGGCTGCTGCGGAAAGCGGCGAGACACTGGAGCACCCTCAGGACGGGACGCATCTGCACTTCTACTTCCAAACAGGCGCCGCGGATTTTGCCGCCGGATATCGGCCCGTCCCGAATATCTATGCTCCCGTGATCGCAAATCGCCTGCGGGAGCTGGGGATTGATCCGGATATCCTGCTTGGAACCGGCGATACCATTCCGCGTCCGCCCCTCAACATTCCACCCGGCTTTGTCGCGCATCGGGCACGGGAGGACGGGCAGCAGCACGAATACCGGGTATTCGCTCCGGTTTTCTACGTCCAGAATAACCCGGATGTAGCGCAGGATGCCTATTATGGAATCTGGCCAATCATCCATTATCTTACCTGTGGATGGGATGAAGGCCGAGAGTCCGATCCCGGCAATGTTCCGCCGCTTATCCTTCAGATGGACAAAGTGACCTGAAAACGGACTGTCTGTCCGTCTGGGGGTTGCAGCGCAGCGGGGATTGAGGCCATTTACCGATTCGTTTTTCGGCAGAGCTATCTGCTGGTCCCACTTGCACAGGAGCGATCTCCATGCCCGCCATCACACTCCCCGACGGAAGCGTCCGCACATTCGACGGGACGGTGACGGGCACGACGATCGCCGCCTCCATCGGACCGGGCCTCGCCAAGGCCGCTATGGCGATGGAAGTGGACGGCAAGCCCGTCGATATCAGCACCGAAATCAGCAGCGATGCGTCCGTGAAGTTCGTCACCCGCAAGGATGAGGACGCGCTGGAAATGATCCGCCATGACGCGGCGCATGTTCTGGCCGAAGCCGTGCAGTCCCTGTGGCCTGAAACACAGGTCACGATCGGGCCGAGCATCAAGGACGGGTTCTACTACGATTTCTCCCGCGAGAAGCCGTTCACCCCGGAAGACTTCCCTGCCATCGAAGAGAAAATGCGCGAGATCGTGGCGGCCAACACGCCGTTCGTCCGCGAAGTCTGGGATCGTGACGAAGCCATCCGCTTCTTCGAAGAAAAAGGCGAAGACTTCAAAGCCGAACTGATCCGCGACCTTCCGGAAGACGAGCAGATCTCGATTTATCGTCAAGGCGAATGGCTCGACCTGTGCCGTGGCCCGCATCTGCGTACCACTGGGGATGTCGGCACGGCGTTCAAGCTGATGCGCGTGGCCGGGGCCTACTGGCGTGGTGACCACCGCAACCCCATGCTGACCCGCATCTACGGCACCGCCTGGCGCGACAAGAAGGAGCTGGATGCCCATCTTCTGCGCCTTGAGGAAGCCGAAAAGCGCGACCATCGCCGCATCGGACGCGAGATGGACTTGTTTCACATTCAGGAAGAAGCCGTCGGGCAGATCTTCTGGCACAGCAAGGGCTGGCGCCTGTACACCGTCCTTCAGGACTACATGCGTCGTGCGCAGGAACGGAACAACTACGAGGAAGTCCGCACCCCGCAGCTCGTCGACCGCGCACTTTGGGAGGCTTCGGGCCACTGGGACAAGTATCGCGAGAACATGTTCATCGCGACCGTCGAGGACGAGGACAAAACGCTCGCGCTGAAGCCCATGAACTGCCCGTGCCACGTGCAGATCTTCCGCCATGGCCTGCGTTCCTATCGTGAACTACCGCTGCGGATGGCGGAATTCGGCGCGTGCCACCGTTACGAGCCGTCAGGCGCTCTGCATGGCATCATGCGTGTCCGCGGCTTTACGCAGGACGACGCCCATATCTTCTGCACGGACGACCAGATTGCGGACGAGACCGCGAAGTTCGTGAAGATGCTGGCGGAGGTCTATTCCGACCTTGGATTCGATACCTTCCGCGTGAAGTTCTCCGATCGTCCGGAAACGCGTGCGGGCTCTGATGAAGTGTGGGACCGTGCGGAAGGCGCACTCAAGAAAGCCTGTGAGATCGCGGGCGTTGAGTACGAATACAATCCGGGTGAAGGCGCGTTCTACGGCCCGAAGCTGGAATTCGTGCTGACCGACGCCATCGGCCGTGACTGGCAGTGTGGCACGCTTCAAGTGGATTACGTTCTGCCAGAACGTCTGGATGCGTCTTACATCGGCGAGGACAGCAACCGTCACCGCCCGGTCATGCTGCATCGCGCGATTCTCGGCAGTTTCGAGCGCTTCATCGGCATCCTGATCGAGCAGTATGCTGGCAAGTTCCCGCTCTGGCTGGCGCCGACGCAGGTTGTCGTGGCGTCCATCGTCTCCGACGCTGGCGATTACGCCAACGAAGTGGCTGCGACGCTAAAAGCCGCGGGACTCCAGGTCGAGACCGACACCCGCAGCGACAAGATCAACGCCAAGATCCGCGAACACAGCCTTGCGCGCGTTCCGGTCATCCTGGTCGTGGGGCGCCGCGAAGCCGAAGAGCGCAAGGTGGCCATGCGGCGTCTGGGAGGCGCGGCACAGGAGATCCTGTCCCTCGACGACGCCGTCGCAGCCCTTGCGAAAGAGGCACAGGCCCCCGACATCGCGCGCTTTGCAAAGGATTAAGCGTAATCCCCTTGCACCGGGCGTAAGGCAGGACTATGTGCAGAAGGAACGGGATCGGGAATGGCCGTATCCCGCCTTTCTTCGTGAAGGCGGATACTGGTGACCAGACCCGAACGAAACTGATGACAGGAGCTGACCATAGCTAGACCGCCGATGCAGGCCGCGCCCACCCGTGAAGGACCGCGCGTCAACGAGGAAATCCGTGTTCCGCAGGTTCGTCTGATTGACGAAGAAGGCGAAATGCAGGGCATCATGACGACCCGGGATGCCATGATGCGCGCTTTTTCGGTGGGTCTCGATCTGCTGGAAATCAGCCCGACCGCTGTTCCTCCTGTCGTGAAGATTCTCGACTACGGCAAGTTCAAGTATGAGCAGCAGAAGAAGAAGAACGAAGCCCGCAAGAAGCAGAAGGTCGTTGAGATCAAGGAAGTGAAGGT
>Ga0157362_1000933_pt1 | contig 11336 bp, 9 predicted proteins | sample AttlaeALBM3_FD_111480 | JGI IMG/M metagenome (GOLD analysis project Ga0157362, IMG submission 111480) | Fungus gardens microbial communities from leaf cutter ant in Ribeirão Preto, State of São Paulo, Brazil - Atta laevigata ALBM3 | ecosystem: Host-associated > Fungi > Mycelium > Unclassified ... | reverse complement strand
ACAGAGTGATATTGTTAGCTAGTGATCCGCAAGATAATGTGTTACATAAAACGATTAACGTATATTCTATCCGCTTATATATTACTGATTAATGGTATATCAATTATTGTAATTTTACCGTCATATTTAAAAACTTGAAAAATAATTGTGGCAAGTTCGATTTGAAAGGACGCGATTCAAACGAATGGCACTAAAGTTTAAACACTGTATCGTAAACAAACGTTTATGTTTCCAAGAAAATGATTTTTTTACGACAGCAACAAGTTGTCCCAACGAGGATTCCATGTTTTCTTAGCGCCAACTTTACAGCTTACAGCAGGTTTAATGAGACACGATACATTACGCGGCCTGATAATTACGAGCCGGGGCAAGTGGCAAGCTCGGCTTACACTGTGCATCTACTAATAAAACGCAGCCTTCCTGCGTGTAATTGAACGATTAAAAGAAGCTCCTTAAGAGGAAACGGTGGTAAAAAGGATTTAAAGAACATAGAAATAATCGTTAATGAAAAAGATCTAAGACATTATCAATATAAAATCGCTTACATAAGCGCGCCTCGGAGAAAACGAGCTAGTTGAATTTGTATTCTCGTGGAATCACCGCGTCTCCCAAATGATTGCATTCCAACCAAAGTGCTCGGTGGTTCGAGAGAACCTTCGCGAATAAATAGCAGCACTCAAGATGCAGACGAAAGAAGGGGAAAGTGAAGGGCATTCGAAGGATCGAAAATAAAAGCAGGATAGATTTTCCTCCGGTCGATCACGTTCAAAACGTCGTCCAACACGTAGACATCCGAACCACATTTCTCTCTCTTTTCCTTCTCTTATTCCATTTCTTATTCCTTCTCTTTATCTATCTTGTTTCCGTCGGAAAGAAGGATTTGTGCAACGCGAACGATCAAAGCGTTGCTTTTTGAATGAAAAGTAAAGGCGTGTGAAAAGAAAGTGCTTTTCAATCATGCATTGTGATTCTCGTATCTATGTAAAGAATAGTACTCTTTACAAAAATTTATAGATATACAGATGATAAATTGAATATATTATGATTGAATATATTATGATCGCAAAAATACCAATAAAATATCCGTCAAATATTCATACAGAACGCACAAAATGTTATATCGTTTAATTATGTTATTAAAACTATACATGTGGTATATTGATTCTTTTAACTGTAAGAGCAATAAAATATCCGTTAAATATTCATGCAGTGCGCAGGAAACGTCATACCGTTTAATTATGTCATTAAACTATATTTATGTATATCGATTTTTTTTTTAACTGTGTAAGTAAATTTTATACTTCGTAAAAATTCTATTATATAGGTATGATACCAAAATCAAAATTAGGTGGAAGTGAAGACAACACATTATACATAAACAAACATACTTAAAATAAATAGTATGACAATAATGCGTCACCCTGTAAATTAAAGTTAATAAGGCACTTATTAAAAGCGAGAAGATATCTGCCAATATATTTAAAAAAGCGCGAAAGTCGAAAAGATACAATGAACTGATGCAAGAATTGCCTTTTTTCATAACACTTTCCTCCTTCAAGTCTTCTATCCGTCATCTTTATTCGACGTAATACAGTCGAGTGTTGTCACCTTTTCGCAGCGGTATGAAACTGAACTCTACTCGTGGTACTTCAACGAATATATACATTGCGAAATTCCGGAATGCAAGAAAGGAAAAAAAAGAAATAAATGCGGGAAGGAAAGAAAAAAGTGAAAAAAAAATTGCCTTGCCTCGTACTGTCGAGGAAACGAAGCGACCTCATCCAATCCCCTCAATGCCGCTGGTCGTTTCCTTCGCGCGTCGTCGTTTCAATTAGCATCGAGAGATTTACACTTTGCATCCGCGAACATCTTGTCCTGCCGTCGGGGAGAGTACTCGAGATACTAGGAATTCGCTTCAGTTAGATTGAATCTCAGTTGGCCGACAATGGCGTGGCGAACGAGAGGTGCTTATGTAGACATCGCGCCACCATTTGGCCGAAGAGCCGATACCTTATCACGCACGCACGTCGTAGATGGTTAATGGAGATTTTACGAGCGAGGCAGATGCGAGATGATCAAGAGATTCGCAGTTTTCCTAAATCGATGAATCATTAAATATCAATACTTCTTAAGTTCTTATTGATATTAGCAAAACTTGCAGCAGGGCATCAGAAGATGTTTATATTACACGAGATTCACATATTATAATTACAATAAGTATTGTAACTAAACTTGGATCGTTGTCGAGATATTCAACTAAGTTTTTACTTAAAATATTATTTATTTAAATAATACTTCTCTTCAAAAAATAAAATGTCACATTTATCTTAGCATGTTTAATATTTAATTTAAAGTTTAATATTTAATTACAATATATCCAAAATATCTAATAAATACGTAAAGAACAATTTTAATGCTTTTAATGCTGTCAAATAAATTTCCACGTCGTGTTCCTACACTCATTACGCAGAAAGTCTGTTTTTCGGCGAATTAACGTCCGGAGTTATGCCTAGAATTCAACTCAACTCCTTTCTGCAGGCAACCAAAATATTTACTTCGATCTGACAACTTCCAGAGTCGCGCTTCCACCAGACTATGCTACTGGAGCGCAGCGGAAGACAAATAGGATTAAAAGGCACTCGACTTGGTCTTAAGTGTTTCGTGCCGGCAAAAAGAGGATTCCGCGGACAACTACCCTCGCTATTCTCCACTCACTAACGTCTTCTGGTACCAGTTAGCAGTCGAATAAATACCGCCTGCAGTCTCTCCCTCCCTTCCTCTCTACCTCTTTCTTTCTTTCTTTCTGACGTGACAAACAGGCTGGAAAAAAATAAAACAATAACTCGCTCCGGCCGCAACAGTTCTCGCAAAAGTCCAATACGATTGAGTCTCTTTCTTATAAAAGATCTCAATTTCTTCGCACTCCCTGTTTGATCACGAACATTGCAAGATTGAAATGTTTCTGCAAGATATTCGAAATACAACTCGCGTCCGCTTTTCGCCGTCAGTTAAAAGTCGAAGAAATACCGTCTGAGATTCTTCGTCTCGACAGAGATACTCTGGCAATAAAACTTCGCCTCGCTTTTCGGTCTTTTAGACAAGCACGTTCCACTGTTCGTCGTTATACGTTAAGCGGCCGGTTGTAATAACGTCCATCGAGCGGATTTTCAAACTACTTTGGAACAACATTGAAGTCTGGATCCGACGATGTAGTTAGTCGAAAATGGATTATATAACATCAAAATTCAAAAGTTTCTACGTAGATACAAATTTTAAGGGAAATGCAAGAAAAATATTAATTAAAGAAATACAAAATCCATAGAATTTGAAATATTAAGATGTTGATGAAGAAAATTATATTAAAAAGAAAATGCGTTTACAAGTTTATTTCTTCGAGGTTTGAAAGAAGACCGGCAAAAACACACGAGATCGCTCTTATAAAAATCCGATCCTTCTGAGTCACGTGCAGTTTCACCAGCAATTTTACTTGTTAGCTGCCGTCTCAACGTTTTCTTTTTACTCTGCCTATCGCAGCGGATCGGAAGAATTTTTGCAGCGTCATAACTCGAAGCAGAACTTCCTGCCAGCGAACGCATATCGGCGACTTTGATACAAGAAGGTGTGACCGGCTTCTGGTATTCCGCGAATTCCGCCTCAACAACGTTGGTCAAGTATCTGGAATCCTGCCGACGAAAGGAAAAACGAGCAATAGGCGAACATCGTGCATGCCATGCAGCTTTTCCCGATTCGTCGCTCCTTGATCCTTACACCTTAGTAGGTTTATATATACGAAGAAATAGAGAATATAAAAGGACATAAATTCGCGAAATAAATAAGATTGTTTTTTAATTAACAATCCCACAAACGGACTGTATTTATGAAATTTTTTATAAAAAATTTTTTCTCAAAACTCTCAAACTCTTTTTCAAAAAACTCTCTCTCCCTTCTCTTTTTCTCTCTCCACCTTCATATTTATAAAATGTAATATAATGTAATAGATTAGTTTACGCATAATTAATAGATTAGATTACACATAATTAATAGATTATATTACACAAAATTATGTATGTATGAGAACATAATATGTATCATGTGATTAGAAAATCGATACATTTCATACGTTTCATATGTTCCATATGTCGTAACTATTGTAAAGCCACGTACTTCTCGAAGCAGTATAATCACTTTCGACGTATTCCCGAAAATCCTTTAAACGCTCATCCCTTTAAACTGCAGTATGCCGTGAGCCGATAAGCCAGAGCACGATACACCTTCTCTGCTATTCCTCGATCGCTCAATCGATTCGCAAAGCAAAAAGCCGCACAATTCTATAGGCAGAAGCCACAGAGAAACAATGGTTTCTCTGTACTTTCGTGACATAATAATCATTCGTGATATTTAGCAACATTGAATTGCATGACAGATCAGATATAAAACAAATCTATAAGATGATAGTACAAAATAAAAGGATTAAATGAAAAGAAGAAATAATGTAGAAACGAGATCGTAAGCAAGACTAAATAAGAGACTGGCAGTTATATTTAGCGATAATTGAAACGAGCGATATTATTCGTAAAAATGTATTCGTGCAGAAGCACAGACTGTCACTAAGCAAGCGCTGCACGATGGATTTCTCAACGCTGGAGGGGTTAATCGCCCACTTGCCAGAGGAAATCGCGAGGATTTCCGGTCGCGCGCGGCACGGCTCGTGCCCGACCTTCTTATTCATTCATTCTGCCCTGTAAGAATAACGAGGCTCAGCCTGGAGCACGCCAGTAAAAAGTGATTACCCTCCGACAAGCATCATCCGCAGTTATCAATTTTCTCCTTTCGCGACTCACGATCCGAAGGAAGCAATATCCACGTAGATTTCTTAATCTCTCTCTCTCTCTCTCTCTCTCTTTCTTTTTTTGTCTTTCTTTCCTCATTCCCGCCAACCTCCGCGAGAGACAGTGACAGACCACGCCGAGCTAAATCAAGGGAAGCGAACATCGTCTCTCAGCGCCAGCTGGACGTTCGATCGACGACGTGACTTTTGTAATCGCGACTCGCAATTATCAGATCCAATTTGTCGCTGAACGAAAAAAGAATGGCGCATGAAACGATCAGCGCGGAAGCGATCGAACTAGAGGAGAATCGAAGGAGGTCGAAGAGGTTTGTCGTCCAGCCCCTATCCTGGCATTAACTTCCCTGCAACTATCTAGCAGCAATGGCAATTACTTTGCGTTCGGTCGATACCGCGATCTCGAATGCTACCATTGCGGGGAACCAATAGAGTGAGAAGGAGAAGGAACGCCACCATCGCCTCCTATTTCTAGCGTGCGTCCTGGCAAAGTGTTTCCTTCGAGTCTCTTTGGGAACTGAAAGGAGAACGAGGGAGAAGCGAATAGCGCAGCAGAGAGGGCGTCGAACGATTTGCAGAAGCAATTTGTCCGCGACGCGAAATCATGCGGTCGGATTCCCAGGACCAGTTCCCTGCTGAGTGGCTCGCGTCGATCCTGATTCCCGAGATGGAAACGCTTAATAATCCTGCACGGGATATAACCCCGAACGCGGCGAAGGGACGTCAAGGAGGAAACATACCGTTGGATTGCCTAATCGTGAATATGGAGGTTCCGATTAGCGCTACCGTTATGGAAAGGAATAGTTGCTACTCCCGCAAAGCTCTGCAACAATGCATCCGACTGTAAATAATACGCGAATACACAAACCAAATTGACGGTAGCTGCATCAAAGAGATTGCTCTTCGATAATGAGCATGTTTCATTAAAAAAATATAATGTTATTTGCTAATTGTGTTTCCATAAACTAGTAGACAGAATCATTATTGACATATTTGTGTTTATATAAACTAGCAGACAGAAACATTATTGACATAGTTATTTATATCTTTTATTTTAATTATGCAGAATGTATACGCGAAACGCTTTAATTAATTTTTAATCATGCTGAAGCTAAAATTGGAATTTTTGGTCTGAATATGCTTTAAGCGTTACATTTGTTTGTGATTCATGCTTTATTAACCTGTTTTATTGTATTTGCACAAATGATTGTAAATCAGAAAGCATTCTAGATTGATTAAAGTTAATCAAAAATTAATTGTCTCTCTATTAATTGTATTTCCAGCTTCTATACTAAATGAAATCAATTCTGCATAAAAAAAAGTAAAAGTAAAAAAGTATATACGATAAACATTATCGACCTCATACTCATTGTACAGGCCGTATTTATACGCGTAAGAATTTTTTTTTGTAATTTTATCGAACATATTGCAGTCGGTATTAGTATGAATAGCTGAATTATTAGCAGCTCTAGCGGATCGATTGCAAGATCCGGATTTTCGATAGCATTATGTACGAAATATGGGCGTAGGTGGTGAACCGCGGACGCCTGCCATGTTGTGGTTAAGCTCAGCCACATAAAAGGTTCCATTTAAATCCATGAGTCTCTCACGAGCACCCAATACAAAATTCCCATCGTCGCGGCACATATTCACACACACCACGCACCTCCACAACCTCTCGTTACCGCGCAATCAAAGGTATCCGAACGAAATTAAAAGTATATATATTTATCAATACTGCACACTCTGCATACTCCTCTAATTAGCTTTAAACTGGCCTTTTCCTATACCATTATCGATACAACTTATTTAATTAAGCGGTTCGTTTATTACACCTCATTGATAGCGACTGATAATTGGCTAATTAACTTCCTCTTCGTTAACGATTTTTTAAAATTAATTTAGTGCATGCCACATTTTCATTATATCTTTATAGGAAAATCTAATAAAAATCATGTTTCAGAGAAACAGAGAGACAAGAGAAAGAGAAAGAAAGAGAGTGAGTTTTCTGTTCAATATGATATCATATTTAATATGATATATTAAATAATTCAATATACGATTTAATGTTCCAGAAAAAAAAATATTTATCCATAGTTTTTTTTACTCTGATCTTCATCAAAAAGAAAACTAATTATTACAGGTAAACTCTGCACACAGTCGGTTTTTCATATAAATATTGGAGAGTTGAAGATTTAATCCGAGATATTTAAACAAAATTAGGATTTCGTTGAAAGCAACAAAACTCGCAATAAATGATAACTGGTGATAACTGTAGATTCCGCAAATGTATTTAACTTTTATCACACCGACAGGGCATCGTCCGGTTGGAAGAGAAAACGCGAGATATTTGCAGCGAAAATATCACTCGCGAAAATATCATCCTCCTGAGGTATTAAATCTAACTGCCAAATCAAGGCGGAGGATTTAACTCCGTGTGAGATAAAAACTGATGGCGTGCCTCGAGCATTATTGCGACGCAACGGGTTAAAACGACATGCCGCTGACGCGTTTCTTCATTTCTTCTTCTCACTTTCGCTTATTTTTATCGAGACTGCTACCATACCGTCACGAAAATAAATTGGCTGTATACCATTTCCGCTGTAAATGTTTTGTTGCCTCGACGGAATGGAGACACTGCGAATTCTCGCGACGAAGTTATTAACACTGTGAAATATATCTGCAACACCTTCGGGCGAGCATAAGCGATAAAAAAAATATACTTTGTACGTGTCGCTGAAACCCTTAGTTTTCCTTCCATTCGCATCTGTTTAGCATTTTAAGAAATACAATTTACATCATACTCGTGATATTATGCAACGTTATGTCACAGACGGATATATTGCCTACAGGTGTAACTTGCAACAATATTACAGCAACTGTGTGGCGTATGCGACAGCTCCCTTTTTCCTGCGTATTTTATCACGAGGGAATTCGTAGCGCGGGGATCCCTGTTTGTTCGGGGTAATACAGAATTTGCCGTATATTTGTGTGTATCGAATTTCCAGGCCAGAGTATTACCCGAAAGATTGATCGTACCTATTTGGCGAAACCAAATTACACTTCTACTCGTCTCTCGGCTCCTATCTTACCAGCTGTTACACTATCGTGGTTAGCCCGATTTATTTATGATCAGCACGATAAATAATTGGCTTTCATAATAAAGTAAGAAATATCGTCCGAAACATCAATAGTTTATTATCTATATTGTTCGAGAATAAAAGTGAGTAAGAAGGTAAACAAGGTGTTGCGCTTCAGACAAAATTTAAGAATTGACGCAAAATATTGTTTGAAAAATGTCATAATAATGCAGTATGTAAAACACTCACGCTAAAGGGGATTAATGAATTCTTTACGGAAGGTATCATCCATTGTTGAAAAAGTGACATCACTACTTGGCATCCTACGACGACTTCCAATATCCGTTTTATAAGAAATCTGTAAATTATATTGGATAAATTATAGATAAATATACAAAAGATCCTCTCTTAATATTAAAAAATATGTTCTTAAGATAATATAATTATTTTATATAAAATTGTCAAAAATATCATTTAATTCTTAATGACATTTAAAAACGCAAAAATTATATACACATATTGTATACATACAATATATATAAAATTGTACATTTTGATAATAAAATATATATGATTCTGATTTAAAAAAGTAACACTTTTGTCTTTTGTGACAATGAAATATATCCGTACAACATATATTACAACGAACGGGAAAATATATTTTTTATCGGATTTATTGACCATCCAAACTAATTCGCTTCCACGTGATTCTATTACATTGATCATTATACTGGTATACATTTATTTGCTTTCAGATTTTATCGACGGCGCAAACCGATTTCCGGCCGGTTCCGTGAATTTCCACCCCCGCATTCTCGTTACCCTCCCAATCATTCCCTCGACCATAAACCGCTTCTCGAAAAATCGGAAATACGACTTTTGAGTGCTATCGCGTGAAACGACGTTCCTATTCGATGACACGTCCGCGTGAGTTTTCGTTTTCAGCAAACTGCTAGCGACAAGTAAAGTCTGGACGTTTCAACCAACGTGGCCGCATAGAAGACGATACAAAAGGAGAAAGCACACAATGAAAACGAATTACAATATACCAAATCCAAATATACCAAATCAAAAGGACAAACTTGAGAAGATATACTAAGCGTATAATAATTTAATTTGTCAAATCTGATTTATCAACAAGTATTACTTATAATCTTTCAAGATAGAACATTCTGAATGCATAATTATATTAAATGGGTAATCCATGTAATCCAAATTTAACATATGTTTTTAAAATTTAATACCCATACATACATTGAATCAATTATTTATAAAGTTTAATTTAATGTTAAATTCCTTATGGAAATATCCCATAATAATTCACGTTTTATTAATCATTTGTATTTACTTTTGATATTTAACATTATTATAAAACATATTGAAGTTAGGAATTATAACAAAGAATCCTTTCATTCATTCATGAAAATTCCATACATTCCTATAATTAAATTATTATTGCGCAAATGGCATATCGAAAATAAATTTAAATCAAATTTCTCAAATGAGTATAGGAATTCTAAAATAGAATCTCACGGAAATCTCTTCGTCCAATTTCGACACGCGCGAATAATTCATGTTCTAGATAAAATCGGACCAAGTAAGAATTCTCTTCCTCTTCAAAATTTTCTTCTCAGAACAGAATTCATTCGCTGGAATCTGAGTTTCGTAAACCGGCGACTTCGACATTTGTTGACATTCTTTACGAAAAGAAAATAAGACATGAGAGAGAATCGAGGGATATACTATGACGAAATCTATACGAGAAATCTGAGAGCAAAGACGGATTTATACACCTCGTGCAATATATGCCCGCGCGACCAAACTCAGACAATATCAAGTTTTTACTTGACTTGTTTAATCGAAGTGAACTTGCTGGTATTTTTAAGACATGTGTAAATTGAAACACAGTTTCAAAGAAGTTAAATGGATAAAAATCATTTAAGAATAGGAAACTTATAACATTATTTTAAAATTAATGTTTTTGAAATTCTATTCATTTAAAACATTCCTTCAACCTTGTTTGTTTCAATCGAAAATCTAAGTTTTCGCTCGAAATATCTCTGTCAATTTCGAACATTCTTGTAATAAGAAGATATTTCTGCTTTTGTTATCAATTTAAAAATAGATACCTATGAAAAAAAACGTCAAAAACTTACAGAATATTAGTCTCTCGCGGAAGACTAATATTAGATACATCAGTTGGAAGCTTTTGATAAAAATCACAAATATAGCTTCATACTACAGTGCAAAAGTCACAATTGCAAATCAATCGTTTACTCACCTCTTTCGAATCCGCTGCGTTCTGGGAAAATTCAGTTCGTAGCACAAAGTGGGTGCCAATATGTAGTAATAAAGATCGCCGAAGCTTAGATTATCAGGATATTGTACTAATGAATTTCCACAGTCGTTCATCTCATGCTCAAAGTCGCTGACATCATTTGCACTCTGTTGAATGCCGGAAGCTGTAATAGAAAGAGCGTATTTTATTAGGTCGCGTCAGTTTATTATTATACGATTATATTAATAAAAAAATTAATAAAATCCGTGATACGTTACGAAGAAAAAAATATCTTTTAATGTTTCTTCTTTTCACTGTGTGAATGAAAGGCTTTCCTTTCATAAATAGACATGCAACACAGTCAGTAAAGTGACACAGAAAGATATAAGATCTAACAAATATGAAATAAGCAATATAAAAATTTGTTTAAAGAAGCTTTTGCTTTTGAATGAAAGGTTGGAAGATACAAATCGCAGAAAATATCAAGAATTTACTTTATATACAAATACATGTTTGCAGCATTAACACGATTAAAATGCTTTTGTGTGTATGCGTGCGTGTGCGCGCGCGCGCGCGCGTGTGTGTGTGTGTGTGTGTGTGTTCGCGCGCGCGCGCGCGCGCGCGCACTTAATCGCAATTTGTAAAATTAAAGTAAAAATTTCTAGAGAATTCCTAGAAGTTTCATAATTGTATCTCTCGCTTGTACAATCACACGTCTCTCGAGTAGTTTCTCAGACTTCTTAAGCAACGAAACTGATTCGTTCGCGCGATCTATTCGGCCGGAAACCTTGGAATTTCTCAGCGTTGTGCTAGGTGTGCGGATTCCCATCTGCGCGTCTAATCCCACCCCGACGCCAAACCAGTAACTGATAGAATCCCCTCAATTATCCAAATCCGATGAATAATCCAATCTGGAATTCAAATAAGCCCGGGTTGTGCCGAGTGCCGCGCTCTGCATTGTCGCTCGAACTCGACAGCGGACTGGTGTCGCGATGCCAGGAGTTGTGCCAGTCGCGGTTTGCTCTCGCGACGTCGATCGACATGGACGTCGACGACCGACTACAGGCGTCGTTCTGCAACCCTCGTAATAAATGTAGAAGAATTCGACCAAATTAAATTCCTCGCGCTTCTTTTT
>Ga0157362_1000932_pt1 | contig 11341 bp, 10 predicted proteins | sample AttlaeALBM3_FD_111480 | JGI IMG/M metagenome (GOLD analysis project Ga0157362, IMG submission 111480) | Fungus gardens microbial communities from leaf cutter ant in Ribeirão Preto, State of São Paulo, Brazil - Atta laevigata ALBM3 | ecosystem: Host-associated > Fungi > Mycelium > Unclassified ... | reverse complement strand
TCCCGGCGCGCACCTCGTATATGTATGTACTTTTGACCTAGTATATACGCGTGAGTAGGCGCGCACAAGAGGCGCCGGCCCACCATGCTCGAAACGCGTGTATAGATAACGAGGAAACGTAATAGCCACTTTGTCCGTGGCGTTTCATGCTGTATCAACAACGCCTATATCCCCGGCTTTTACCTCTCCCGCATCCATTTATATATATCGCGAATACATCTACGGCGCACGCCCGCATTACATACCTTGCCAGTAGCAGTGGCGGCGCTTGCCAAATCTACTCGTAGACACACTGTCTGGTCGCCTTAGCGCTCCATTTTGATTACTCAATCAGCATTGACAGATAACACCATATAGTAATATCGCACAAGCTCCATCAGGGTAATTGCGATACGCACCGAATGTAATAAATTCAGATATTTTTTTTTAAATCAATGGAAGACCTCAAAGTATCAATTGTTTTAGAATTATTAATTAATTATTAATTAATGGTTAGAGTTATTAATTAAAGGGAAATTATGTTGTAAACGGAACAAAATTTTACTTTCGATCTAACGCATGATTTGAAGTTTAATTAATTTATTAATTATCAAACTATTCAACGGTAAACTTTTGCGATCGATTTTAAATCAAGAATTCTGAAACAATGTTGTACAATCGAAATAATAGTTAAATCTTCTCTAGCAATTACGTTTTAATAATATATTTATGTATAGATACTTAAAGGTGAGAAAAAAAAGAAGAGAGAAAAATAAGAAGAGAGAAATAATATATATATAAATCTGACAGCCACTTCAAGTAACCATTTAGAAACTCTTTTATTCGTGAAATGTCACGTATTCGTGAGAGAAGATAAGAACGTTGTAGTTTAATTGTTCTCGAGACAAGAGACGACCCTCTATCTAAACAATCACCCGCAGTGCACTTTGCGCTCCAATTCGAATGTCGACTAAAGTACGAATCTGCTTGAGCCAGTGAGTTGAGACAATTAACGAAGGCTCTACGAGAAGATAGAGTTTACAGAATTAGAATCGTTGCATTTTAAAAGAGAAGAAAAAAAGTTAAGTTCCTTAAAGTTAACATTTTATTCAAATTTTATTAATATAATTAAATTATTATCAACCTTGATAAGAAGCTGATAGATTAAAATTTATTATTAAATTATCAATAAATTTTTAAAAACTGAATTACATGGTTACTAAAATATTAAACATTGTATTGATTTCTCCCTTTTTCTACAAGTTTATTACGCCATGATGTTTCATCAACAAATTCTCAGAGATGATTCATTGATCATTCTATCAATATATGGTATACCATTGGACAATTCTGCTAAAGTTAATCATTTTCGTTTGTATCATTCTGTATAGAAAAGTAATTGTTCAATTAGCCGCAAGCGCTTCGAAGAATGAATTAATGCAAAATGCTCGCAAACCGATGCTGTGCAAGTCAATGCCAATTTAGCGGTCGCGTAAACCAACCGGTAACGGCTACTTTTTCATTAAAACACTTTATGGCCTATGTAGGTTGAGCGGCACTGGCGCACTAGGGTGGCCGGCCTCCCTGAGCGTCGAGCGAGATAAAGGTCAGCCTCGCAATGTCGTCGTCCAACCGGTAGAGCCGGCTAGGAACGAATAAAACTAACGGCCATTAATCAGGCCTTAGTTGTCCCGAGCGGTGCAGAAATAAGGGCGCCGCGCGAAATAAAGACCTCTTTTTCAGACGCTTTAAATCATGAGTTTATTTTCCGGGATGCGCTGGGCGAAGGTTTCTCTACGAGTCGCGAGGCGGTTATTCGGTACCGGATGGTCGGAGACGACAGACGCGGAATGGAACGGTGTCTCGATGTTAGCTAGCTAGTTAACGCAACACGATTCACAGAACTCGAGAAGTAAATAGAGGATAATAGGAGAACGAATGAACGAATGAACGAACGAACGAAGGAAGCAAAGAACACAGAAGATAGAGGTTGGCTGATGGGATTGGGTCATCATCTCCTTCTATCATTTGCAACAAAAGGCAGAGGCGAAAATCTATTAAAGTAAACTCGAAAGAACAGAAGGATGAGGTCTCCGCAAATCCGTTTCTTCTTTTCCTCCTCTCTCTTACATCCTCTGTCTCGACTAAAGTGGCTTTGCGCGACGGCGAATCTTCTTTCGAGTTTTTCGACAATGAACAATGAAAACTGGGCTAAAGCGAGCCAAGTCGCACGACGGTTTAACGTAATACTAACAAGGTTGAGATTTAATTTGGAGCATCCCGAGCGACGCGCGTTGCCTTTCAAGTGCAACTTTAAAGCACTGGTAGACTGCACATGCAACCGCGTTGCAACACGAAGCGTGCTTCCTTCACGGATCGATGCAATTTGTTCGTTAAGCGACGCTTTGCGCCGCGCACGGAAAGTAGTTTCGTCTCTTTATTCGCAGCCTTTTTTAACACAGCGTTGAAATTTTAATTGCTGTAATTGCGTTGTGATGAAAAGAGTTGAGCGGTTTTTGTATTTAATCTTGCGGACTTTATAACTCTCTATAAATTAGTTTTTCCGTTTCTATTTAAAGTTTATAATCATTTATACATAAAAATAAGTTGACGTTTTACCATAAAAGTCTCGTTTATCATCGTAAAATATAAATATGAAATATGAATATATATTTCAGAAATATAATTCTTATATCCGAACTCTGAAGAGTTTTCTCTTCAGAGTTCCAACATTTTAAAAATAAATGTGCTCAATTATTCTCTTCGATATAACGTATTTTATATAGAAATTTTAGAAACTAATATAAATGAGGACATACAGTAAGACGTCACATAATAACTTCTGACGTAACCGACGAAATAAAACTAGATCTCCTCGTTATTCGAGGAAAACCTAAGGAAAATCGAGGTTGACCTAATTTAGATTCAAGATCGACACCAACGAACAGGTCCTAGGTGGATATTATTTCATTGAGGCAACTTTCACGATTGGCCCAAATTTTAGTTTAACCGACTTATTAGCGACCCCTATGCGTCTTGGCGGTCGGCCGTTCTATGAAACGTGCGGATGACCCTCACCCGGGACACAATTAGTCACAATCTACCTTAGTTATGACTTATTCGCCGTAGCTGCCTAGCGCGCAAATTACTTAACTTGGTCAGTTTATGCGGGAGAGTTGCCACCCCTCCTCTTCCTTCCTTCCAGTCTCGCGGTTCCTATCCCAGAACTTTGGGGTTAACTTTACCATCCACCGTAGATTCTCATTAGCCGGTCGTCGTCGGCGTCGTCGTCGTTCTCGATATCCGTTGTTATCGTCGTCTTAACGGAGGTCTTTGTAAGATTGCAGGATCTATAGCAATGCGTGAATTTACATGGATATACTGTATAATCATCACTTCCGAGAGGAAGAGTACATATCTATGTACTCCTTGAAACACATCCACGTCCATAGTGTATTATTGAAGACACAAGATTCGCAGTCTGTAACTTGCTACTTAAGTTCGCCTAAGGGACTGAGCTAATGCATTCAAAGTCAGGTATTAATTAACAATTATGCGCGCGTCAAAAGGACGTTTCAACATATCATAGACATTTGCAAGTCTCAAGGATGCGAACCTATGTTATGCCTCACCGAAATGAGACGATGAATTCGTTAGGATTCTGAATGGTTGTCTCGCGTGTCACGGAAAAGTGGATTATCGACTCGTCGTAGAAACCCCTTCTCAGCCTCCCACCTTAGTAGTGCAATGAACCACAAGTGCTCGGACCTTACTAACGTTTACTTCCTCCCGCAGTAACCCACATTCGCGGTAGTAGAACCAGTTTCTGACTTTTATCGATCGATCGCCGTGAGAAGGAGCGTCGTGGAGCGGAGCAGCGCATCAGCATGTCGGCGAGAGAACGTGTCACCGATGTAAGCCGCGGTAAAGCTCTCGCAAGATAACGGAATCGCCGTTGGCGAGCCGGGCTTGAGATCGGGCTCGTAACATGGCCCGACGCGACGTTAAGTCGGACGTGTTAGAGACGGGCTTAAAACCGGGCGATTCCTGGAAGCGACCGACATTAGAAGTAATTGTTACCGGCCTTCCGTCACTCTCAGCCATTCTTGTTTCCTTTCTCTCTCTCTCTCTCTCTCCCTCCCTCTCTCTCTCTCTCTCTCTCTCACACCCCTGATATATATATATATATATATATATATATATTAGGGCTCGAGGAGGCTCGCAGCACTGTCTAGCAGTTCAGCTCTCGCGCTCTCCGGAGGACGCTTAAACCGAGTTATTATCTTTTCGACACGCTTTCGTAATACTCGCGCATGGATTTATGCGTACGTTAAATTTATATATTACACGTACGGAGATGTATGCGCGTCGAGTAATTTCTCCTGCTCCATGTTTGCCGAGTTCGTGATGCCTCCGGGGTAAGGTGTAGATTTATTCTCGCTCTCCCAGCGTTAGCTTTTGTTCTCGAACTTGATGCGTTTTCCTTGAGCGGGCACGTTAACCTTTGATGTTTCTTGCGTTGGATGTAGAAAGTGCAAGAGAAATGCGCGAAATTGATTCGTTTTTCCGAATCTGCTTTTAATTTAATATTGTACTTGAAGTTATTTACTTCTATATTACTCTTTAACTAATTTTTCATAACTTTTAAATCGGTATTTAACTATTGGAATCTATAGCTATTATGAAACTATGTCTTTAATTATCTGTCTATCTCAATAAAATATTAACAAGTATGATATGTGAAAATAATCTGCCGCGTAAATATTTTACTGAGAATTAAAAATTTCATTTATGCTCCCATCATAACAAAGTTCGTTTGCAAAGTGCCATTCAACACGCTCTATGTGCGCGATATGCATTTATAATGCAAAAGATAACCGCAGTACTTCAAAAGTTCTTGACCTCATATGAAACAAAGACTTTGCGAGCGCGATAGTTAAACCTTAAGTAAAGTTTAATGCGTGCTCTTAACTTGTGGACACATGTTGTAGGACGGCATCTCGAGGGATGAACCAGAAACCTCCCCCCCTCCTTCTCCCATTTTGTGCGTAAACGCACAAGCAGACATTTTATATTTATAGCAGGCACTATTTCCGATTTTTATGATATCATCGAGAAAGGCCCTCGCCCTCTTCGTTTTATCGAAGGTAGATGAGGAACGGTATTTCGCCACGAAAACTGCGTGCTGATAGCGAGACAAAGTGCGACAAGTCAGCAATCCGGAGCACATTGAGCGTGTACACACAAACTGCGAACGGCGCTGCCGCGCCCATTTCTCACCCTTCGATGTCTGTTTTACGAGTCTGCATGCGGGCGACGTTTATTTCTCGCCTCGTTTCAAAGATTCTAACGGTAAATAACGCGAAATTTCGAAATCGGATATAAGTGAGAATGTCGTAAAGCGATCGCGAAAAGGCAAGCGCACGGAAAAGAAATGCTTTTTACCTCACGAAGTTACGTTTATTGCCATGTTGATAACGATGCTGGTAAGAGGATAACGACGAGTTTACGAGATCGTCGTATGGCAGTTTACGAAAAGACCGGTTCGATCACTGAAAAGCAGATTGCCTCTGCGACGCGAGTGCGCCACTTGCGTCTTATATCTTGCTGCAGCAAGACAGATAACGTCCGGCAACTTTCTCACCGACCGCTTCGCTGTATCTGTTTGAGTAATGAATCATTCATAAGCTTCAAACTCTTGCGTCGGAAACTTTATTTCGCGATATCCGTGTTGCGCGCCGTCGCTTGTTGGTTCTATCGCGATAATAACTTTGCATAACTACACCGCGTTAATTCGCGTTAATCCGAATTTCAAATTTCAGAGGAAATCACGGACTAATCTTTAACTTTTCCTTTCGGTACTTGAAGCTTTCGGAAAAGTTTTGAATACATTTATCTTCGACGCTGAGAAGGACTTATAATGACATGTTAATAAATTTCCACTGAAATTACATTAAATAATCGATCCTTCATGAAATACATCGCTATGTGTAATTTAACTTTGTAATTGATATTGATATACGATCAGTATGAAGATTATTTTGAAAACATTTTGTTTATGAATGATGTTCTCAAACGTAAGAGGATACTGCATTACTTTATGTTTTATACATACCGTGCCTTTTATTTACAGATGCGCATTACGGCTTGCTGTGACACGGCTAAATGGCAGGGCTTACACTGTCTTTTCAAACGTGTTTTCGTCGACGCCTGTTTCTGTAGCGCCGTGAAAAATCGAGTCAGACTGCTGACTTCGGGGTCACCCGGTGCGCCCCATAAAGGCATTATTAATGCAAGCCAATCCCGGTGCGGCGCGGAACGAATTGCCTCTATAAAATGTAATTTCGGAAGAGTTCCGATACTAAATTTTGGATAACAGCGCTACCCGGATATTCTCATTGCAATGTAAGAGTCCTTCTGACGATACTTTTAGAAAAGAGAGATAAATGTCTTGTACAATTCGAATTTGATCAGATCTCTTCTAATGTCTAAAGTGATTTCACTTAATTGAGTTTCGTATTGTACCTTTGATTTAGCTCTCGGTGTTTCAACAAATCAAATTCTCAGGTATATAAGCAGAATACTTCTATCCCACTTTCTAACGACTTGACGCTTGATTACATTTTCAAATTCATTAAGTTAATAAATTATAATAAATGATTAGACAGAAAAATTTGATACATAATATTAAAATATACAGTTTTAATGTAGTTTCTGATAATATGATTTTATTGAGAAATAACGAAGTAATTATCAGAATAACTAGAATCGTAACGATCTTACAATTACTATTTGCTCCGAGTGAAATGTCACAGGATATGGATGTTCTCGTATATTTATTCACGCGATGCACTGTTAATAAAAATAGAATGTTATTTGTGATACAGAGACGATAAATTGAGATTTTTAGCTTTGATAGAGCAACCAGTGGAATTATCAACGATAATCCACCTTATCATGTTCGCTGCACGAATGTTTGCCTTCCATATCTCCCTCTCCCTGACTTCTCGAATTTTTCTTTCATTTCAGGATTGACTTGTGTGCGCCTCGAGCGCTTTAGTGGGGTAAAAAGAAAAAGCAAAAAAAAAAAAAAAGAAAGGAATCCTAGTAAAAATGTCTGAAAACGATTCTTATTCCGGTCGGGATCGGCGCAGCGAGTTATCGAAATGCGGCCGCACTCGAAATAGTAAGAAAATAAGAAACGATTGCGGTGTTCACTCGCGATCGACCGTAGCATTTTTAGAAGAAAACACGATGCAGCGCGGTGGTAACTTTGCTCTACATAGCCAACTTCGAGAGATATATCGACGAAGATATATTTATACCGTTTTAAAATTCTTATAGGCGCAGATAGAAGCCGATTGGATCTCACGATTCATCTGACGTCACCATGTATATACCTTATCCATACATATCTAACGTACATGTTCTAACGTATTCACATTTAACTTCCGGCATTTTTAATTTTCCTCGTGAAACGGTCCATGTGCTTCAGTTCGCATGGATCGCAAGAAAATTTAATCCGTCCATTTCTTTTAAAAATATATATGAAGAAATAATAAATAATAACAATAACGCATCTCAGACAACATGTACGTTTAAAAACAAGATACATAAAAAAATAAAAGTTTCAAAGACATTTTTAAGACTTCTTATGTTTCGATTTTGGACTTTCTGTTATCTGGAGTAAGACATAGTAATAAATGAGTATTAATGAACAGAGTATTATCCTTAAAGAAGCGGCAATTTTATCCTGTTAAATCAAGCCTGTCCAAAACTTAATTCATGAGTTAAACCCTCCTCCTTTCCATTATCTCGTTGAACAAGATATGGAAAGAAAAAACAAAAAGAGTAGACTCTAGAGCTTTTCCAGTAACTGACTGCTCTACACTGTTAAATTCATAATGTCAAATTATACCCAATTCGAGTTATTTTTAATCAGTTCTATAGACCGTCACTACTCCTACTCAATAAAAGTCATTAAATTAACTAAATCAATGGAATTAAATATTTTAATTCATGAAAATGTACATTCGACACAAATTTAGTTTATTATTTATTAAGAGCGTACATTAATATAGAAGTTGCTTACTTTAAAACTAGCCAGATTGATTTACTTTTTTAACTTCTATATATGTATGCAGAAGTTAAAAATAATAAACTGTTATATTTAACTCATGAGATTGGTTATCATTGGCTCTTTTGAGATCTATCCTTTTTGATTTTTTTATCTATCTTGTTCAACAAAACGAATGGAAACGTTTAACTCGCGAGTTAATTATAAGTCTTGAACAAGTCTATGATAAACAAATCGAATTTGTTTGATCAAAATCTCATACCGATACAAACCAGTGGCTCCAGTATTTGCATTTTTTCTCATCAAAATGAACTTTACTCGCAACACTTTCTTCTTCCTCGCATCGCTGCAAGCGACGTTTCATATCGTGGTCTTTTGGAACTAGTCGGAAAGGACACGATCGATGAATTTCGTAACGGCAAATTTCCGCGGCTAAAGCCCGGCGTTGCGGGTGTGGGGTTTTGCTCGGAGGGGGCACCGGGGGTGAGAGAGCCCGGTGGGTGGTGGGCAGGGGCAAAGGGAGTGGACCGGGGGAGTAGGTGGCTCGTGAGTGAGGACGAAATCAATAGCGCCGTCGGGTTCATAGCGCCGTGCAGGAAGCGCGCCGTAGAAAAGGGACAAATGTAAATAAATTTAAATCAGAGCGGCAGCAGCACACAGCGTAGGATAGGGAAACGGAGGTTGGTGCCTCCGCCACCACTGACGCTACCGCCGCCGCCGCCGCCGCCGCCGCCGTCGACGCCGCCGCTGCTAAACCCGCCAAGCGGATTACCCGGTAGCGAGAGCCATAGGAAATTCGCTTTAATCAGCAAAGAGTTGAAAATCTCGCCAGCCCCTGTCGTCGTTCGTCCGTCCGTCCGTCCGTCCGTCCGTCCCTTTCCACCCCTTCGTTTTCGCATCCCCACGACGGTCTGTAAAATATCACGGCGACGACAACGACGATGAGAGACAATCGCGAATCTCGGCGAAAATCGGTACGCCTCCACCTCGTTAATGCGCGCGATCCGGATCCGAATCCACCGGATCCGGTTTCTTTTGATCAATCTTCCTCCCAGACTCGTTTGCACCTACTATGTCGTTCGGATTCAAAGTCTCGGCTTGCGTCCCGATTATCGAGAGTTTGCGAGTTGGAGAACTGTTCATTCACGTCTATTCAAATCATTAATCAGTTATTTTGTACTTTCATTAATTTTCGGTAATCCATCAGTTTCTTCTCTTATATTACAATACATATATTTAATAAAAATACTCTCACATATAAATTGTTTCACATGTAAATTGGTGAATGAGAGAAATAAAATCCAATAAATCTTGAAAGAATTTAATAGTCGTTAACATCTCTTAATATCTTCTAATAGGTATTAACAGTGCTTATTAATTTTTTTCTCTTTTTAAAGATTAGAATTTCAGAGATATCTCGCTGCGAAGCACAGTAATCTAAATTCAAGTAAATAAACGTTCTCTCTGTTTTCTGTCTAGAGAGTTAATTATATTGAATTCCTGCGTTGCGCTATATTATGATGTTTAAATTCACGCGAATCTCATGTCTCTTATTTCAATCAGAGCCGACGCTGTTGATCCTTGAATGAGTAAATATTACATGAATATGTGTTCGAATAACAGAGAGAGAGAGAGAGAGAGAGAGAGAGAGAGAGAGAGAGAGAGAGAGTGTGTAAAAATGTAGTTCGCGTCAAAGAACTGAGAATCGTACGTGCTAGATGAATTTTGTGTTTTAAACTGGCAAACCAGTTTCACTCGATATTCCATCCTCTCTATACCTGCTGTAACTTTATCGCGATATGTACTATTATTGTATTCTGTTGTCACCTCTTGCAGTTTTGCCGGACTGAATTATTGGTCGCTTTCCGAGGCTGTTTTCGGTTTTTGATCCTTGACCCGCGAGATAACCAAACAATGGATGTAATCTGATAATTGATCTTTCGCAATACGATATCGTAAATGTGCGTACCTATACACTGTCTGAAAAACAAACATTTAGCGTAGATTTGGAATACGGTAATACTGGGGGTTAGATTGTACCTGGGAAAGGAAGGTAATTTTGCTCCAATATAAACATAAGTTGTGCAAACATTCAGTGTTGAACACATTAATCAGCAAACAACGTAGGAAAATTTCCTGTGTATATCGAGACTGTAGCTAACAAAATTTCTCTGATGTTTGACAACATAAGAAATACAGAATATTTTACTTTTCTCATAAGAGAGATTGCTATTTACATATAAATATATAACATATATTTCTTTATTCGTAATACACTTTTAAATACCGTTTAAATATCTATACTTATGTATCGCGGATATCTAAACGATAATTTCTAATGGCTTAAGATAATTATAGAACAAGCTATTCCGCGACGAATAAATTTGTTCACGCACACAAACGCGTAAACGGCGTTCCATTTAAATTTCCGGCCACGAATTAAGAGTTAAACAGATAAAAGCGGATTGCGATGGAGATTTAGAAATGTTTTAATCCGCCGGAACCGCTTGCGTAGGATACGTGGAATTGAATATTTAAACGACATGACGGCAGTGGTGCGCGCGCCACACGAAGGTTAATCCGATTTCAAAAATATTTCAGCGAAGATATTTCGTAGCTTACAGAACACACCGATGAGAGAGGGAATCCTTACATTAAGCATCCTGCAGTGCGTTTCACATTTCCTAAGTGTATTCCTGTGTGCAATGTTTTTTCCGTGCGGCGCATTGCTTTCACGTGCAAATAAAATCGATTCGTTCGCCTCTTTTTACGGTGGAGTAGAGCTCTCATCATACTCCGAGATCGATCCGATAATAGTTACACTCAATGTCGTTATAAGGAAAGAGGGAGAATCAGACCCCGCGAAGTATATCTTAGCGATTCAAATTCGCGCGCGCGCGTCGAGGGTGGCATTGATCGGCATGAACACAGGAGATCGTAGGAATGAATGAATGCGTGAAGGGCGAAAATATCTGGATCATGTTGCCGGTCGTCTTCTTTCAAAATTGACGGCTGAGAGACGCATAAAAATGGTAGCCAGTCGTTATTCACGAGCCAGTAAGAACGGCACCCTCTCTCTCGACGCATTAGAGCCTAAATCTCCCTCTTTCTTCCTTTTCGTCTCTTCTTTTGCCTCTTTCTCTCCTCGTCTTTCTCTCGGTCTATACAACTGGCTTCCAACCCCCCCCCCCCCCCCCCCCCTCTCTCCCCCCCCCCCAACCCCCACCCCCCACCCCCCCACAACTCAAATCACCCTTCTCCCTTCTCTCCTTCTCTCTTCTCCTC
>Ga0157362_1000931_pt1 | contig 11342 bp, 6 predicted proteins | sample AttlaeALBM3_FD_111480 | JGI IMG/M metagenome (GOLD analysis project Ga0157362, IMG submission 111480) | Fungus gardens microbial communities from leaf cutter ant in Ribeirão Preto, State of São Paulo, Brazil - Atta laevigata ALBM3 | ecosystem: Host-associated > Fungi > Mycelium > Unclassified ... | reverse complement strand
TGTGTGTGTGTGTGTGTGTGTGTGTGTGTGTGTGTGTGTGTGTGTGTGTGTGTGTGTGTGTGTGTGTGTGTGTGTGTGTGTGTGTGTGTGTGTAAACTAAGTGAATATATTGATGGACTAACCTAAACGCGGGAGCAGGAAATGCCTGTGCATCGCACAATAAACTTATTATGGCACCGTTCGCCACCTCGAATGAATCAATTTTTGCTGATTTCGGGAATTTTGGAGATACATGACCTGCTGGCTCTAACATAGAAACAATACTTTATTACTTTTCTTAAAATGATATATCTATGCTGGACAAAACGAGCTATCGCCGTACAATATTGTATATTATAAGCTTACTAAAATTCAATTAAAAATAAGAACTGCATAGAATATATATACAGACAAAATTAACTAAATATATTGATGACTGACCTAAATCCGGGAGCAGGAAATGCTTGTGCATCGCATAATAAACTTATCATAGCACCATTCGCCACCTCGAATGAATCACTTTTTGCAGATTTCGGAAATTTTGGAGATACACGACCTGCTGGCTCTAGCGTGGAAACGAAATTTGTTATTTAATTTAAAATGACATCTGATAAAACGTCAGGACAAAATGCGCCACCGCCGTAATTTCTTATTAAATAATTTACTAAAATTAAATTTAAAATACTTATCCAAAAAAAAAGAAGGCGAAGATATTAAAAATACAAATGAAAAGGTAGATACAATAATAGAATATAAAAGTAATTTAAAAAATTGTTTTGTAATTATTACTTTCAATGATAAAAAGATTTACAAATTTACAAATTTGCATTAATAAGATATAAGAGGAATGTAAATTATTAACCATAATTCAAAAACAACAAATTGTGTATTATAATACTTCTACTTTAGCAACCATTTTTATCAAAATCCAAATTACGCGATCTCTATGTCCAGTTCGTTAACATCATTACCTGTGAGTTGGAGGTGGCGATGCTTGAGCGGCGCAAGTTAGCGCGAGTGACGATTTCGCATTTCTTACATAAGTGCTGCTTTTCGCGTCGCTCTGAAAGGCAGGCGCCTTCGATCCCACGGGCTCTGGAGCGAAGCGAGAAAATCATCTGAATATCCTCCGATAATTTTTCATTCTCTTAATTACCTGAACGACGGTACGGGGAACCCCTGCGCAGGACAGTGTAAACTCGATGCATTTCCTGCAGCACGTATAAATGAGTTGACGCGATCGTCACTCGAGAATTTCGGCCCCTTCGCTCCCATTGGCTCTGATAATATAAGAATCGCATAGATCGATTTCCGAATTAAAAGTTATCTCGTAAAAATTTGCATTTCTAAGATATGAAAATATTTTTTCAAAAAAAATAAAGTGAGCCACGATTATTATTCCACCATTCTGACTACACCACGAACTCCCATTAATGATGTACAAATCAATAAAAGGCACAATCACGCTGTAAGTACCTGAACGCCGGTACTGGGTGACCCTGCGCTTGGCACTGCATCGCAAATCCGACCATCAATTTAGTTCGTAGCCATCGTTTCGCGTCACCCGTGACGGAAGGCGCCTTACTGCCTACCGGTTCTTTACACAAATAAATTAAAGACCTTTGATGTACCAATATATTATACTGAAAGAAATGTTTAATATGTATAACCGTTTATTTTATTGATATGTAACTAACAAAAATTTTTTTATTTTTTCATTTAAAAATTATATTACTCTAATCAAATTTTGATGAGAACAACAATTTTTTAATGAAAAGAATGAAAGTTTTTGTTAGTCATATATCAACATAATAAATGGTTATACATATACATATCAAAACATTTTTCTCAGTATAGAAAAATAAAGAAATTATCCTAAAATTTATTTTCAGCAAAATAGATATCGTTACTGACGTGATTAAGAAAAGAATTATTTCAGTCGATATAATTCGCCCATATGATTTACCTGAACGCTGGCACAGGATAAGCTTGCCCTTGACAGAGAATCACGATGTGTATATCGATATGCCTTTCCATCAAACTGCCCTTCTCTCCCAAAATCGAAGGTGCCTTAGTGCCGACTGGTTCTATCGACGTACAATACATTTTAGGCTCAATTACACCAATTACACGTTATAATTTTAAGCAAGACTTATTAGAACTTTCTCTCTCTCTCTCTCTCTCTCTCTCTCTCTCTCCCTCCCCCCTCTCTCTCTCTCTTTCTCTCTCTCGATTTTAAAAAGAGAGAGAAAGAAAGTTTTAAGCCTTTATTTAAAGTAAAAGTAACGTTGGTGCAATCGAGCCTTAATCTCTTAAAAAAGGAATCGCGCGACAATGTTGTTACCTAAAACTGGGCACAGGGTGACCCTGACCAGGGCACATCAGTACTACGCTGGATCTCACAATTGTCTCTTTCCACCCGCGTTTCATTTCGCCAACCAGCGTCGGTGCTTTACTTCCAATCGGTTCTAACGATTCAGAAAACGAAAATGTTTCAAACAAAACCGGAGATAAAGAAAATGACTTATACATTAAAAAAAAAATATTTTGAAAGTTTCTTTTTCAAGAAAAAAATTTTCCGCATTTTTCAAAATTACACGTGTTTTCCTGCGTTAAAGAAGTTTACCTAAAATTGGGCACAGGGTGGCCCTGAGCTGGGCAGAACAATATGACCGTGTAGCCCGCCCTTCTTTCCTTCCATCCACCTTTCAAATCGCCTGTCAACGCCGGCGCTTTGCTGCCGACCGGTTCTAGCGAACAAAAGCCATCGAGAAATCAGAAAAAGTGACACGCAACAGTTTTTATTAACTGCGGTAACTTTACCTAAAAGAGGGTACAGGATATCCCTGCGCCGGACATGGTAATACTGCGCTTGAACTCGCTCTCTTCTTCAGCCATCCCCCTCTTATCTCGTTCGTGAGAGCCGGGGCTTTAGTTCCGATCGGCTCTGACGATTACAAAGTTCATGCAATCAACCAATTTGGATCTTATATAATTAATTGTATATGGAAAGAACGATTTTGCTCTAAAAAGTATCTAAAAATTTAGTTAGATATAAATCTGAAAATATATAATTTTGTTAAACCATCAAAATAATTATGTAGGAAATTTAAGCAATGTCGCAAAAAATTTTGACATTCTAACAATAAACTTGAATGTCTTACATAATTATTTTGATAATCCAATAAATTATTTTTAAATTCGAATTTAGCTAAATTTTTTAATACTTCAGCACAAAACCATTCTTTCCATATACATATTACTCAAGCTCAAGGTTAATCTTTTATTTCGGATTGAAGTAACAAATCGATCATTGTATTGTCCAAAATAATAAATCGAAACCAAAAAAATCCGAGAGTAATAAAAAGCAATAAGTAATCGATTTATTTTAAATTGAAATATAACTCTTACAAGATGTATCGGATCTAATTACATTTTTCCTGTGCTATGTCATTACCTAAAGGAGGGAACAGGATATCCCTGCGCCGGGCACGACAACACAGCATTGGAGTGCGTTCTTTTCTTCAACCATCCAGCTCTTAACTCGCTGAGAGCCGGGGTTTTAGTTCCAATCGGCTCTGACGATTACAAACGTGCATGATAAACTTGGACTTTATAAAATTAATCATACATGCTTATTTCCATGTTAATTAATTTCACACATTCGAGCTTGTTAGTTAGTGTTTTATTTGAATTCAAAGAAGATTAATACCTGAATTTATTGTATCATAATTCATAAACAATAAATTGAAAACGAATTGAATACAAATCCAAATATAATAAAAATAAACAATTTTTAATTTAAGTTGACGTAGATAAATTTTGTAGAGATTAAATTAAAGTTTAACCTAATTTAATTAATATCGGATCTAATTATGCTCTTTGCCATTACCTGAAAGAGGGTACAGGATAGCCTTGCGCCGGGCAAAATAATACGACAGCAGATCGTGCTCCGATCTCTAGCAACACACCCTTCACGATGCCGGTTATCGCTGGCGCTTTGCTTCCGACTGGCTCTAATCATTTATGCAACGATTGCTCAGCAAGTTGATATTTTTACTCGACGCTTGTCATGTTTTTATATAACCTTTCTGATGGAACAGGAGACCCCTTCGTTAGCAAGAAACGGAGCGGAAAATCGGAGCAGAAAACGGCGCGAGCGCATAGAGATAAAATGTGAAATGAGAAGCAATAACTTGTTTTTGATTCATATAATTGATTTTCAGTTTTAAAATAAAAAAATTTGTTATTCTTTTTGTGAAGTATGTATATGTAGAAGCTATACCTAAAGGAAGGCACGGGATATCCCTGTGCTGGACACGGTAATACGACATTGGATGCTCTGCTTTTTTCCATCCACACACCTTTCACATCGCCCGTAAATGCAGGTGCCTTGCTGCCCACGGGTTCTAATATATAAAGAAACATGCGATGAACAATAACAGAATCGTCTTTTATCTCTAAAGGGACAGGGAACCCTTCTGCGACTAATAGAATAATATAAATCAATGAAACTCTAAGCTATGTGATGACTCGTATTATTTTTAGAACAATCGATAGGACAACAATTGAAAGACTAATACAAACGCAAACACATTTAGACAATGTATTTGATGGAAAATAAAATGACTAGAAATTAAAATAAAAAAATAGGTTTTTAAAAAGAAACACAGATGCGAATTTACCTAAACGAAGGTACTGGATAGCCCTGAGCAGGACAAAACTGTACAATGCTGGAAGCAGCTTTGCTATTCATCCAACCTCCTTTCAAAGTGCCTGTCAACGTCGGCGCTTTGCTTCCCACTGGCTCTGACAATTTATAGACAGACACGATCATGCTATGAGAATCACTTATTTCTCAATCTACGGCTTTAGTACTGGTGTGCATGTACCTATACGTTGGTACTGGGAACCCCTGCGCGGGACAAAACAGGGTTAGATCGTCTCCTTGAATACGATGGTACCAAGCTAGCTTCGCATCGTTCGAAAATTTCGGCTTCTTCGTAGCGACCGGTTCTAATTACATGATAGGAAAATAAATCTTTTCTCGTATATCGCGCAAATGACCAATTGTTCTATCTACGGTTTAGATACTTGCATGCATGTACCTATACGTTGGAACTGGGAACCCCTGCGCGGGACAAAACAGGGTCAAATCATTTCCACGAACGCGATCGTACCAGGCCTTCTTTGCGTCGCTTGAGAATTTCGGCTTCTTCGTAGCGATCGGTTCTAATTAAATATCGAAAAATGAAATTCTCTTTGCATGCTGCAATAATTCTCTATTTACAGTTCTGTTTACAGCTTTAAACAGCTGACGTGCATGTACCTATACGATGGAACTGGGAACCCCTGCGCGGGACACAGCAGAGTCAGATCGTCTCCTCGAACACGTTCGTATCCAGTAAACTTTGCATCGCTCGAAAATTTCGGCTTCTTTGTAGCGACTGGTTCTAATTGTATGATAGAGAATGAAATAAGATTCTTCTCCCATGCTGCGACAATCGTCGCTCTATTTGAAGCTTTAGAATATTTGCACATGTACCTATACGTGGGAACTGGGAACCCCTGAGCGGAACACAACAAAGTCAGATTATCTTCTCGAACGCGGTCGTACCAAGCCAGCTTTGATTCGCTCGAGAACTTCGGTTTCTTCGTGGCGACTGGTTCTAATTACATCGAGAGGTATGAAGCAATCATCACATAATTGATCAAATTCTAACATATTTCAGAAGTTAGGAAATCTGAATAACCATACTGAGAATCATTATATTCCCATCAATTACGAATATTAATAATTTTACGAAGACATTGAATTACGGAGGCATGTATTATGTAGCTTGAATAAATGGTTAATGACAATGCAATTATTAGGTACCTGGTTACAGGAATAGGATGCCCCTGCGCGTTACATAGCATGTTCACTTCCAATCCGTGGTTACGAACAAAAGAAAATGTTTTTACGTCTCCTATAAATGCGGGCGCTTTGCTCCCCATTGGCTCTAAATAAGAAAATAAAAGATATCACGAAAAATGTGTATGCTTTACATGACTGAACCCTCGGACAGAGTTCCCCCTCATCGACTTTTCGTAACGATTGTTCCATGAAAAATATGAAAGAAAAATCAATCGTTGTAACAAATAAATATAATATTGTAAATAACATAAGATTACTAAAAAAAAGATATTTTAATATATCACATATAAATTGCATGTATATATTTTAAATGTATTTAAAATCATTTCTGAATTCTGATATTCATAAAACGATTTTTACAGACAAATGAATATTGCCTATAGAATGAAGTTACTATTACTTTTAAAGATCGATGTTACTTGAATCCTTATTAAATGTCGTACCTAGACACTGGAGGAGGATGGCCTTGGGCATTGCACGGAAGACTGACTTCTGCATTTGCTTTCCGCGCCAATAAAGATATCTTTGCTTCGCCGGCAAAGGCAGGCGCCTTACTTCCGACGGGCTCTAAAGAATATCGACTTGCCATTACTACGAGCTCAATTTTCGCTCGTACATTTGAAGCAGGGACAGGGCTTTCCCTTGCCAACATTGCCTATTATGCATTACGCGTTATTAAATTCGTCTTTTAATAAAACAGCTCTTTTATGAAATCGAATTTAGTAGCTTTTCTCTAAGAATAAAAATATTATTGCTTTAATCAATATTCTCTGGTTTCCTCTCTCCCTGTGACACTTCCTTGTATTAATTGATAATAATGTAATAATCTCATACCTAGATACTGGAGGAGGATGACCCTGAGCATTACAAGACAAACTAACGTCCATGTTCGCTTTTCGTATCAGCAGAGATAACTTTGCGTCACCTGCGAAGGCGGGTACTTTGCTTCCGACGGGTTCTAAAGAATGTTTTTATTGATTTAGAAAATCTTTTTACATCCCTATACCTTGGGTAGGAACAGGGTTTCCCCGCAAAAACGAAGCTTGATTTTGATTAATTGATATAAATTGATTTTATTTCTTCCCAATCTCATCCGCGTCGATACAAAACTTTTTTTTACAAAGTCAATTTTTGTCAACCATGAATCTAAAGTTGTTACCTAGTTGTCGGCACAGGACTTCCCTGGGCAGCACAAAAAATACTAATGGGTTGTCCTTCGTGTCTTCCAATCGTACGACTTAAATCGTCCGACGTTAATCTAGGCGATCTGGCACCTATCGGCTCTGAAATCGACGAAAATTGAATCGCGTAAGCACCTCTTATGCGAGATTACCTGGCGATTGGGATGGGAAATCCCTGAGCATTGCAGGCAAGCACCACATCCGTACCCATGCGTCTAGGATAGGCTCTAAGAGTGTCATCGGTGGAGAAAATTGGCGATTTAAACCCGACTGGTTCTACGAGAGACAACGTGACGAAAACGATCATTTTTACGTGGCAACATCACGAACAAGAGAATTATCAATTAAGAAATCGGGAGAACTCTTCTGTGATTGAAAATTATTGTAAGTCGTAAAAAAAAATTCAATGTTGAACGTACAAAGTGTCAATTATTTTAACGATTGTGAAGAATGTGGACTGAGAATATATTCGCATCTCACCTTGAAATTGGAACAGGGTAACCTTGCACGGGGCACATTAGGTTCGCTGCACCAAGTGCCCTAGATTCCATGAATTCGACTTTACGCACACTTGGCAATTTGGGTTTCGCGCTTGATGTCGGTTCTAAGAGGTACACGAGGAAAAATAAGGCTTGTTAGGCACGAAGACTAGTACTAACCGTGTAATTGGAACAGGGAACCCTTGAGCGGGGCAAGTCATTGACACCGCGCTGGAGCTCGGCATCGGCCTTACCACTTTTATGTCGGCATTCGTAAATTTTGGTTTCGCGCTGCTTACGGGTTCTATATTGAGGAAACATTAGATCGTCGTACGAGTCCATATTATATGACACGTTTTGAACGCTGGAACTGGGTATCCCGTAGAAGAAGCAAGATCAAAAACCAAATTGTATTTTATACAAGAAGAGCATAAAATGTTCCTTCTAAAAAATGTATTTATATTTTAAACACTATATGAAAATTATTATATAATTGAAGGATTTTTCACAAAAATCAAATAAGTCCATTTTTCTTTATTTGGATTATGGTGCCAAATTTTTCTCTATTACATTGTCAACAATTTTGTTCTGACAAAAATTAAACAAAAAACAGGAAATATAAGAATTTAACATCTAACAAGAATATTTTTGTTAAAAACAGTATGTAAAATAAGAATTAATTTCTTATTTAGTAAATAAGAAATTAAAAAATTGTTTTATTATATACTTCGTATAATATTTCCTTCTTCATGTTTATCAATTTATCATCTTTATTAATGTTATAAAAAAAGATAAATGTAAAATATTATAGAATAAATAGATATATAATAAATATAAAATTTCCGCAAGAGAATTCAGTGATTTATTATTTTTCTTAATGAATTCTCAAAACATTAATCAAAACTTAAAACTTTGTTCTTATACTTACACATATCTGGAGAAAAATGACCATATTTGTAGGAACGATATGAAAATAAAATTTTTTTTATTCCCGAAAATTTAATTTTTTACACTTGTTTGATTTGTATAAAAAATCTTTTAATTATAACTCACACAAGGAAGTAAATATTTTTATTCTCTTGAAAAATTTATTCAAAATATACAAAACGCAAAAGAGCTTTATATTTCAAATATTGATATATTCATAATTCTCTACGTGTATTTGAAATATTGATTAGTCTTGAATATAAAGATAGAAAACGATGGTTATTAATTTCTGCACCGAAGAAATTCCGAGGACAGAGAGAAATTAAGCGAGATCTGTAATTTAAATAACAAGGATACGATCAAGCCGGAAGGAAAAATCGATTCCTGCCCTTCAATATTCACTTTCCCTCGTGTTTATTCAATCATTTTCTGTATCACTTTCTGTAATCGTGTGCATCAACTAATATAATTATTCAGACAATCTTTATATATTCGATATACCTGTAATTCGGTACTGGAAATGCTTGAGCTGGGCATGGTAAAGTTAGAGGTTGCTCACGTTGTACCGTGTATGTTGTGTAAGTGCGAGAATTTTCTGTCATTGGAAATTTTGGTTTCGTGCTGGCAATTGGTTCTAAAAAAAGGACCAGATTCAAATCTTTAGTAATCATTACGTTTGATTATTATACAAAATCAAAATTATTCAACATATTTATTCGTTCGATTAAAGCGTAATATTGCAATATTTAACAATAAAATAGACAATTATGAACCAATGAAATTATTTCTTTTGCCAAACTAATAATTCCTAAACGATATTTTTGTAGTACACGATTTTATTTTATTCTTCTTTATGTTTAATAAACCCTACACCGGGACAAGGTAACTCCATAATAATTGAACACGCTAATATTGACTATCCAGTGCTCAGCAACCGTCGTGAAACACTGGGGAAGATAATCACCTGCTATGACGTGTCCTTGATGACTTCACCCTCCACCGACGAAATCAAAGACCCCAAGACAGACGACGAAGATAGCCCTGACGAATATCAAGTTAAAGAGCAATTTACCTGAATGCTGGCACGGGAAACCCTTGAACGGGGCACAAGAGAGTCACGATGGAGCCCAATATCGCATACGGATTCGTCGATTTCACGTCCAACGCCGTTAATTTTGGTTTCGAGCTCGACAATGGTTCTACGTAACCAAAAATACAAACGAGCGAATACCGAGTCGTTCGACTGTATAGGAAATCGATCCCCGTGTACTTTACGTCCGCAAACTTACTTGAAGACTGGGACGGGATACGCCTGGGCGGGACATTGCAGTGTCATGCCTTGAACTTCCGCGATCTCGAATGTACGGCTCTTATCGATAGTGGAGAATTTGGGCTTTGCGAAGCCGACCGGTTCTACAAATCAAACTTCTAATCAAATGCAAAGCCTCGATGCATTGTATGATACATACATTGTATTATTAAAATACATAGAATTAAGTTCGAAATTTGATGAATAAATTTTGGAAATGATACATCAAATTGATAATATTAATTAATATTAAATTATAATACATATTAAATTGCGTTACTATTATAGTTAAGAAGTCATTAAAATTTTTGTCGCAAACAAAATAAAAATGGAGATAAACCGCAAATCTCATTTTATACGCAAATAAATCGATACTGGGACAGAGTAACCATCCTTAGGGAGAAGAAGCCCTCAGATATTCTCCGTCGGATTCTCTTCTCTCCACGACAATAGTGGCAGATCAACCAATACATCAACCTACCTATACGTGGCGACCGGAAACGCTTGAGCCGGGCATAACAACGTAAAGCCTATGCCTTTTGTAACGCGTAGCCCAACGTCGTTTACAGATGGAAACTGAGGCTTGGTGCTCGACGCGGGTTCTAAAAACAGAACGCTAGATGCAGTCCGATATGCGCGAAGCTGGCGGCACAAGATTACTCTAACTATGCTGGAATAGGGTCTGCCCTCTTCGTTAACAAAACGATGCTGTATTGATAGCGAGCAAATGAAAATATTGTAGAGATAATAATAACAGTATTTCTAAATTTGGTAATTATGAAGAATAGAAAAGTCTGAGACAAATCATAAAATTGTGTTATATGTAGTGTCAAGTAATTCAGAAATTAATTGACGAAATAATGTTGTTGTAGGATGTTGAGAAAAGAACGCGAAAAAAATATATGTATAAATATATATGTATTATATATATATATATATATATATATATATATATATAAATGTGTGATTTCTTAATTTCTTCGAAAATAGTGCAAACGCCTACCTATAGAAAGGTACCGGAAATCCTTGAGCGGGACAAAGGAGAGTAACACCTCTTTGCGAAGAAATGCTGAATCGCTGAAGATCACTCGAGCCGGATAATTGCGGCCGTGTGCTGGATGCCGGTTCTGATGGAAAAAATCATTTTTTGCGGAAAAAAAGAGGAGATCTTTACCTGTACGATGGGACGGGGAACCCTTGAGCAGGACATAATAACGTCATCGCGCCATCTAAGTACACTTTGAATCCCTGCGAGTCCGCCAACGACGGAAATTTTGGACGGGCACTTGCGACTGGTTCTACGAAAGTTCGAAGATACCAAAGAAATAGCAATGGTCACGATGCTCTCTTTCACTTACGCTATTAATGTATACAAGGTGTCACATAACTCTTAATTAATATTTGGAAGTGAAAAAGGAAATTTCACTCCTAGAAATATTAATTAAGAGTTATAGAACACTCTGTATGTATACACACACACACACACACACACACACACACACACACACACACACACACACACACACACACACACACACCCACACACACAC